>Ga0105239_10001971_pt1 | contig 26704 bp, 32 predicted proteins | sample KBSC44metaG_FD_92761 | JGI IMG/M metagenome (GOLD analysis project Ga0105239, IMG submission 92761) | Corn rhizosphere microbial communities from Kellogg Biological Station, Michigan, USA - KBS C4-4 metaG | ecosystem: Host-associated > Plants > Roots > Rhizosphere > Soil | place: Michigan, USA...
AGCCTGTATGGTGGTAAGCGAGCACATTTATGTAATGATGTTGGTAGAAAGCTATTTTAAAACTTTCACCAAAAAAGAGGTAAGCGATGCACACCTGGCAACTCAGGTATTGCTCGCACTTGATGCGACCTCGCGGGAGGAAGTACAGCAAACCATAACAAAAGCAACCGAGCTTGGAGGCTCCATTTATGCGGAACCGCAAGACCACGGCTGGATGTATCAGCATAGCTTTGCAGATCCCGACGGACATCAATGGGAAATAGTTTATATGGACGCAACGAAAATGCCTGCTTGCGATTGAGGGTCAATTCTGTTTTGAGAAATCTTTACTTATTGGCAAAAAATATCCGGCTTAGCTGCGTGGGGGTGATGCCGAGATAGGCGGCAATGTGCTGTTTCTTTAGTCTTTTCACGAGGCCAGGGTATTTGCGGAGAAAATTATCGTAATTGGTTTTGGCCGATTCATACCGCAGCGATACTTCATAAGGTTCCTTTTCGATTATCCAATGTTGCTCCATATAGCGGATATAAAAAGCGGCGACATCAGGGTAAATGGCAACAAGCTTTTTAAATTCCATGAAATTGTATTCGAGCACGTCTGTATCTTCCAGCGCTTTTATGGTAAAATTGCTCGGTGATTGCGTAAGCGTTGCTGTCATGGAACCGGCGATTCGGTTCTCGGGGAAGAAATATTTAACCACCATGTCGCCGTTTTCGGCTGAGTAGTATTGATACATTAAACCATTCAGAACAAAGGCTACCTTTTTAGGTGTTTGACCTTCGGTAATAAAATTGTCCCCTTTGTTGTAGGTGTTTTCGCGGAGCAAAGCAGCCCATGCCGCTTCGGCCTGCGGCGAGAGTTCAGTGTAAGTTTTTATTTTTTGGAAGAAAACATCATGGCTCATTGGCTAAAGATAGGAATCTTATTTGCCGATACAATGAAGAAATTCAAACATCGCTCTCAATAGGCCATCAGGCCGTGCATTCCTGCTGTTTGTGTGTATTTTTGCACTATGAACAAACGCGAAGATATTTCAGGCTTTTATAAACGTATCGAATATCCGGCTCCGGAAAGGATTCAGGCAGACAAGCCTCATATTAACATTCTAGAGCGGGCATCCTGCATAAAAGCAATTCCATTTTCCCGAAGAGATTATTACAAAGTGACTTTGATATTGGGAACCGGAAGGCTTGATTATGCTAATCAATCTATTAATATTGATCGTCCGGCTCTCGTGTTTTCGAATCCTATGATTCCATATAATTGGAAGCCTTATTCAATTGATCAGCAAGGATGGTTTTGTATATTCAACCAGGCATTCATTCAACAAAGGGAAGGGTTGCTTACTGATCTGCCGATGTTTCAGATTGACACAGATAAGGTTTTTTTTCCTGATGCAGATAGTGTAGACGAAATAGCGGCTTTCTTTAAAGCCATGATGAGAGAGAATATGGAGAACTACGTTCACAAATATGATGTGTTACGAAACTATCTTCATCTAATCGTTCATCACGCCCTAAAGATGCAGCCAACCCGGGATGACCGGGATTTAAATGCTGCTGCCAGAATAGCCAATTTATTTTTAGAGCTATTGAATAGGCAATTCCCTATCGATTCGCGTCAGAGTGAGCTGCAACTCCGTTCTGCAAAGGATTTTGCCAAACAGCTTTCGCTTCATACAAACCATTTGAACAGGGCGGTCAAAGACTTTACCGGCAAAACGACTACCGAGCACATAGCTGCCAGAATATTGTTGGAAGCCAATGATCTGCTGCTCAATACTGACTGGCCTATTTCGGAGATTGGGTACTGTCTTGGGTTCAGGTATCCGGGTTATTTTAATAGTTTTTATAAGAAACATGCTGGTACAACTCCGAATGAACTAAGGAAACATGCGGTTTGAATTTTAGAAGTATCCGTTTGAATAGTTTTATTTTGGCATTGTTCACCTGACTAAATTTGTTTCATAATTGTAAATTCAGAATACATGGAAACTATAGCAAACAAGACCGAAATAGAAGCGGAAAACCAGTTGATCCTTCTTCCTATAAACGATTATCTTGAAGGCCGTCCTGTTAAAGACATCGAAAGACTCCGGCGCGCCTTTCACCCGGATGCCCGGATAAGAATGGTTGTGGAGGGGAAACTGGTTCAGTGGACGGTGCCGCAATACCTCGATCTGGTTGCAACTGCTGCGTTACAGGAATGCCAGCCCGAAATCCTTTCCTATACCTGGGATGGAGATACCGCATCCGCTCACGTGCAATTGACTTTCGCCACTTTTCGGTTTATTGATCGGTTTAACCTGGTAAAGTTAGACGGAAAATGGCTGCTTATGGATAAGATCTCTTATCGCCAGGCGCTGTAAGAGATTAAGTTACTGGAATTTCTCCACCCCTTTTACATTCATATTTATAGCGTTTAACTTATCCACTGGCCCTGTAATAAATAGGGTCTTATTATTAATACCACCAAAAACATTGTTGGTTGCACCGTCGCCTGTGGGAATATTGAAGATCCTGGTACCCGCCGGATTAAAAGCGGTTATTCCATGTGAGTTACTGATATAAATATTCCCACGGTCATCCATCGACATACCGTCGCCTCCCATATCCACAAATTTGCGCATATTGGCAAGCGTTCCGTTAGGTTTAATATCAAATACCCACGTGCCTGCTGTATTGATATCGGGCGCCCATTTATTTACATAGAGCTTTTTCCCGTCAGGCGTTCCAACAACGCCATTGGGCCAGCCATCAGCGTCCCATCCCATCGCCTCTGTAGTTACCCTCAGTAAAGTGTGGCTGCCGGGAGCCAGGTAATAAACATAACCACCTTTGCCGGTTGGGGCTTGTTCCGAATGAGTTGGAGGCCATGCCTGCTGACGGGGATCGCCAGCATCCCAATAACTTCTCGGAAATATCGGGTCTGTAATATACATGCCGCCATTATTAGGATTGATCCATACATCATTGGGTCCGTTTAATAATTTGCCATGGTAATTATTCACCAGAACAGTGTGGCTTCCATTCGGAGCTATCTTCCATAATTCCCCATGCATATCAGCGCAGGTAATGAGATTTCCGTTTTTATCAAACTCCATTCCGTTCGAGCGACCCGTACCAGTTAAAAATGTAGTGATAGCCCCCGTGTACGCCGACCATTTATAGATCTTATCATTAGGCTGATCTGTAAAAAATATATTGCCCTTTTTATCAACGGCAGGGCCCTCGGTGAAACTGAAACCCTCGCCTAATGTTCTTAATTGTGCGTTTGGAGCAACCAGGCAGGTGGGATCGAAAATACTTGTATCCGCCGGCTTACAGTTGCAGCCGGCGCTGTTAAATTCTTCATGGGCTTCTTTAACAGCATGTTCCAAATCCCGTACATTGCTTTTTGAACAATAGAATGTGAAGTAACATAGTACTCCCATAAATGGCAGCAGTACATTTTTTTTCATAGCAGGCAATTTTCTACAATTTACTGTAGCCAGGTTAGAAAAACTTCCAATAAAAAACTATGAAGAATATTAAACAATTGAGAAAAGCTCATTCATAAGGATCATTTCGGTAATGAAATGTTATTTAATTTTCTTATGTGGCACTTTTCGTTTATTAAAATATAACAGTACGTCTATTATGTTACCATTAGCGTCGCGTTCAAACTCCAACTGACAGTTACTTTGTTTTGTAAAAAAGAAATCTTTCCTTTCCGCATAAAAGATATAGGGATTTCCATTATTGAAAATTGCCTGTAAGTGACCATCTTTAACCGTAACGTCAATGATAAAATCGGCAGTGCTATCCATTTTATAAGTACCCGTATATTGTGCTAAACGAGTCGGGTTCTCTTTAATAGCCACTCTTGGTATATAATAGGTAGTACCAGATCCCTCAAAGATTATCCAAAAAGCTACGTCAATGAAGTTCAGATCAGTTTCAGGATTATCGCTGACACTATAATCATTACTGAATGCAATGATGCAACTGTTGTTGGCAAGTCCGCGGGTATACATAGAACTAAAGCCCATGATGCCGCCTTTATGGCCTACCAGTTTTCCTTTTGGCCAATCTCTGATATACCAGCCATAACCATATCCTTCTTTGTAGGTGGTATACGCTTCGTTTTGTGATTGCTGGCTGATAATACTGTTTGTTATTAGTGCTTTATGAAACCGGTACATATCGCTTACGGTTGTGTAAATGCCGCCGGCTGCATAGGCGGCGCTGGAGTCTGCTATGCGCGATCGGATATGTACACTGTCATTTAATTTATCGTAGCCAACGGTTTTATAAGGACTTCGTAAATTGGTCCAGTCAAATCCTGAATGGGTCATGCCGGCTTTATTGAAAATGATCTCGCGTACATTTTGTTCATATGGTTTACCGGTAACTTTTTCAATGAGGTAACCCAGAATAAAATAATTTGAATTACTATACTCAAATTCGGCATCAGGTTCAAAGTTCAGCGGTTCATTGCCGATGTATTTCCAAAAATCCTGTTGAGTGTATGGTTTATAGGCAATCTTCTCAAAAAAACCATCCTGGTTACTATACTCAATGATGCCCGATGTATGGGTAAGCAGGTTTTTGATAGTTATTTTAGAACCATATTTATATGCCGGAAAGTATTTACTAATCGTATCAGTAAGTTTTAATTTATTGTGTTCCTGTAAATACAGAATAACTACTGCAGTAAATGATTTGGTAATAGAGGCTATTCTGAAAAGAGAATTGGTGTCGTGTGGTATGCGGTTCTCATAATCGCGCCAGCCATAACCTTTCGCCAGTAATATGCTATCGTTACGCGAGGCCAGCACAAAACCATTGAAGAGTTTAGCCTTGTAGGCGGCATCCATAAATTCTTCCAGCCTTTCGGCTGTGGTTTGGGCGGGTAAGGCATTAGTGAATAAAAAGAGCGGTATCACCAGGTAGAAAGGTTTCATGGAAAGAATAAGTTTACTGTAAGAAACCATTCTTTCCTGTGTATTGGTTTGCCGGCGCGTTAAATAAAACCTAAAGCATATTGATATAACGGAAGGTCAGCGGGGAAAGCCCCTGAAGCGTGATATAAAACCGCTTCAGGGCTTTTCTCGTACGTATTCTTTCCTGTACCGCCCCAGGAGCCTACGCCCCTGGTTGGACCTTTGATAAGGCCGAACAGGCCTTTCAATACCACTCGGTTCTGCCGCCGCCCGGCATTATTTCCATGCCTGACTAAAAACAGCGCTCATGGGAGCAATCATAGGTGCCGCGCCAAATTTTTCTGAAAGTTCCCTTTCAAGCTTGCTCTTTATCTCATCTATCCATTCGGGATGTTGTCTTATTTCTTTAAAAAGAAACCCGCCATCAACCAGACCGGTTGCGGCTTCCTTCGCAGTTGGGCAGACCGAAAACTGCGCTACTTTCTCAATAAATATTTTTGAAAATCCAGCTTGTTCTAACAATGACTTTATGTCGTCTTCATCACTCATTGAAACAGCAGCATCGTACGACGCGGGTAACGGATCTTTCAGATATTTTTCTGCTAATAGCTTGGACGTATAGGACACTGCGTTATGCTCCAGTTTATCCCAGGTTGTAAACAACAACACCCCTCCCGGCCTTAATACACGATAAGCTTCGGCAAATGCTTTCGGCTTATCAGGAACGAACATATAACCGAAGCAACAAACAACCAGGTCAATGCTGTTGTCGCTAAATGGTAGTTGTTGCGCATCTATATGTTGCCAGTCAATAGCAAGATGGCTTAATTGCTTCTTTGCCTCAGCCAGCATCTCCTCGCTAAGATCTGAAGCGATTAGCTTTGCCGTGGTTGCGATACGTTCCCGGATATGGCGGGTAACCCGCCCTGTTCCGGCAGCAATTTCCAGTGCAATAGAAACCTGAGACGGATCGATTCGTTTTGCAACTTCTATAGCATAAGGCTCAAAGAAAAGAGGGCCCAAAAAATGATCATAATAAGAGGCGCCTCCCCCGGCAGAATCAAAAGCAGGAACTTTTTCCGAAGTGTCATTCATAAATTATTGTCTTTATAATCAGGAATGATGTATAGTGCGATATACTCTGTTACCTGGCTTATTGAATGTTCAGCGTTACAGCATGGCACAGTCGGTTCGCGCTGCAAGAGTGGTTGTGGCGCGAACCGGCTGGTATCATTTTGCTGCAACTCCTGCCTGCTTTTTCTCCAGCAGTTTGATGAAGTATCCGCCCACCACGCTCCTCGCCTGAAAACCCACTTGCTTTCCGGTAGTAGTTTCGTGCCAGTCGCTGAGAGGTACCCGCGTTTGCGTTTCTGTTGCATATTTATACACGGGTTCAACAATGGCGGTGAAATCAGCTGGATTGTTCGCCAATGTTGCAGTCCACAGAATCCAGTCGGATTTTGTGTATGTTCGCCGACTGTCGAGAGGAAGGCCGTACATATTTTGTTTGCTTAAGTAATACCGGATCTCTTTGTTGTACACCTCCTGCGGGAAAAGATCAAAGCCCAATAGCTTATCCCAAACCATGTTGTACTTCTGGCTCCACGAATCGTGTTTGTCAAAGGTAAGGGCATAATGGTCACCTGCATCGGCCAGCTTCATCCAGCGAGGCACCATGGCTGTGGCACTGTCGCGAAAGCGTTTTGCCTCTGCAGTTAGACCCAACTGCTTTGCCAACTCCGCATAGCTGGCAATACCTATAATAGCCTTCACTGACAGGTTTGCGTTGCGGGCCAGATGACCGGCAAAATCATCGGTGCACAACTGATTAGTGGGGTCAAAGCCTTCATTGAGAAGATAATTGGCCCAGGTTGTAAGTGTTTGCCAGTGCTTTTTAGCATACTCCGCATTGCCTTCGGCTTTCGCTATGGCAGCCGTTAAGATGAGCATATTGCCACTTTCTTCCACTGGCATGTCCTCGCCATAGGTTTGGCCATTAGCTAACGGATAGGTACCCAGATCGTGTGCCGCAAATGGTTTTTTCCAGCGGCCACTCTCACTGTATTCAAAGATGCCATTCAGCATACCTTTTAAAAGATCGGGATTATACACAAGGAACAATGGCGCGGATGGATACGTTACATCCACTGTATTAATCGAGCCATTGCTAAAATTTTCTTTAGACAGAAACAGGATCTCACCCTTTGGACTTTTTACCAGTTTATGTGCCGCGATACTTTGTCGATAGGCGATTTCACAAAGCTGTGCATATGCTTCGCCTCCCGCAGCTACTGCATCTTCATGCATCTTTTTATCAAATGCCAGGCAACGCTGTGATATTTTTGCAAATTCATTTTTTGCTTTTAAAAGCTGTGTCTCGATTGTTTGTGTGGAATCGTTTCTCCACCAGGGCCTGAGATTTTGACCAAAATAATTAATGGAATATAAATCGTCATAAGCCAACAGAATGGTTTTGGATTTACTGGTGCTGCCAATTGTACCAAACGATAGAACGGTGTTCAGAACCAGATTCGTGCCTTCTGCAACTGATGTTGCAAAAAGATTTTTCTGGAAAGAGGCAGTAGCATCAGCCGCACTCGTAATATATTGTTTAGTATCTGAGGTTATTGGAGCTGCCACAAGGAAATAACCCCAGTCAATACGCAGGTTATCGCCTTTCTTTTGTAAAACGGGTTGCTCTTTTGTTCCTACCCGTAAGATAGAAAGGCCGGTTTGCTGATATTGCTTTGCCTCCACTGTCTGCGTTGCCGTATTGACAGCAATGTTACCTGATGCGCCAATATAAATTTCCACTTTGTGTTGCTTGCCATCGTTTGAAGAAGCCTTTGTTGTAATATATGAAACCGGACGGGACAAAAGATTTAAGTCGTCCATCAAAAGCGGTGACAGAAAATCTAAGTTTAGATCAATGCCACCTGCCCTGAATTGATAAGCCGTATTGGTGGCAGTAACAATTACTGATTTTTGTTCAGCTTCGGCGAAATCTTCTTTTTTTATGTTGGATTCCTCAACAGGCCCCACGCCTCCCAAAAAGCGGTACATTTTTCCATCTACTTTTATTAAGCCTACTAATGACTGATCAGCACCAGTCCAATGTTTTGTCGGCATCTTCGTCAGCGTGTCGCTAAAAGACCAAATGCTGAAGTAGGGATCGTGAGTAATGAGTGGATATGCCGGCGCTTTGTCTATCTGTGCATATACACTAATTCCAGTCAAAAGGAAAAAAAGAATGAATAGCTTTTTCATGATCACTTTTTGGTAATAGGATTATATCAAAAATCGGGTTTTAGCACAACAAAAAAACGTTCCAGTGCGACGATTTTGTTCATGGTAAGAATAGGTGTTCCCCCGCTGAACGCGTGTGAAGTACGGACATCGGCAGGAGTATTATTATTCCGTCCGTTTCATAATTTGTTCAAAATGTTACATTTTTTGACGCTCCGGGCACAGCAACGCAGCATCTGATTAATATTTTGCCCTCTGCTCAAAAAGCCACTCAAACAATCCCGGCTCATTATAAGCCTTGCCCCAAATGTTGTGTTTAAAACCAGGGTATTCTGTATAAATGGGCGTGCCGTTATATTTTTTGAGCGCGGCAATCATTAACCTCGAATATTTAACGTCATTCACATCGTCCTGGTCGCCGTGAAATGCCCATACAGGAGTTTGATAAATAAGCCCGGCCCTGGCTGTATCTGCTACCGAAGAAATGGGTATAGCGGCTGCGAACAAATGCGGGCGGCGTGTTAAAAAATCAAAGGTGCCTTCGCCACCCATAGAGTAGCCGGTGATATACACCCGTTTTCTGTCAACAGGCAATTGCCCGATCAATGAATCCAGTATAGCCAATACAGCCTGAGCACTTCGTGTAGGTAGTTCGGTGGTTTGTATGTTTTCGGGGAAATGGGGGAATTTAACCCATACGTCGTTTTTAGGGCATTGCGGTACAAGAATAAAACAGGGATATTTTTCTCTGCCTGCAGTATCTGTCAAAGCTTTCGGTACTCCTGTTAGTTGCGCTTCATTGTCTGTACCCCGCTGCCCTGCCCCATGTAAAAAAAGTACAAGCGGATATCGCTTATGTTTGTTATAATGTAGCGGATATAAAAGCCGGTAAGGCAGGCTATCTTTATCTGTTGTATGCACAGCTTTTATATAGGGCAGTACTGGCTGCGCTTTTATCGGCACGCAAGCCAGCAGTAAAAGAAGTATGATAAGGTATGGTTTCATTTTGAAAGACAATATACAGATTCGCATTGATGAACCTTAATTTATTGCAGTAGGAGTATTGGAAACTGATGAAGTCTTATCGCAATTCATCTCCACTATAAACATTGCCATCTTTATCGAACCAGCAAATTTCAGAAACATTTCGATCTGAGCTCAGAATTGAATTCAATTTCATTGAATTTCCACGCATTGAAATTTCATATCCTTTTTTTTCTATCTCTATTTCAATGCGAAACTTCTTGTCTGCAATAGAATAGCATTTAAATTTGTTGCCTGTTGATCCGGTTGTCCATCTGTAAATAAACTCAAAGTAATTGTCGTTCTGTAATTTGAAATTAATTATCTGCTTGTTTAAATGGGTTTCTCCCAGAACGATTTGGGTTGTTACTAATTCCGATAACTCTTTAATTGAACGATTATATCCAAAGGTTACCTTGTTCCAAATGATTGTTTTGTAATTCCCAAAAGGCTTGTGGTCGCATTGTTCGCCCTCACCTATTTCATAAAGTCGTTTCAATATTTTTTCATTTGTTCCACCGTATCGTAGTCCTGAAATGCAGGAAACAGCTATCGCGTTTATTGCTCTTTCAATTTCATCATCCGTTTCTGGCTGTTTTTTAAAGTAACAGTGGCCATGTAGTTTAGAATGCTCTATCAGGTCCGGAGCTTCTGCTTGTGGAGCACCACAAGAAGTACAAACCCAGTTCTCGACATAGAAATCGCCTTGCGAATTTTCATAATAACGGTCAGGCATTTTATATTTCGATTTTTTTAAAAATTAGCAATTCAATCAATAAAAGTAAATATTCCCTGTTGCACAGTAGCGAATATATTTACAATTTTATTTTTCGTGTTTTAGCTTTTCCAGCATTTTTTTCCCGTTGTCGTTATCAGGATTTAAAAGAACTGAATATTCATAGTTTTTTATGGCCATCTGTTTTTCGCCTTTTATCATGTAGGCTTCCCCCATGCTGTCGTAAACATTAAATGATTTTGGATAGTTTTTAATATTCTGTTTAAATATGTCAATGGCGCCATCAATATTATGCAGATGCAGTTGCATGTATCCGCAGTTATTTACAAAGTCTTCACTGGGTTTAATAGTATATCCAAATTCTTTCGATAATTTGTTGAAGTGTATTTCAATATCCCGATACGACATTCTCGTTGTATCGTAAAAATCCAGGAACCAGTTCGCATATATAAACTTAAGCGCATCAAACATGCTTTTGTATGTAACAGAAAAATGATTTTCATCGGGATATTGCTTATAATTCCATTCAAAAGATTTTGGCGCATATTGCTTTAATTGTTGAACAAGCAGATCCACTTTTTGAGTCCCTTCATTTCCAATGGTGATAAAGAATTTGCCTGATAATTGCCCGTGTTGTTTAAGTAACAAACCAAAATCATTCAAAAGTTTTACATTGTCATCATGAATGGCCGGGCTAATTAAAATGGTAGCCTGAAATAATTCCGGACACGTGTTTTTGGTGTAAAGAGCAAATTGTCCAGCCAGTGAATGCCCCATAAGAATTCTGTATGGCTGAGTTCTATAATTGCTATCTATAGCCGGAATCAATTCCTGCTGAATAAATTTTAAAAACTTTCCTCCTCCATCAGTTGTTGATACAATATTGGAATCTTCTTTTCCATGTATAACAGGATGTGCCAGATTTAAATCTTTTCCACGGTCAATATTTACGATCCCTACAACAATCATTTCAGGTACTCTATTACGGTCATAGTCAGAAAGATATTCTGCCAGTTGAGATACATATTTAAAATGTCCATCACCATCGAGCAAATAAATGACGGGATAAGTTTGATTAGTTGAATTATAGTCGGCGGGAACATGAACCCAAATACTTCTCTGTTGATTAAGAATTTTTGAGTTTAATAGAAATGCCTTTTCGTTACTTGAAGGAACAGTATCTAATTGTGCATGAATGGAATTAATTAGTAAACAAGATAGAAGTGATAAAAGGAATAGTTTGTAAGTTTTTTTTAGAAGATCCATATTGCAAAAAATAATAATGAAGGTTTTGTCGATAAATTACAACAAAATTTCTCATTTGCCTCGCCAACAACAAAACTACCATCCCTTCCCCTTTTCCAAAATCCTCAATTAAGCTACAAAAGTTCTCAATTAGACTACACCCGCCTCCTCGCTTCACCTGAATTTTGTGCTATCAACAATTAAAAGAAAAAGGAACATGGAAAAGCAAAGAAATAGTAAAGTTTGGTTTATTACCGGAGCTTCACGTGGCTTTGGACGTATTTGGGCAGAAGCAGCACTGCAGCGTGGCGATAAAGTCGCCGCCACAGCGCGTAACGTGGCCAGCTTAGCGACACTTAAAGAAAAGTATGGGGAAAGTGTATTACCTCTGGAATTAGATGTAACGAAAGCCGGACAGGCAGAAGCAGCCATAACTCAGGCACATGCCCATTTCGGAAGATTAGACGTTGTGCTGAACAATGCCGGTTATTCACTCATCGGCACAATTGAAGAAGCGAGTGCCGCAGATGTTAAGGCCATGTATGAAACCAACATTTTCGGCACTTTGGCTGTTATAAAGGCAGCATTACCGTTGCTGCGCAAACAAGGGGGCGGACATATACTTGGCGTTTCCAGCAGCCTGGGCCATGTTACACTACCGGTAATTGGTTACTACTGCTCCTCGAAATGGGCTTTTGAGGCTATTCACGAAAGCCTGTCTGCAGAGGTTAAAGACTTTGGCATTAAAGTTACCATCATCGAACCCGGCGCATACGCTACGGAATTCGGTAGTCAAAACTCTCTGAAATTTGCGGCCGACATGGAAATATATTCAGATTTTAAAACGCAATTTTTCACGAGATTGAAAGATATGGAAAGAGGTGATCCGAATGCCACACCACAAGCGCTCTTTCAGATCGTAGATGCAGAAAACCCTCCCCTGCGATTCAATCTGGGCAGTCAAAATTTGCCGTGGATACGCGGAGTTTATGAAGAACGTTTAGCTCTTTGGGAAAAATGGAACGACGTTTCCAGTTCAGCCCAAACTTTATCTAACTAAGAACCCGTCATAACCGGTAATTAAAATGGTTACCGGTTATGATTATATTTGTTTTTAAATGGCCATAGTACAAATATTATTTTCAGATGAAAAAAGACGAGAAAAGCCTGCACAAATTTGACACACTGTCAGATGCGCATCGTGCTCTGGACCTGCCTCAACCAAAGCATCCATTGATCAGTATGATCAAAGGGGCGCCTTGCGTGTCGCCACTAAACGTACCGGCTGGCCATCATGTACTGGGATTTTATAAAATTTCCTATAAGCCAAAATTGGGTGGTAAATTAAAATATGGCCAGGGTTATTATGATTTCGATGAAGGAGGCCTGATGTTCGCCTCACCCGGCCAGGTTATAGGCAGCGCAGAAAACGAAGGAAATGTATATTCTGAGTATACCCTGCTGATTCATCCTGATTTCCTTTTAGGTTACGCCATAGCTAAAAAGATCAATCAGTACGGATTCTTTTCCTATACAGCCAATGAAGCGCTGCATCTTTCTGAAAATGAGAAAGCTACTATCGTTTCTATTTTCAGGATCATGGAAGAAGAACTGAACAGCCGGATAGACGATTTCAGCCATGATGTTATCATCTCACAGATAGAATTGTTGCTGAATTATGCTAATCGTTTCTATAAACGTCAATTCATTACCCGTAAAACCGTCAGTCATGATCTGCTGCAACGACTGGAGGATCTGCTTACGGGTTACTTCAGCAATGAAGATTCTTTAAGCAAGGGTATCCCCACCGTTCAGTATCTTGCCGACAACCTGCATTTGTCACCCAGTTATTTAAGCGATATGTTGCGTGCGCTGACCGGCCAAAATGCGCAGCAGCACATCCATGATAAACTAATCGAAAAGGCAAAAGAAAAACTTTCTACCACTACCTTATCCGTAAGTGAAATAGCCTACGCACTGGGTTTCGAGCACCCGCAGTCGTTCAGTAAACTATTTAAAACAAAAACCAATCTTTCTCCGCTCGAGTTCAGGCGATCTTTTAACTGAGCAGATTTTTATTGCAATTTTAGGGTGATATTTTCTTCATATAAGGCACATAGTATAGAATACTACACTTTACGGAATATCATGAATGAAGAAATGCTAAAAAATCAGGAGTTAATTAAAAACGCATATGCTGCGTTTAACGCCAGAGATATTGATGCCATACTACAGGTTATGCATCCCAAAGTAAAATGGCCAAAGGCATGGGAAGGTGGCTATGCAAACGGGCATGATGAAGTAAGAGATTATTGGGAACGACAATGGAAAGAGATTAACCCGAATGTAACGCCGGTTGGCTTCCATGAAAGAGAAAACGGAACGTTAGAAGTGGAAGTGGCGCAACTGGTGAAGGACTTAAAAGGCAATATTTTATTTGATGGAAAAGTACTGCATATATATGTAATCAATGATGGCCTGCTGCAACAGATGGATATTGAACAATATAACCCTTGATACGCTTATTTTGCAGTATCGTAATAATGGGTTATCCCTTTTATTGCTCAGGCGCTATTTTGGGGTCTTCTAAAACTTTCTTTACCTTTTCATTCATGCGTTCACTTTCTTCACGAATGATCTGTTGGTAATAGTTTCTTTTTTCAGAATTGTTCATCACCTTGCGATTGCGCAATGCTTCAACCGCAACGGACATAGTACTGAGTGGCGTCTCCAACTGTTGCATCAGATTCCTCATGATATCTGTTCTGTTGTCGTAAAATAATTGCCGCTTCCGCTCAACTAATATGAAAGCACAACAAAATATTACAATGACCATTATCGTAAGAAATCCTGATGCTGCGATGATCCATACCATGTTTTTCAGCGCATATTTTTCCCAGCCCGGTATTACCACAGTCAGTCGTGTAGGTGCATCGGTTATATTGTCCCCCGTTCCCTGCAATTCATAGTACAAAGTCAGATTGCGGGAATCATCAATTAGTTTTTGAGTGAACCCATGGGAAGCAAGACGATTATCTCCCGAACCAATCGAAAATTCAAATTGAATATTGCCCAATCCTTCAGATGAAAATGATTGGCTGAGCGTATTAGCAATAGCGGGTGCATTCAATTCATGCAGCGACTTGTCGGGTAGAGTGCCTCCACTGGCTGCTATGGCTGATACCACGTGCGATCTAAAGCTCCGGAGTTTGTCGGTTCGAAATGATTTCATCCAACTGAACTGAATGACAATAAAACCTGCCAGAATTATACTAAAGAAGGCTATTCTGAGTCGGGTAGATTTTTTCCCCATGGGCAATAGATTTAAATAAGCCAGTACTAAAATAGGATTAAGTATCTGGGCCCGGACCAGGAAATCAGCCGACGCATTGATTTAACTAAGTTTTATGGAATGAGCCTCTCTCCTTTCCAACTACTGGTTTTCAGAAATTGTTCCCAGGTCAAGGCACCCGGATTTATTTGCCGGCTCCACAACAAGTCGCGGTCTTTTCTGAAATATCCATATTCAACGGCGTACTCTACCATTCCTAAGATCTCACGTACTAAAAGCTCATTAGAGCCAAATTCAGGAAAATGATGAAGAAAAGTCTCCCGCGTGAACGCAGAGCTGTATTGAGCCTTCTTACCCGTTACCCGGACGAAAGTATCTACCATCTCCTGGGGCGAGATAATATCTCCAATTACAGGTAAGGACTTACCTGCATACTTATCCGGATTCGAAAAGATTTCCAAAACCGCAGGACCCGTAGCAGTAAGAGGATCTACAAATGGCGCACGGAAGTCTTTGGGTAAATAAATCGGAAATACAAGCGTATCACCCTTGACAGCAGGCGGATAAAATTCAATCAGATTCGTATAAAAGAAAGCCATGTAAATAAATGAGCTCGTCACTGGCAGCGTACGAATATATTCTTCAATTTTAGCCTTGTCTGTAAAGTGAGGCGCAAACATTTTTCCTCCTGTAATTTTATCTACGTTTTCCAGACTGCTGAAAGTAACATGACGTACGCCTGCTTCAACCGCCGCATCTGCCAACTGTATACCTAACTCCGTTTCATAAGTTGCCGGTGGAGCAATGCCAGGCGTTAGCATAAAAACACCATCCGAACCCCGGAATGCTTTAACAAAATCTTTTTTATATCCCGGGGCAAGCGGTACACTAACGAGTTCGGCTCCCTGTTCCGCCAGACTAAGCGCCTCCGGCGAATCAACGCGTCGAGTGATACCCCGAACACGATACCGCCCGCTCTGTAACAAAGTATGCGCAACACTGCGTCCTTGCTTACCTAACACACCAACGATGGTAATGAGTGGTTTATCTTTCTGTGTCATTGTGTTATGTTGTTTTAAACTAAATACTATGAATTCTGTTATTTAATATCTTTACAGCTGTAAAAATTATAGTTGCAAAACTATTTACGGTCAAATAGATTTACAATAACTATCCATTTGGATAGCTCTATTAAATCAAATGTTATGAGAGTAGAATGTCAAGGTGATTATATAAAAGTCAACAACAAATTATATCCCTGCACAGTGAGCCTGGCTATGGACCTGATCGGCGGGAAGTGGAAAGCGGTTATTCTTTATCATTTAAAGGATACACATAAACGGTATACCGAATTGAGAAAGGAAATGCCCGGTGTTACCGAAAGAACATTGAGCCTGCAGTTAAAGCAATTAGAGGATGATGGGTTAATTTCGAGAGAAGTCTACGGGAAAAAGCCGCCCGTTAAAGTTGTGTATAGTTTAACCGATTTTGGCAAGACTTTCATCCCTGTGCTCAATGCAATTACCGGGTGGGGTAACCAGATAGCTACACAAAAAGGCGAATTTGTGGATTCCTTATAACAATAGGGTTCATCAATTCAGTTTCTTCTTGCTGATTTATCACAATAACTTCCTGTGCAGCTTAATGGAGTGAAGATGGCAGAAAGAATATAATAGGTGTCGTTCTTGAGAAACCACATTATCCAGTATTTTCCTTTTATTTCTGATCTGGTGCTGTCTCCTGCTTCTGTCCACGACTCTGACCATTCACCTGTGTCATAGGCGGCCGGCCATTGTTCGTTTACCTCAATTTTGGTGCTTTTCATATACCATTTAATATCGGGCCTTTTCACATAAAGGCTTCTGCAGAGGTATTTGCATTTTTCAAGTCCCACCCATTTACCTCCCAGCGATACAACAATGGCTGAAGAATCAAAAAGGGAGAAAAAAGTAAGCGAATCACGGCTGTTGTAAGATGTGCTATAAAGTTTACTCCGCGCTTCCACATTTTTGATATGTAACCCATGTTCATTTTGAGCCAGAACTGCGGCAGTTGAAAACAGAAAAAGAAAGGTTAGAATAAGAATGCTTCTCATTTTAAAAATGGTTTTTTAAATGATGAAAGGCGCCCTCTATTATCACGCTACAAACTTTTTATCTATCTTCAATCTACACATGTTTTCTGATACGACCACGAACGGCTAAAAAAAAGTATTGTCAGGGTTATATAGCAAAAATATTTATTTTGAAAGAGAAACATTATCTGCAACAAATGGAAAAGGCTGCCGATCGTTTAAACGGATCGACGTTGAGTTCATTACATCTGGAAGTTTTTACCGGGGTTGTTTTGAACTCGGTAGCTCTTAAGCTTTTCGACCGATCGTGGGCGAGTGATGCCGATAATGCTGTCTCTGCCGAAGGGCGAATTTTCTTTTCTGTCTGGCTTGGTGAAGAATCAATAAAGAAATCAAAAGTTAGTTACAACATTCATGCGTTTAAAGTCAGGTCACTGAAAAATTATAAATTGACTGCACGGGCATTCGCTAGCGACTTCAGAGCAAGATTTAAGAACCTGTCTGGCAATTGGCCCAATGTGAGTGTAGACTATGGAGCGCTGACCTTAATGGAAGGCTGGTGCTCGTACAATGACAATTCTTTTGTAGATACAGTGGTTGGCCTTTCGGAAAGCTTTTTTCAAATAAAGCCGGTCATTGATGAAATTCTATTGGGCTACAAAAAGAAGTAAGAAAGACAGCCGGCTGGAAAATGTTCAGGGATTCGTTTAGTGGCGATGAAAAGAGGAAATGATAACCAGTCTGGCTTATGAACAAAATCGCTTCATCAACTTTACCTGATCCGATGTAACCTTTGTTTTATCATAAGCCAGGTACAATGTGTTCTCTGTGGGCACACTCCCACCCCAGATTACCTTCAGGTCATCATGTAACATGTAGTCTGGCGCTACTGTTAAAGCGCTGCAGTGTTTCAGCGATTTTAAGATGATATTCATATCCGGTATTACACAGTATGGTTTAATAACGGGGCGTTTGCTGAAGTTCTTTAGCCAGAATCTGCGTATTACGGCAAGGTCGGTGGTATATGCAATCCAGGGTTGTGATAACAACCATGACTCTGCGCTCTGCCAATCCTCTTCACTGATGTAATCGTCAAATTCAGTCGTGTCAATTACTGCACTACCTGCGATGATAAACGTCTCTTGCCGCACAGGTTCAAACGCAATGTTCTTGTAATCGTTCAGCTTTGTAGCTACCACAAAATCCAATGTACCTTTGTGCAATCTGGTCAATAACTCTTTAGTGCGCCCAAAGGATACAACGAGATTTGCATTAATGGCGGTTATCTTCTCAGATAATACAGCCTGAAAATACTCCTGCACAGCACCCAACCTGATGACAGGCAACTGCTTTTTTAAGCGCGCAGCATTGAAATTCGCTTCCACTTTTTCCAGCTTCTCCAATGGCTCAACTACCTGTGTATAAAACAGCTTACCATAATCTGTAGGCACTATTCTCGGCTTCCGCTCAAATAATGTCTTTCCAACATTTGCTTCCAGAGAAGAGAGATGTTGACTCACGTTAGGCTGCGATATAAACAAAGCCTTTGAAGCGGCCGTTAGTGATCCTGTTTCATAAACCGCTTTAAATGTTCTGTACCATTCCAGATTTACCATGCTGTAAAGCTATAAATATTTTTATGACGAGCCATAAATCGTATTATTTTATTTATATATCCATACGACGGAAATTTGCCTTCAAACGATAATAAAATGGAAATTTTACCACAAGTACAGGATGCATTGAATTTCATGAAAACAATTGACGTTTCGTATACGAACAACAGACTGCAGGCTGCAAGAGAATTCTATGAAAAGTTGACACCCCTTGCAGGAAAGCCGGAAGCGGTATTTGCTGTTGAGGACAAAACCATCGAATTTCCCGACCGGAAAATCAGCATCAGGATTTACAGACCCAGTGCCAAAAAAGCATTACCGGCCGTAGTGTATTTTCATGGCGGCGGATTCTTCAAAGGAAGTATTGAGTCACATGACCGTCCTTTGCGGCAGTTGGCTAATTTATCAGGCGTAGTGACTATTTCAGTTGAGTACAGGCTTGCACCGGAATATCCATTCCCCCATGGCTTGAATGACTGCATCGATACTACTGAATGGATCACAAACCATGCAGACCAACTGGGCATAGATAGCCATCGTATAGCAGTAGCCGGAGATAGCGCCGGAGGTACATTAGCTGCAGGTGTAGCAGCTAAGTTAAACAACATTTTGTGCCAGGTGCTCATCTATCCTGCTATCGACCCATCTCTTGCAACGCCCTCCTGGTCAGTGTTTGCAGAAGGACCTATTTTAACCGTAAAGAGCATGGTTGAGGTATGGGATTATTATACGGAAGATAAAGTGAGTGCGACTGCTATGTTTAACGGTGATTTGTCGGGTATGCCTGATACACTCATTATAATAGCCGAATATGATCCACTGGTAGATGAATGTATGATCTATGCAAAAAAGCTTCGCGATGCGAATGTGCCCGTAACCGAAAAGGTTTATCCGAAGATGATACATGGTTTCTTTCAGTTTGGAGGTGTAATAGATGAAGGCAAAGAGTCTATTGCTGCTGTAGCGGAGTATCTCAGGGATAAGTTAGTAAAATGAGGTAGTTGTCCTGTTATTTTTTTGATTGTTTGGCAGACCACTCAATGGCTTGCTGTATCAGTTTGCGGTAATTGGGATTGGAGTAACCTGAAGGGCCATGGCCCAACTGTATGTATATAACATCACTCTTTCCGTAATGATTTATCCAGGCAAGGTAGCGCATACTTTTGGGATGAGAAGTACTGAGCAAGGGTTTCACCTGTGGTAGTATTTCAACGCCACTATACACTTCATCAACTATGTCAAAATCAGAAATGCCACGCGTTACCGGATGCTTCCTGTTTTCCACTTTCACAGGGATGCTCACATCATGTTCGTAGTTGGCATTCAGTGTATCACCCTTTACCACTACGGGATGGGTATGGTATTGCCCGCCCAGAATTTTTATGAATTCAGGCCAGTTTTGGTACGACACCAACGAATGATGAAGAAAGACCATAGATGCGCCTTTTTTTAACAGGTTAATGTAGGCCTCCTGCTGTACCGGAGAGATTGAATCGACCATATCGTAAAATACAAGTACATCATATTTGTTTACTTCGGGTGAAGCGATTAGCATATTAGCTTGTGGTTGAACCAGCGTATCATATGTAATGGAAGGAATGGAATCAAAAACGTTATAAAAGGGTTCATGTTTAAATCCATGTCCCCCACTTACAATAAGTACCCTGATCTTATGTTGCTGAGCGAAAGAGAAATGCACACAGCCTGCGAGCATAAAAATAAGCATGAACATTGCAGGCAGTAAGGTTGGGGTTCTTTTGATATTCATACAACAAGGTCGTCGATTAAATTACATGAAAAGTAATTTATTTAGGCATGAATATGATTGATATTGGCATTAAATTACTGATCTACCATTTAGGTGGCAACCGCAATTCGCTTACAGATATTTTTTTCCCATCCATCATGGTTTGGTCAAGAGATTCAATGGCCTGCTTTGCTTCAGTATCAACAGGCATTTCTATTACTCCATTGCCTTTTGAGCGGCCATTTAGTTTATCGCGTACTACTTCTGCAGAATTGACAGTGCCAAATCGTACAAACAATTTCCGAAGGTCGGCATCACTTGTATCGCGGCTAAGGTTGTAGATCTGTATGTTCATGAAGCCAGGTTTTAAATGTTAAAAAGCGGTTCAATTCTAATTAATATAATACAGATAGATTCCGCGCAACCAATTAAAAACAGATAATTCGCTTTTAGTATGTTTAGGCAATTGCGTGTCTATAAGTGCTTCAATTTTTTGGCCCTCAGATAATGTTAATCTTCCTAATGATTTGCCAAAATAGTTTATTATGAATAAAACCTGATTTCCATTGAAACGGTCGAATACACGGCGATCAGGTTCACTGGTATTTACTGAATGATTACAACTGGTTTCCCACGTATAATGACTGACTCGAAGATGTTCTTTTAAGAATTTCATGCGATATAATTTAAACTACGTAGCGCGACTTGAAGAAGGGTGGGAGAATAAAATAATGTTATTTATTGACGCGCCTTTCAACTGATATCCTTAAAGATATGCTATTTTCCCGGATAATGCTGATTTAATACAGATTCGTTTAAAAGCGACGGATTTGCCGGGCGCCACTGCACATTTTAAGATTGTTATTCCAATAATTAGGGCTACCTTTGGCGTTGAGCCTTCCATTATTACTCGCATCCCTCAACAAACAATATTTCCTGATAAAACAGGATTCACCAAACCATTAATATGTCAAAATCGCAGGAGACATTTTCTAAAAAAGATCGCGAAAAACAAAAGAAAAGAAAAAAGCAGGATAAGCAGGAAAAGATGATGGAGCGAAAAAACAATAATAAGAAAGGAAAAGGCCTTGAAGATATGATGGCGTATCTTGACGAAAACGGAAATCTTACCGATAAACCACAGGACCCCCGTAAGAAGACTATTTTCCGACACGAGAATATTCCCATTGGCGTTCCCCGCCAGGAAGAACAACCAGATGTAATAAACACCGGAACTGTAACCTTCTTTAATGATCACAAAGGCTTTGGATTTATTAATGACGCACAATCGCGTGAGCGGATTTTCTTTCACGTCAATGATCTCACAGAGCCCGTTAAAGAAAATGATAAAGTGTCGTTTAAGGTTAAAAAAAGCCCCAAAGGATTAGAGGCAAAAGATGTGGCACTGATCAGGAATTGAAACGCCGACTGACACAAAGCTTGCAATGCAAGCTTTGTGGTAAGGAGGGTGGAATCGACACTTCGTATATTGAAGTCTGTATAACACAGCCCATTATCTATACAAGTTCGCCACCGACATCGCCTCGTCAAAAAATCTTGTCATTTCATCTACGCGCATCAATTCGTCAATCGGGAATCTATATTTCGTTGTGTATACCTCTACGTCCTTCTTAAACGTTTCCCAAACTTGCAACGATTTTTCTACCCTGTTTGTGTTGTTTTGCTTGTCCAGCCAGCCTAGCGCGGCCACAGCACAATCAAATCTCATCTGTTCAATACGGTTCAAATCAAATTTCTTCTTCAGATAATCAGTTTGCAACTGTATGTGATGTTCAATGCCGGCAATGCTTTTATCTGTATTCAGAAAAGCCAACGCAAAAATCAAATGTTCGCAATAAGATGGGCTCTTATGCAATGTATTGATCAATTCATCCTCCAGTTCCACTTTGTGACATAACCCTATAATCCACGCAGCTACTTTTGATGGTCGCCACGAGGACCTGAGCATATAGGTCAGTTCAACGTTATCCAACTCTTTTTCTATCTTCTTTAATCCGTTAAAGAGTTCGGGAACTTTCTCCGGTTCACGCACAAAGTTTGCGTTCATGAGTAGTGAGTAATAAGGGTCTACATAGACTGGGTGGAATGTATAATCTGCCATTTATTTATAACTGGTTATTACCTCGTAAAAGTAGAGTTCAATTTCGAATAGAGCAATTCGTATGCGCCGGATTTTGCACTAAAATGTTTATTTTGTCAGCTAATTGAATACCACAATGAGAATAGCCGTACTCGCCGACATTCACGGAAATAGCATAGCATTGGACGCTGTGTTTGAAGATATTGCTAATACGGGAGGAGTAGACGCGTGGTGGGTTTTAGGTGACCTTGTTGCATTGGGGCCAGACCCTATAGGCGTTATGCAACGGCTTTATTCGTTGAAAAACCTGCAGATGATCCGCGGCAACACGGATCGTTATGTTACATCGGGTGATCGCCCTGCCCCATCCATGGCGGAAGCCCAACAAGATCCGTCGCTATTGCCGGCACTGGTAGAAGTGGCAGGCACCTTTGCATGGACGCAAGGCATGATAACAGCCGGCGGATGGATGCCTGTGTTAGCTGAACTACCCCTTGAGCTCAGTGTAGACCTGCCCGATGGGACCCGGTTTTTAGGCGTTCATGCATCGCCGGGCACAGATGATGGACCGGGCGTTACTCCTCAAACTGACGACAATGAAATAGAAACACTCTTTGCCGGCTGTGCTGCAGGGCTGGTTTGTCTGGGGCATACGCATCAGCCTGTTAACCGTCATTGGAAAAACATTCACATCGTTAATCCTGGTGCCGTCAGCTTATCGCTCACGGCGGACCGTAATGCAAGTTATGTTTTGCTGGAAGCAACAAAAGAAGGCTATACTATACAGCATCGACAGGCACCGTATAACCGGGCGGCTGTAATCGATCAGCTTCATCGTCTTAAACATCCGGGAAAAGGATTTCTTATGAGGCTTTTGCAGTAAGGTTCAAGTGCGGTGAGATGATAAGAAAGTCGGATCACTTTTGTTGCGGTTCGGATCCATCTGTCCCGACCCAATTGGACAGGACGGCTTTTATGCAGTCCTGTTTTTCTTTTTTTTCCCACCGGTAATGCTGTTCAGTTGCGGAATTGGCTCGAACAGTGAATTTACCCTAGAGGTTAGAAATAGCCCTTTTTCACGATTATAGGTCACTCCTTCGGGGAAGACAAACTTTTGCAATTTCTCTTTGTTGGGTACTCCACTGGAATCCCACGTGGTAGTGAGTTTTGTCGAAAGTGTAATACCATACTGGAAGTAAGTTTTCAGGTTAGAACTTTCTACATCGAGATTTGAGAGAACTTCCATTATAGCTGCTTTTTCCTTCGCCCGCTTTGAATCCTTGATATGGCATGTTTAACCTGTTGAGTATGCTTTTTTAATAATACATAAATATTCAGCGCTTTTTCAGACGGTCGATCCCCTTGTAGAAAAGGAACAACATCAGCAATATCGCTTAACATCTCATACTGGAAATTTAGGTTAGTTAGATCATTATAACGAACCATAGCCCTTATGTAGTCAAAAACATGTGTATAATCCGATCCATCTTGGTTCTTCGTCAAATTTGGGGGTGAGTCGTTCCAAGTATCATTCTTTTTCTTAGTAGACTAAAACTTGCACGTCCATACATTTGCCTTTTAATTGTTTTTAACTTATTAATCTGACCTTCTACCTGGCCATTACTCCATTGCAGGGAAAAGGCATTTTTCACAGCCTTAAAGTCAGTCAGAAGCCCTTTGGCAAACGCTTTTAATTCATGAATTGGGCACTCCATGGCTTTGGTTATCCATTTTTTTAATTTATGCCCTTGCCTTTTCAGCATTATTGTCTTAAGCGCCTGAACTAAATCAATAGCTATGTTAATATCAGGTGATTTTTCTTTGAGAAAATTAAGAAGATTCTGATCACTGCTTGATAGTTCTTTGCCCGCCTTGTATAGCAATAAACTTACTTTTGCTGCACTCCATGATTGCCGTGGTATAAATGGCCTATTGGCCTTATTTCTGGATCTTGTATAGTTTTTCAAGAACTCGTAAACCACCGAACGACTACCGGTATATCCTTTTCGTCTTATTTCTTTCCATAATTGCATCACCTCTATACCTGGACACTCGTTAATTCTTTCTTTAAAATAATCAGCAAAATTCAATATTTCGGATCCTGGCCCATTTTTACTAGGTGGTTCATCCAGATAGATATATTTCCTTACGGTATTACGACTCATTTTCACAATTCTGGCAATTGTTCTTATAGGAGTTCCACTTGCATGCAGTTTTTTTATCTCCTGCAATTTGAATATTCTTTCTGATTTGTCGTAGTACCCCATTGGAAGTTGACTTTCCTCAGAATCTATGGATTCTTTTATAATCTGTTCCGCAGTGGCAATTTCCTCTCTGCGAAGTTGCTGTCTTTTTCTTTCCAGAAATTTCTTAATTGCATCACCCATGTTTTTAAGTAAATGCCATCGATCAGCAACTTGTCTGCCGTGGGTGCGCCAGTTGAAATCCCTCTTGCATATTTTACATATCGGTCTCTGGTTATAACCTTAATGTCCCCGCGTTCGCGTAGCCATATACACGGGTATACGGAGCAAAACTTTCCTAACGTTACCTTTTACTGCTTAGCTACCAAACCAGATGAATATGGTTTAATCAAAGTACAAATTTAATTTGGCTCAAATAAGAACACCTGTATATCTGATGCGCATACGCTATTAGCTTCGCATAATGGCCATCAGGTATAGGGAAGCCAACAAAAGGTTTGTTTAGGCTACGATACTTGTATAACCCTTTGTTGTAACAAGTATTACGCTGGCGTTGCATTTGCTACACAGCTGCATAATAAAACTTTGAACTGAATGAGTTCAGTGCGGTCCATGTATAGGTAAGCAACAGAAATCATAATTTAAAATTAATTGTATCTTTCCTTAAAAGAAAAGTTATGAAAGAAGTTCCGCAAAATATATATGAAGTTAATATAGAAAATATCTTTCATTGGTTTAAAAACAATGTTCATGTCATTCCGCATGAAAAATATACATATAAAGTAGTTCCTTTAGAGAGCGATTATCACCGGATGTGCGATATAATTAATGATGATACAAATGGAATACATTTTCGTGTAATAATTAAGGCTACGTACGAGGATGTTACGAAAATAGAGACACCCGTAAAAAACTTCCGAGATTTGGCTCTTTTTTTTCAGACTAAATCTAACCCGCCAATTACGCATACTTCAGCAACCCAGGTATGTTTTATTCAGTTGGATCAAACGGGGAATCCCAAACATGCCGCATTGGTCACGTATTCTGCGCAAACAGGAGAAAATTATCTGTTTCCTGTTAGTTAGGAATTTTTATTCGATATTGTTTTATGTCTACATATCATTTTAATGAGCATCGCCATAGATACGCCGTTTGGACAGCCGCGAGAGCCGTGCAACGAAATTTCCGAGTAACTAATGGCGCTGTGCGAAAGGCTATAGATAGCGCGGAGTTGCGCTCGTTTGCAGAGTGTGAAAACGAATACAGTCACGCCGAGTTTAAAATCTTTCATATTACATGCGCGACTAAAATGATGGATTGTTTTATTCAAAGCGGCATTCCAAATGTCAGTTACGGTCGGGTGGCGAAAATCATAGCCATCTACTTAAAGACTTCTGTTGTCTTATGTAGCAAGGCGACTTGCCCACAAAGCCAGGTTATTCATCCACCAGTGGATAGGATCTTACTTCAGAATCTATCGAAGAAAGTACTGGGCTTGGAACAACTGGCCGAAATCAATTGGACCAGGCTGAATTCAGAAGAGTACTGGAAGCTGGCGGAGCTCATTCGCGAGCGAACTGGGTTGTTTGATTGGCAATTGGAAGAATTTTGGGACACATAATACTGCAAAGGAGAAATAGCGTGCGCTGCGTTTTGTGATCCATTTGGTAGGTGACGCACATTAAAAGAGCAGCCGGATAGGCAGTGTAGTCTTTGTCGATCATATCACTACAGTCATGGCATAGCCAGATACCGTTATCAATACTTTTGCGCTCTTCAGGTGTTTGGTTGGGATCCTAGCGTATAGATTTACTCCCGTCTTTAGCGCCATGTATATGCGCCGCAACACCGGTAGTGGTTGATTTATCGGCAACTTCATGCGGGCCGATGGTCATTTTCAAGCAGGTGGGGATGCTGCAGATATAATGTGCCCGCTCACGCAGTTTGCGCGTAACCGCTTTGGGAAAATTATCTCTCTTATCAGTCGATGTGTTGCTCATTGTATATGATTTGTTTTTAAAAATATGAAATAAGCTGCGCATGTTACGGTTATTTCCTCATTTTCTGTCTGTTAGCTAGTGCATTTTAATTTTTTCCTACCCTATGGTTAAGATTTTAATGCCTTTTAAAGAAAAAATGTAAAGAGATTTTTAGCACAGAGTAAAGTAAAAATTTGGAAAGTACAGATAGGCTTCTTTATTTTGCGTAATAATAACGCAAATTATTCGCCAGTGTTATACTAAAGGCGATGATGTAGTTAATGTTTATCGGAATGAAAAAAACTATTGATTGTAGCGGGTGCTGGTGCCTCGATGGAATTTGGTATGCCATCAGTATTGCAAATAGATATGCTTTTTGAGCAATGGGGATTGAAGTTAGCGCCATTAGCGAATAATCCGGGTAAAAGCCTTTACAGTTGGGTGAAAGAACGCGTAAAAGCTTATGCCTGTCAGAAAACGGGGGAAGATTATTTTGGGCAGGTCAACTTCGAGCAG
>Ga0105239_10001972_pt1 | contig 26696 bp, 24 predicted proteins | sample KBSC44metaG_FD_92761 | JGI IMG/M metagenome (GOLD analysis project Ga0105239, IMG submission 92761) | Corn rhizosphere microbial communities from Kellogg Biological Station, Michigan, USA - KBS C4-4 metaG | ecosystem: Host-associated > Plants > Roots > Rhizosphere > Soil | place: Michigan, USA...
TCACGAGGGCTGGGTGCGCGACATCGAGGAGACGCAGGGCCACGCCCCGAACTACCCCATCATCGGCGACGCCGACTTCAGGATCTCGAAGCTGTACGGGATGCTCGGCGCCGACGTGAGCGGTGACCCCGGCGACCGGACGGCCGCCGACAACCAGACCGTGCGGAACGTCTTCGTCATCGGGCCCGACAAGAAGATCAAGCTGGTGCTCGTCTACCCGATGACGACCGGCCGGAACTTCGACGAGGTCCTGCGGGTAGTCGACTCGCTCCAGCTGACCGCCGATCACAAGGTGTCGACTCCGGTCAACTGGCAGCCCGGCGACGACGTGATCATCGCCGGCTCGGTGTCGAACGACGAGGCCCGCGAGATCTACCCCGACGGGTGGAACGAGCCCAAGCCGTACATCCGCATCGTCCCCGCGCCCGAGACGCGCGTCGGCGCGGCCACGAAGTAACGCCAACTGCCGGGGGTTCGGCTAGCCGAACCCCCGCGCGCGGCGACTCTTCCTAGGATGGCTCCGTGAGCGTCGTCACCACCGACGTCTCGGGCCAGCTCGAGCAGCACCGGCGCGAGCTGACCGGCTACTGCTACCGGATGCTCGGCTCGCCCTTCGAGGCCGAGGATGCGGTGCAGGAGACGATGCTGCGCGCATGGAAGGCGTTCGAGCGGTTCGAAGGCCGCTCGGCGCTTCGCTCGTGGCTCTACCGCATCGCGACGAACGTCTGCCTCGACATGATCGCAGGCCGTGAGCGGCGCGCGCGTCCGATGGATCTCGGCCCTGCGCGCGAGCCGGTTGTCGCCAGCCTCAACGCGCTCCCGGAGGTCACGTGGATCGAGCCGGTGCCGGACGGGCTCGTCGTCCCGGACGGCGATCCGGCGGAGGTCACGGCCGCGCGCGAGACGGTGCGGCTCGCGTTCGTCGCGGCGCTCCAGCACCTCCCCCCGCGCCAGCGGGCGGCGCTGATCCTGTGCGAGGTGCTGCGCTGGAAGGCCTCCGAGGCGGCGGAGCTGCTCGAGACGAGCGTCGCCTCGGTGAACAGCGCCTTGCAGCGCGCACGCGCGACCCTGGAGGCGAGCGACCTCACGGCGACGACGACCTCGCCCTCCGTCGAGCGCGCCGACGCGGAGCTCCTCGCCCGGTACGTCGACGCATTCGAGCGCTACGACCTGGACGCGTTGACGTCGCTGATCCACGAGGACGCGACGCAGTCGATGCCGCCGTACGACCTCTGGCTGCGGGGCCGCGACGACATCTTCACCTGGTGGTTCGGGCCCGGGATCGGGTGCAGCGGCTCGCGTGTGATCCCGACCGTCGCGGCGAACGGCGCGCCGGCGTTCGGCCAGTACAAGCCGAGCGAGTCCGGCGACGGCTACGAGCCGTGGGCGCTCCAGGTGGTCGAGATCGAGGACGGTCGGATCGCCGAGCTGACGTTCTTCCTCGACACCGCGCGCGTGTTCCCGCTCTTCGGGTTGCCGCTGCGGTACGAGGAGATTGCCTAGCCCTCGCTCGGCAGGACATCGGCCAGCGCCATGAAGGAGACGAGCTCCAGGAGCTCGCGGGATGCGTGCACGAGGCGCACGGTGCAGCGGTGCCGACGGGCGGCGAGCTGAAGCCGTGCGAGCGCGTCGACCGTGACGGCGTCGGGCTGGATGCCCCGCACGTCGCAGCGGGCGACCTCCGCTCCGCTCGCCGCGAGGAGCGCGCAGACGCGCTCGCAGAGACCCGGCAGGTCGGCGCGCTCGATCGGCCCGTGGATCGAGAAGTCGAGCATGCGCGGCTCTGCCGGGGCCATCGCACGTTCGACCGGCGGAGACACGCGAACTCATCGCCGCGCAGGGCGATGAGTTTCGGCTCGCGGGGCTGTCGAACCCCTCGACATCGCCACACCCGCCGGAAGGAGCCCGACCGATGACCATCGCCGACAGCCGTACCCGCTGGCTCGCGCTGATCGTGCTCTGCCTCGGCGATCTGATGATCGTCCTGGACGTGACGATCGTGGGCGTCGCGCTCCCGTCGATCCGCGAGGACCTCGGCTTCTCGGAGGAGTCGCTCGCTTGGGTCGTGAACGCCTACCTGCTCACGTTCGGGGGGTTTCTCCTCCTCGGCGGCCGGCTCGGCGACATCGTCGGCCACCGGCGGATGTTCCTCGCGGGGATCGGGCTCTTCACGTTCGCCTCGGTCGCCTGCGGTCTGGCGGGCTCGCAGGGCATGCTCGTCGCCGCCCGGGCGGTGCAGGGGATCGGCGGGGCGATCGTCTCGGCCGTCGCGCTCTCGCTCATCGTCACGCTGTTCACCGAGCCCGCCGAACGGGCGAAGGCGATGGGCGTGTTCGGGTTTGTCGCGTCGGGCGGCGGCTCGATCGGTGTCCTGCTCGGCGGCGTGCTCACCGACACGCTCGACTGGCACTGGATCTTCCTCGTCAACGTCCCCGTCGGGATCGCCGTCTTCGCGCTCACGCTCGTGCTGCTGCCGGCCTCGCGCGGACAGGCGGGCGGACGGCTCGACGTGGCCGGGGCGGTCACCGTGACCGCCGCGTCGATGGTCGCCGTGTACGCGATCGTGAACGGCAACGACGCCGGGTGGACATCGGCACGGACGCTCGGCCTGCTCGCTCTGGCGGCGACGCTGATCGGTGTCTTCCTCGCGATCGAGTCGCGGACGAGCGCGCCGCTCGTCCCGCTCGGGCTGTTCCGGTTGCGGAACCTCGCGATCTCGAACGTCGTCGGCGTGCTCTGGGCGGCCGCCATGTTCGCGTGGTTCTTCCTCGCGGCGCTCTACCTGCAGCTCGTGCTCGGCTACAGCCCGCTAGAGGTGGGCCTCGCGTTCCTCCCGGGGAACGTGATCATGGGCGTCCTCTCGCTCGGCCTCTCGGCGAAGATCGTGATGCGCTTCGGAATCCGCGCGCCGCTCGCCGCGGGCCTCGGGACTGCGGCGGTGGGTCTGGTGCTGTTCGCCCGGGCGCCGGTCGACGGCTCGTTCGTCGTGGACGTCCTGCCCGGGATGATCCTGCTGGGCGTCGGCGCGGGCATCGCCTTCAACCCGGTGCTGCTGGCCGCGATGGGCGACGTCGCACCGAGCGAGGCGGGGCTGGCATCCGGTGTCGTCAACACCTCGTTCATGATGGGTGGGGCGCTCGGGCTCGCCGTGCTCGCGAGCCTCGCCGCCTCGCGCACGGACACGCTGCTCGCGTCGGGCGAAGGGGCGGTCGAGGCGCTGAACGGCGGCTACCGCGTCGCGTTCCTCGCCGGCGCGCTCTTCGCAGCGCTGGCGGCGACGATCGGCGGGGCACTGCTCCGCCCGGGCGGCGCCGCGGAAGCCCACAGCGAGGCGGTCGGCGCCCCCGCGACCGCCGAGGCCGAATGACCGCCGACCTCAGAGGAGGTCGGCGAGCCAGGCTGCGACGGCTTCGGAGACCGCGCCGAGGTCGGACCGCAGCGCGTGGTCGCCCCGGACGACCGCCACGGTGCGTCCCGGCGCGCCCGGCGGGACGCCGAAGCGGTCGCTCGCTCCCTGGACGACGAGCATCGGGACAGTCACCTCGTCGAGCTCGGGGAGGCGGCTCGGCGCGGGCGGTTTGCCGGCGCGGGCCGGCGGCTGCAGCGGGAAGGCGAGGCAGAGCACCGCATCGGCGCCCGACGCCGCGGCGGTCCGGCAGGCCACGCGCGCGCCGGACGAACGGCCGCCGACGACGAGCGCACCGGCCGCGAGGCCGCTCGTACGCAGGTGGTCGACGACCGCGAGCCAGGCCGCGTCGAGCTGCGCGGCGGGCGCCGGCGACCTGCGCCCCGCGACGCGATACGGCTGCTCGACGAGCGCGGACGCGAGCCCGGCCGCCCGGGCGGCCGCGGCCGCCGTCACGAGATCCCTCGCCGCGACGCCGCCACCGGCGCCGTGGCCGAGGACGAGCACGCCGCGCGCGTCGACCACGGTCTCGACGGACACGCGGGCGGGTCCATGGGGTGTCTCGATCTCGATCGGCATCGGGGTGCCGCGTTGGATGCGGTGCGACGTTCCGCCCCGGCGGCGGAGTGCCGATTCTCGCAGGCCGAGCTGCGGCGACTCAGCCCGTCGCCGGAGCCGCGTGGACGGCCAGCGCTTGCCGTCCGGCGCGGAGGGTGAGCGCCGCGCCCACGCAGGCCGCTCCCGCCGCGCCGACGAGCAGCATCCCCGCGAGCAGGGTCATGCTCTCGGATCCGCCCAGCACGCCGTTGAGCAGGAGCTCGATGCCGACGGCGAAGACGATCGCCTCGACGAGCCAGACCCGGCGCGGGTAGAGCACCGACTGCTTCGGTCGCGGGCCGGGCGGCCACCACGTCCAGGCCGACAGCGAGAGCAGCTTGCCGAGATGGCCGAGCGTGACGCCGGCCGCCCAGCCGACGAGGAGCGCGACGACGTAGGCCGTGAGACGCGCGGGCGACGCATCGAGCCCGAACAGCATGCCCATGCCGAGGATCGCCGCCTGGAGCAGGAAGAACATGCCGGTGACCATGTGCGTGAGCGGTCCCTCGAGCCCGGCCAGGCGGTGCTGCCGGCCCGTCCGCGCCGTGAGGAGCGCGAATGCGGCGATCGTCCCGAGCACGAGGAGCCCGCCCGCGATCGCCGGTGCCCGCTCGCCGAGCGCGAGCCCCGCGACGAGCAGCCACAGCCCGCCGGTGAGCACGAGCTCCTCCACGGGATGCCGCCTGCGGCCGGCCGCCGGGGCGAGCGACAGCATGGGCGTCAGCGTCCGGCCGACGGTCACGATGAGGAGCGTCAGCCAGCCGATCACCGCGAGGTTCAGGTGGATGCCGATCGCGCGGTCGTGCGGGACACCGAGCAGCGGCTGGAAACCTCGGTCGGCGAGGCCTGCGCCGACGGCGAGCGCCGCCGCGGCGTGGAAGGTCGAGAGGAGCACGCCGAAGCGGCTCGCGAGCAGCATCCGGTCGTGGGGCGCGCGAACGACGAGCGCGACCAGCTCCCATGCGACGAGCACGAAGCCGACCGTCTCCGCCGACGCTGCGATCCAGGTCGCTGTCGCATGGTCGTAGGCGATGGCGTACGCGAGGAGCGGGCCGGCGCAGAGGAGCGGCAGGGCGACCCAGCCGCGGAGGCGTGACGCGTCGTTGCGGAGCAGCGTCGGCAGCACGTGCAGCGCGGCGCCGGTCACGGCGAGCGGGAGGAATCCGAGCCCGACGAGGTGGACGGCGAGGAGGACGTCGGGCGCCGCGACGCCCGCCGTCGCCAGCTCGGGGGCGGCGCGCGCGATCGCGATCGCCGCTCCGAGCCAGCAGACGAGCGCCGCGGCGAGGTAGGCGGCAACGAGCCGGGCCGGCGCCGGCCTGCCGACCCGCGCGCCCACGCTCATGCAGCGGCGAGCGCGCGCGGGAAGAGCACGTTGTTCTCCTCGTGGATGTGCTGGTGCAGGTCGAGCTCCAGCGCGTGCAGGCCGTCGATCGTCGCCCGGTGCGTGTTGCAGAGCGCCCGGTCGAGGTCGTAGCCGCCGGACAGCTCGCGCAGCTTCGCGAGCGCCGAGCCGGCCCACTCGTGGTCGTGCTCGAGCTCCACGACCTGCTCGGCGTCGTAGGGGCCGCCGCTTCGGACGAGTGGGAAGAGCTCCTCTTCCTCGGTCACCATGTGCTCCTCGAGCTCGGTGCGCAGCGCGACGAACGTCGTGCGCAACTCCGCCAGCTCTGGGCGCTCGTCGCCGTGCGCCCGGACGACCTTCTCGAGCAGGGTGTCGAGCCGCGGCAGCTCCTCACGCAGCGGCTCGTGATGGCGGGAGACGATGTGGTCGCAGAGCTCGGGCAGCGGTGCCTGCGTCCAGTCGCGCTCCTCCGACGGCTCGTTCTCTGCCGTCTCGAGCGCCGCAACAGCGTCGACGGGCGCGATCCCACGCGCCTCGCAGGCGTCGGTCAGGCTCCGCTTGCCGCCGCAGCAGTAGTCGATGCCGAGCTCCTCGAAGACACGCGAGCGAGATGGCTGCTCGAGCACGAGCTCGGCGACGGTCCGGGACGGGTCGATCATGGCTGCTCCTTGGCCGTGTGGGGACGACGGCGGGCGCACGCGAGAGATGCGCACCCCACCTGCCCCGACGCTACCGTCGCCTGCCCCACGCGGGCGTCCGTTCAGGGCCACCCAAACGCTGCGGCCGATTACTGATGCGCCGGGGCGGGGCGGCGGTGCAGAGTCAGCGGCGTCGAACCACTGCCGAGGCGAGCTCATCCCCCAGGGCCCGTCGCCGGCAGGGTCTCCCCAAGGGGACGCCCTCTTTCCCACCCGGGTGTCCCATTGCTCCGCGCAGAGCCGGGCCCCGTGCGAGCGAGAAGCACGGGGCCCGGCGTCATGCTCGCCGGCCGTGCTGCTCCCGGCTACCGACCTCGGATTTCGGCGGCCGGCTCGAGCGCGGCCGGTCGAGGCTGCCGACCTCCCACAAGCCTCGCGTCGTAGCGTGGACGATGGCATCGGCCGACCGGAGGATTGCGGGGGCCGGGGCGGCTCGTACGCCGCCAGAGCCGGAGAGCGGCACTGCTCCCCGGCTCCCTTCTCGGACCCTCCCCCCGGGTCGGCGCGGGCGGCGACCTTCGCCTCGCACCCTCTCGCATCGGCGGTGGAGCGAGGATCGTCCGATCGGAGGATCAGGCGGCCCGGCGCGCGTGGGCCGCCGGGGGCGGTGCCGCGTCAAGAGGGTGGTGGCAGGCGGCGAGGTGCCCGCCGCCGTGGTCGACGAGCGGAGGCTCGACCGTGCGGCAGATCTCAGTGGCATAGCGGCACCGCGTGTGGAAGCGGCAGGCCGGCGGCGGCGCCACTGCGCTCGGCGGGTCGCCGCGGAGGACGATCCGACCGCGCAGCCGCTCGCGTGCGTCCGTCTCGACGGTGGGCACGGCGGAGAGGAGCGCCTCCGTGTAGGGGTGAACGGGGCGCGCGTGGAGCTCGTCCGCCGGCGACAGCTCGACGATCTTGCCGAGGTACATGACGGCGATCCGGTCGGAGACATGCCGGACGACGTTCAGGTCGTGCGCGATGAAGAGGTACGTGAGGCCGAACTCGCCCTGGAGCTCGGCGAGCAGGTTCAGGATCTGCGCCTGGATCGAGACGTCGAGCGCGGAGACCGGCTCGTCCGCGACGACGAGCTTCGGCGTCGTGATCAGCGCACGCGCGATCCCGATCCGCTGCCGCTGGCCGCCCGAGAACTCGTGCGGATAGCGGTTGTAGTGCTCGGGGTTGAGCCCGACCACTTCGAGCAGCTCGCGAACGCGCGTGCGCCGCTCGCTCCGCGTCCCGATCTTCTGGAGCCGCAACGGCTCGCCGACGATCGTCCCGACCGTGCGGCGCGGGTTGAGCGACGAGTAGGGGTCCTGGAAGACGAGTTGGATCTCGCGCCGCAACGGGCGCAGGGCACGACTCTTCCAGTGCGTGATGTCCCTCCCGTCGTAGACGACCTCACCGCCGGTGGGCTCGAGCAGGCGGGTGACGAGACGCGCGACGGTCGACTTCCCGCAGCCGGACTCCCCGACGAGCCCGAGCGTCCCACCGCGAGGGATCTCGAACGAGACCCCGTCGACGGCGTGTACCTGCCCGCGCTCTCCCCCGAGGAAGACGCCGCGGGCGAGCGGGAAGTGCTTGACGAGGTCTCGGGCCGCGAGCAGCGGCTCCTGGCGTGTCCCGCGAACGGCCGCGCGTTGCGGCTCGGCGGGGGAGGCGGCCGGCGCCAGGCGACTCATGCGCGGGCGTTCGGCGCGCGCACTGCGGCTCCGATCCTCCTGCGGGTCGGAACCGGGAGATGGCAGGCGACGGTATGGCCGGGACGGGTCGGCAGGAGTGCGGGCTCCTCGCGCGGGCAGACCGCCATGACGTACGGGCAGCGGGGATGGAACGGGCAGCCGCTCGGAACGGCGATCAGGCTCGGCGGCGTCCCCTCGATCGGGTGCAGCGGTTGCTCGCGGGACGCGTCGGCGCTCGGCAGCGACTGGAGCAGCCCCCAGGTGTAGGGATGCTCGGGCGCGTCGAGGACGCCCACGAGTGCTCCCAGCTCGGCGACGCGCCCCGCGTACATCACGGCAACCTCGTCGGCGGTCTCCGCGATCACGCCGAGGTCGTGTGTGATGAGGACGACGGCGGTGCCGTGCTCCGCCTGGAGGGCGCGCATGAGGTCGAGGATCTGCGCCTGGACGGTGACGTCGAGGGCCGTCGTCGGCTCGTCTGCGATCAGGATCTCCGGGTCGAGCACGAGCGCCATCGCGATCATCACCCGCTGGCGCATCCCGCCCGAGAGCTCGTGCGGGTAGCTGGAGAGCCGGTCGCCCGGGCTCGGGATCCCGACCTCCGTGAGGGCCTCGAGAGCGCGTGCCCGGGCGGCCTTCTCCGACACCCGCTCGTGCGCCCGGATCGCCTCCTCGATCTGCCAGCCGATCTTGTACAGCGGGTGCAGCGAGGAGAGGGGATCCTGGAAGATCATCGCGACCCGCTTGCCGCGGACGCGCCGCAGCTCGTCGCCGGGGAGTGCGAGGAGGTCGACGCCGTCGAGGAGCACGTGCCCCTCGACGGTCGCGTTCGGAAGCCGCGTCAGCCCCATCACGGTGAGCGCGGTGACGCTCTTCCCGGAGCCGGACTCGCCGACGACGCCGAGGGTGCGGCCGCGATCGACCGAGAGCGAGACGCCGTCGACGGCATGCACGATGCCGTCGCGCGTCGCGAAGCTGACGTGGAGATCCCGGATCTCGAGGAGCGCCATCAGTAGCGCACCCTCGGGTCGAGGAACGCGTAGAGGATGTCGACGAAGATGTTCGCGGCGATGATGAAGAACGCCCCGAACAGGACCGTCCCCTCGATCGCGGGCAGGTCGGAGTTGATGATCGAGTCGTAGGCGTAGCGCCCGATCCCGGGGATGTTGAAGACCGTCTCCGTGAGGATCGCGCCGCCGAGAAGGATCCCGATGTCGAGCCCCGCCATCGTGACGACCGGCGTCAGCGCGGCGCGCAGGCCGTGGCGCGCGACGACCCGCCGCTCCGAGAGGCCCTTCGCGCGTGCCGTGCGGATGTAGTCCTCGCCCATCGTGTCGATCAGGTTTCCGCGCACCATCCGGGCGTAGAAGGCCGCGAAGGCCGCCGCGAGCACGCACCACGGCATCAGGAGCGCGGTGAACCAGCGCCAGGGGGAGACGGAGAACGGCGTGTAGCTCCCGGCGCCGGGGAGAAGGTGAACGACGCCGATGTCGTTCGAGAAGAGGAAGAGCGCGATCAGGCCGAGGAAGTAGACGGGGGCCGAGATCGCGACGAGCGCCGCGCCCATCGTCGCCCGGTCGAGCAGCGAACGGCGGCGGATCGCCGAGATCACGCCGATCGGGATCGCGACGACCATCCAGATCACGAACGCGCCGGCCGTGAGCGAGAGCGTCACCGGCAGGCGCGTGAAGATCTGCGACTCGACCGAGACGCTGTTCTGGTACGAGTAGCCGAGGTCGAAGTGCAGGACGATTCCCTTGAGGAAGAGCCAGTACTGCGTGTACAGGGGCTTGTCGAGGCCGAGGTTGTGCCGGATCTGCGCGATCAGCTCAGGCGTTGCCTGGCGGCCGGCGCGGAGCGCGGCGGGGTCGGCCGAGGGGAAGACGGTGAAGATGACGAACGTCAGCGCGCTGACGACGACGAGCAGGAAGGCGCCCCAGACGATGCGCCGTACGACGTAGCGCAGCATCGAGGAGGAGGCGACCGCCAGGATGGCGCCGCCGATCGCCCCTCCTCCCCGGGGCGGGCGGGCCCCGGGGGAGGAGGGGACGGGCGCGGTGTCGAGCGTCGCGGACGTGGTGTCCCTACGAGCCCGACACGGACATGAACGTCACGTCCGGGGAGCCTCCGTTCCAGAGCTCCGGGGCGGGCGTGACGCGCTTCGAGTAGACGGACGGGAAGTTCTCCCAGACCCACGGCACGGCGGCCGCAGACCGGGTGACCATCTTGTCGATCTTCCCCCATGCCGCCCAGCGGGCCTGCGGGGACACGATCGTCCTCGCGTGCGCGATCGCCGCATTGATCTTCGGGTCGTTCAAGAGCGGCCAGTTCGAGTTGTTCACCGGCGTGATCGCGTCGCCCGCGAACGTGACGTTGAGGACCGCCTGTGGCTCGTGGAAGTCCGGCAGCCAGCCCACGTTCGGGCAGATGTTCGGCTCGTTCTTCGGCACGTTGCAGTACTTCGTGTACATCGTCGAGTGCGTGACCGAGATCGTCTTCACGTGGAAGCCGATCTTGGCGAGGCCGGCGGCGACGACCTGCGCGGTGTTGGAGCCCGGCGGCGAGTTGTCCGCCACCATCGTCACCTGGGGCCCCGAGTACATCCCGTTCGTGTAGCCGGCCTTGCGCATCAGGGCCTTCGCCTTCGGGACGCTGCCGCGGAAGCCCGCGCTCGGGAACGGGTTGAAGGCGAGGCCGCCCGACTGCGCGAAGCCCTGGGTCTTGAAGCTCGGGTCGAGGAAGTGCGTCGCGATCCGGCCGTCGATCGCCCCGCCGCGCGTCAGGCGCATCGCGTTTCGGTCGAGGACGGTCGCGACGGCTTGCCGGACGGCGAGCTTGTCGAACGGCGCCTTCGACGTGTTGAGCGCGACGTAGCGGCTCCCGCCCGCGGGCGTGAAGTGGAGCTGCTTCCGCTCCGAGGAGCTCGTCATGATCGACCGGAGCTCGGCCGGCGGGGGCGGCGAGTCGCCGTTGACGTCGGCCGACCCGGAGAGGATCGTCCGCGTCATCACGGTCGGATCCTGGTAGCCCTCCTTGAAGAGCACCTCGCTGGCATGGGCCGGTCGCCAGCTCGTCTTCGCGCTCCAGTTTGGGTTCCGGACCAGGTCGATCAGCTGGCCCGGCTTGTAGCCGACGCCGTTGATGTTCCCCGACGAGTCGTTCTTGATCATGTACGGCCCCGTTGCGACCTGGTGCATCCCGTACGTCGAGGTCGTCTGGGAGTCGAACCGCTTCGCGTATTCCTGCGGAACCGGCGCCGTCATCAGCAACCCGAGCGAGCCCGTGAAGACGCCGTCCGGCCGCTTGAGCCGGAACACGATCGTGTCCTTGTTCGGCGTCTGGATGCCCTTGATGTCGGGGACGCCCTTCGTGGCCTTCATGGGGGCGCCCACCACGTCGCCGAAGTACGCGCCGGCGTAGCCGTTCGCGACGCTCGACGAGAACGCGCGATCGATCGCGTATTTCACGTCGGCGGAGGTGACCTCGCGGTTCACCGGCGGGCTGAAGCGGACGCCCGGCCGGATGTGCACCGTGACGGTCTTCCCGCCGTTCGAGTACTTCGGCATCGCCGAGGCGAGGTCCGGGATCGCGTTGATCGAGTTCGGCCGGTATGACAAGAGCGGCCGCTGGGTCGCGTACGAGATCTCGTACGTGAACGAGTAGTACGCCTGGCCGGGGTCGATGTGGTCGACGTCGCCGGCCGAGAGGACGGTGATCGTCCCTCCGGCCTGACGGCTCCCGGCCGTGGCGGCGGCCGCGCCGACCGCGGCGACGACCACCGTGAGCAGCGCCGCGGTCACCGCGACGCGGCGGCGGCCGAAGGCCCTCGTGAGTGCTGACATCGCTCCTCCTTCGAGCGTTGGTGAACTGGTCATGCGGCTTTCGGGTCGAGGGCGTCGCGGATCCCGTCGCCGAGCAAGTTGAAGGCAAGCACGGTGAGCAGGAGCGCGAGGCCCGGGAAGAGGAAGAACCACCAGGCGGTGGCGAAGATCGGCGTCGCCTCGGCGAGCATCTCGCCCCAGCTCGCCTGCGGCGGGTTGATCCCGACGCCGAGGTACGAGAGCGCCGCCTCGAGCAGGATGTTCTGCGGGATGACGAGCGTCGAGTAGACGACGATCGGCGCGACGAGGTTCGGCAGGAGCTCGCGGAACATGATCGTCGTCGAGCCCGCGCCGGCGGCGCGCGCGGCCTCGACGAACTCCTTCTCCCGCAGCGAGAGAACCTGGCCCCGGATGATCCGGCCGATGTACGTCCAGTTGACGACGACGATCGCGACGATCACCGTCGACAGTCCCGGCTTGATCAGTCCTCCCGCGCAGCCGTTCCCGAGCGAGCACGACGACGCGATCCCGAGCGCGAGAAGCAGGATCGGGAACGCGAGCGTGACGTCGATCACCCGCGAGATGACGGTGTCGGTCGCGCCGCGGTGGAAGCCGGCGAGCATTCCCGCGACGACGCCGAGCCCGACCGAGAGCGCGGTTGCGACGAGCGCGACCTGGAGCGAGACGCGCGCCCCGTAGAGGACGCGTGCGAAGACGTCGCGGCCGACAGTGTCCACGCCGAAGAGAAAGTCGCGCGACGGCCCGGTGGGCGTGCCGTAGGTCGGGTCGAGGGTCTCGGGATACTGGGCGTTCGGCGGATGGCCGAGGAGCGTCACGATCCACGGCGCGAGGAGCGCGAGCGCGATCTCGAGCACGATGAAGCCCAGCGCCGCGAGCGCGACCCTGTCCTCGCGAAACCGCTCCCAGAAGAGCTGGAACGGCGTCTTGCCGGCGATCGAGCCGCGGGCGTGCGGCGGCGCGCTCTCCGACCATGCCTCGAAGGCCGGTTCGGCCGTCGTGGTCAATGGCGCTCCATACATTCACGCTGCACGCCCCGCGGGCCGCGGCCGATCCTGCGAGGAGACGATCCCCCGTACGCTCGGGCCCGGGTGGCAGGCGGACGGCCCGATCCTCCGATCGGCCGATGCGTGACGGCTCGCCGTGCGCGGATGGCACATCACGCCGTCGATCCGGAGCGGCCGGAGCTCCTACGATCGGCCGAGGAGGTCCGCGATCAGGCGCTCCACGTGGAGCACGCCCGTGAGCTCCTGGTGGAGGCCGTCGAGCTCGAGCACGGCGGCTGTGAGGAAGGCGACCTTCTGCCGCTCGGAAAGCGGGAGCCCGCACTCCTCGCAGAACGCGAACCCCGTCACCGTCGCCTGGGCGACCCGCTGAGCGGCGACGACCTGGAGGGTGGACTCGACGCCTTCGCTCGTTCTCCGCTCGGGCATCGCTCGATGTTCGGGGAGCGACGCGCCCGTCGCCATCGTCCGTCCGGACGATCGCGCAGGCGAGCCGGGCCGTCGTCTACGCGGGGCGCAGGGGCGTCCCGGGGACGCGGACCTCGACGCGAGTTCCGTCCCCGGGCGCGGAGAAGAGCTCCATGCGGCCCCCTGCCGACTCGATACGGACGCGCTGCGCCGCGAGCCCGATGTGGCCGTCCGCAAGCCGTTCGTCCGGCAGCCCCGGCGGGAAGCCGCGGCCGTCGTCCTCGACGACGAGCACGAGGTCGCCGTTCGCCTCGGCGAGGCGCACGGCGACACCGGAGGCGTCCGCATGACGGACGACGTTCGACAGGAGCTCTCGCGCGGCGGAGAAGACGAGCTGGTCGCCGTCGTGCCGGTCGGGGCAGTGGAGGTCGAGCCGTAGCCGGAGGCGCCCGCGCGCCGCGGCCTCGTTCGCGATCGAGCGGAGCGCGGCCTCGAGGCCGGCGGCCTCGAGGACGTACGGGTGGAGATCGAACACCGCCTCGCGCAGCTGGCCGGCCGCGGCGAAGAGCGCGTCGTCGGCCCGGGCGAGGGCCGGATGCGTCACGGTCTCCGCCGCCTCCTCGAGCTCGTGACGTGCGGAGAGGAGGTTCTGGATCGCGTTGTCGTGGAGCGACTCGGCGAGCGCCTTGCGCTCCCGTTGCTCCGCCTCGAGGGCATCCGTGAGGAGGCGCGCCCGGTCGGCGACCAGCCGGGACGCCAGCTCCGTGCGGCGCTCCAACAGGCGTGAGAGCATCACGCAGGCGACACCGACCCAGGCGAGGAAACCAGCCTGCGTGGCTATGAATCGCACCGCGTCCGGCTGGCTCGCGGCCGGGTGAGCTGCCGCCTGGATCACGTACGTCGCCGTCGTGACGACGACCGCGAGTGCGGTGATCGACGGCCGGAACCGGAAGGCGACCGCGACCGGGACGAGGAAGAACGCGAGGCGCGCATGCGAGTAGGCGCCGCCGGAGAGGACGGCCAGCATCCCGATCGCGGCGATGTCGATCGCCGTCGCGACGAGCGCGAAGCGTTCGCCCGCTTCGCGGAGATGGACGTAGGCGAGGACGCCCACGCTCCACGCGGAGAAGAGCGCGAGCGTGACGAGAAATCCGAGCCGGTCGGGGTCGGGATGGTCGAGGCTCGCGCCCATCGCGATCAGCCCGATCGCGGGCAGCCTGAGCCACGCGACCGCCCGTTCGGCCTCCGCGATCGCCTCCCCGGACGACGCGGGGAAGGTCGGTCGCTCCACCGCCTACTCGATCAGGCCCCGCCGCATCGCGCTCGCAACCGCCGCCGCGCGATCGGAGACGCCGAGCTTCTCGTACAGGTGCTGGACGTGCGTCTTCACGGTCGTGAGGCCGAGGTACAGCTCCTTCGCGATCTGGGGGAGGCTCTTGCCCGCAGCGATCAGGTGGAGGATCTCCTGCTCCCGCGGCGTGAGCGCCGGCGCGTCGGTCTGCTTCCGCAGCCTGATCTCGGAGACGAGCCCCGAGGCGACGTCGGGCGGGACGACGTTCTCGCCGCGCGCACAGGCGAGCACCGCGTCGGCGATCTGCTCGCGCCGCGCCTCCTTCGAGACGAACCCGGCCGCGCCGATCTCGAGCGCGCGGTAGACGACCCCGCTGTCCGTGAACGCCGAGACGATCAGCACGCGGGTCGGCAACTGCTCGCGCACGACCGCGTGCGTCACGGCGACCCCGTCGAGCTCGGGCAGCTTGTAGTCGAGGAGCGCGACGTCCGGCCGGTGCGCCTGGATCTCCGCGAGCGCCGAACGCCCGTCCTCCGCCTCCGCGACGATCTCGACGTTGCCGCTCGCGAGCAGCGCACGCACGACGCCCTCGCGGTAGAGGGGATGGTCGTCCGCCACCACGACCGTGACCCGCTTCCGGCCCTGCTCCTGCATCGTGACGTCACTCATCGTACGCCCCCGTCAGCCCGGGACGTTCCCGAGCGTCACGTCGACTGTCCGCGTCTGCGAGCCGCGTACGACGGTCAGCCGGACGTGGTCGCCAGGCTTTCGCTGGGCGAGCAGGTCGGTCAGCGTGCCCGACGAGGAGACAGGCTTGCCGTCCAGCCCGACGATCGCGTCGCCTCCCGTCGAGGCACTGACGCCGTTCACCGTCACCTGCTTCGTCGCGGCGACGATGCCCGCCCTGTCCGCCGGGCTGCCCTTCGCCACGCGGAGGACGACGACGCCGTGCGAGGGGAGGCCGCGGACGACCCGCGCAACGGTCGGGTCGATCGTCTCGATCTCCACGCCGAGCCATGGGTGCTCGGCGTGGCCGTGCGCGAGCAGCTCGCTCGCTACCGTCCGGGCAATCGAGCTCGGGACAGCGAAGCCGATGCCGACGTTCGCATCGACCGTGCCGCCCTCGAGCTGCGCATTGATGCCGACCACCCTGCCGAAACGGTCGAGCAGCGGTCCGCCCGAGTTGCCGTGGTTGATCGGCGCGTCCGTCTGGATCGCGCCGGCGATCGTGCGGCCGTTCGGCGCCTGGATGTCGCGGCCGGTGGCGCTGACGATGCCGGCGGTCATCGTCCGCTCGAGCCCGAACGGGTTGCCGATCGCGTACACGCGGTCGCCCACCTGGACGCCGCTCGAGGCGGCGAACCGCAGCGGATGGAGCGCGGCCGACGGCGCCTTCACACGCACGACTGCGATATCGGTCGTCGGGTCGGTGCCGACGATCGTTGCGGGGTATGTGGCGCCGCCGCTGAAGCCGACCCGGATGTTCGTCGCTCCCTGGACGACGTGGTCGTTGGTGACGATGTCGCCCCTGCGGTCGACCACGAAGCCGGAGCCGAGCGCGCCGACCCGCTGCTTGCCGCCCGGCGTGAAGAACGTCGGCGGCACGACCTCCGTCTGGGTGTCGGTGATGAGCACGACCGCCGGCGACCCCGTGAGATAGACGGCCTCGGGTGAGAGCGCGGAGGCCCTCGCGGTGCTCCGCACGGCACTCGTGTTCGTCCCGACGACCGGCTGCGGCGTCGTCGCGGCGCCGGTCGCGTGTCCGCCGCCGACGGCAACCCCCACCGCGGCCCCGGCGAGCCCTCCGACGACGGCAGCGGTCACGACGATTGCGACGGTGCGAACCATGACGGTGCTCCTCGGACGGAAAACGGTGGTGGCCGCATCGTCCCTCCGGCGCCGACGGCCGACGATCGCCCGCTCGGGCTATCGCGCGTCCGCGCGGGCGCGCCCGCGGGACGAGCCGTGCCTCGTCTCGGCGCTCGTCCGTTCGGCCGATGCGTGGCCTGCGCCGGGACAGGCATGCTCGTGGGCGATGCTCGGTCCCGCGGCGCGCCAGCCGGCTCCGTGACCGGCCCGCTCGGTCGCGGGCTCGTCGAGGCTGCCTTCCTCGCCTTGGCGACGACGGCGCTTCTCGCGATCGGCCGTAGAGATGGCGGGTCGGCGAGGGCGCGCGCGGCGCGCCCCGTCGCCGCCGGCGGCGCGGCCGTCTCGCTCGTCCTCGCCGTGCTGACGGCGGCCGCCGCGGCCGCGCTCGTGCTCGTGCTCGGTCCCGGCGGCGGCTCGTCGGGCACCGCGTCGGCCTCGCTCCTGCGCGCGGAGCTCCCCGGGGAGCTGATGACGCGCGCGCCCTGGCCCGCGAATGTCGCACGGTTACGTGCGCGGCTCGACGCGCTCGGGCTGCCGGCGCTCGGCCGGGAGGGCACGGCGCTCCACACGCACCAGCACCTCGAGGTCTTCGTCCACGGCCGCCGCGTCGTCGTGCCGGCCGGGATCGGCATCGACGCCGCCGCGCGCTTCATCTCGCCGATCCACACACACGACGCGTCGGGCATCGTCCACGTCGAGTCGCCCAAGGTCCGGACCTTCACGCTCGGGCAGGTCTTCGGAGTCTGGGGCGTCCGCCTCACCCGCACGTGCCTCGGCGGCTACTGCGCGCGAGGGCGCGACGAGCTCGCGGTCTACGCCGACGGACGTCCCGTCACGGGTGACCCGCGCGTGCTGCCACTCGCCCCGCACGCGGAGATCGTCGTCGCCTACGGCACGCGGCGCGAGCTGCCCCGGCCGCTGCCGTCGGCGTACGCCTTCCCGGCCGGGCTCTGAGGCTCTTCAGGCAGGGCCCGAGACATCGCCCGACGCCCGCGCGCGGCGGGTCGGGAACGGGACGACGCGATGGTTCGTCTCGTGCGCGTCGGGCAGGATCCGCAGCCGCTCCGCGAGCGTGAAGAAGGCCGCGCCGAACGGCGACTCGTCGACGCGCTCTCGCAGCAGCGCCCAGTCGATCTGCTCTCGGAGGGCGCGCGCGATCTCGAGCACGGGACGGTAGTCCGGGTCCTGCTCGGACATCGCGAGGAGCTTCGTCGCGAGGACGTCGTCGGTCGACGCGACGAGGAGCGGAAGCGCGACGACCTCGAGCTCGCTCGCCCGGTCGAAGTACGCCTCGTCGACGGGGCCGCCGGCGGGCCGGAAGATCAGATCGACGAGGACGTCGCCGTCCCAGGCCTTGAGCAGCCACCCCTCGGGGGGCCGCTCGCCGCGCATCCCGGCCGCCTCGAGGGCCTCGAGCGCGAGCTCGGCGTCGCGCTCGCGCAGGAGCAGGTCGACGTCGTGGTCGGTCGGTGGTCCGCCGCGCGCCCAGGCCGCCATGCCGCCGCCGAGGAGGAAGGGCACCTCGGCGTCGCGCAGCGCCGCCGCGGCCCGTTTCATCGTCTCGATCAGCTCCGGAAAGTCGTCGTTCGGCGTGTGGCTCACGCGCCGGTTCTACCCCCCGCGCGGTACGTCCAATCCGCGGGTGGGTATGCCCGTCGTCGTGACCGGAGCACGCATCGCGGCGGTCGGCGACCTCCACGCCTCGGAGGACCACCGGGAACGGCTCGTCCGGGTGTTCGCCGGGCTGGCCGATGTCGACCTCGTTCTCCTCGCGGGCGACCTGACGACGCACGGCCTCGTCGAGGAGGCGGATGTGCTTGCCGACGCGTGCCGCGCGGCCGGCCCGCCGGTGGTGGCCGTGCTCGGCAACCACGACCACCACAACGGCCTCGCGCAGGACATCTCGCGGGTGCTCACCGACGCTGGTGTGACGGTGCTCGACGGGACGCATGCCGTGTTCGACGTCGGCGCGGCCCAGGTCGGTGTGGCCGGGACCAAGGGATTCGTCGGCGGCTTCCCGGGCGCGGAGATCGCCGACTTCGGCGAGCGCCTGCTGCGGGACGTCTACGCGGAGACGTCGCGCGAGGTGGCCGCGCTCGAGGAAGGTCTCGAGGCCGTCGCGGGCTGCGAGACGCGACTCGTCCTGCTGCACTATGCGCCGATCAGCGAGACGATCGTCGGCGAGCCGGAGGGCATCTGGGCATTCCTCGGATCGGGGCGCCTCGCCGGCCCGATCGGCGCCCACAGGCCGGACGCCGTCTTTCACGGGCACGCGCACCACGGCCGGCCGCTCGGGGCGATCGGCACCGTTCCCGTCCACAACGTTGCGCGGCCGGTGCTCCCCGGCGACTTCCACCTCGCCGCCTTCTAGGGCGCCGCCTGGCGTACGTGCTATCACCCATCGCGTGAGGACTCGCGTCGGCGCCCCCACGCTCGTCGGCGGTGTGCTCGTCGTTCTCGTCGCGATCGCGACCGTCGCCGTGGCCTGGCTCCTCTGGACACGGGCCGACGATCGGGAGCGTGCGCAGGACGACCGCGCGGCGCAGACCGCCAACGAGGCGGTGCAGAACAGCATCGGGCGCGTGTTGACGAGCCTCCGGGCCTCCGCGGGGCTCGTGGACGCGCGCGGCAACGTCGACGAGGCCAGCTTCGAGGCCTTCGCCCGCGCCGTCGGGTCGATCGGCGGGTCGAGCGCCCTCGCGCTCGCGGAGGTCGTACCGGCCTCCCAGCGCGCGAGGTTCGAGAGTGCGTTCGGCCGTCAGATCTCCGAGCAGGTGGGGGGCGGTGGCTTCCGCGCCGCCGGCGCGCGCCCGGTCTACGTTCCGATCGTCTCTGTCTGGCCCATGACGGGCGCTCGGAGCGCGCTCCTCGGCTACGACCTGATGAGCGAGCCGATACGCCGTGAGACGCTGCTCCGCGCGCGCGCGACGCGACGCACGGAGTTCACCGGCGCAATTCCTTTCCTCGCGGGCGGTCGCGGATACCTGGCGCTGCGGCCGCTCTACGCCCCCACGGGGGACCGCGACGTCCCGGTCGCGTACATCGGCACGTGGTTCGGCATGGGCGTCGTCTCCGGAGTGCTGCGCCGCCTGCCGCCCGAGCTTCGCGTCCGTCTCGCGATCGACGGCAGGCAGGTCTACGCGACGCCCGACCCGCCGAGCGGCGGTGTCACCCGGTCGTTCCAGCTCGGTGGCCGGCCGTGGCGCCTGACGGCCCAGGGCGAGGGCGTCGGGCACGGCTCGTCTCTCGCGATCCTCCTCGGCGGCGCGATTCTCGCGTTGATGCTCGGTGCCTTCACGTGGACGCGGGCGACGTCCGAGCGGCGGTTGCGCAGCGCGAACGAGGCCGAGCGCGCGGCCCGGGAGCGATCGGAGGCCCTCGAGCGGAACGCGGCGCGTCTCGGCGAGCGGGCGGACATGCTGCAACGGCTCGCCGCCTCGCTCTCGGCCGCCGCGCTACCGACAGAGGTCGCCGAGGCGGCGATGCCCTTCCTCTTCGATGCCTTCGGCGCCGACCTCGGCACGGTCGGTATCGCCTGGGGCGACGACGTGCGGACGCTGAAGGTGCCGGCCGGTGTGCCGCCGGAGGAGTGGCACTGGAGACCGGTGCCGCGCGAGACGTCGACCCCGACGGCCGACGCCATGCGCGGCCGGCGCACGATCGAGCTCCATGGACACGAGCAGATCGCCGAGCGCTACCCACCCGATGTCGAGTCGCTCCTCGACGGCATCGTCTCGATGGTCGTCGTGCCACTCCCCCGGCAGACCGGCGCCGTCGGCGTCGCCTTCGCCCAGCCGAGAATGCTCGAGGACGCCGAGCGGAACATGCTCGACGCGGTCGCGGAGGAGCTCACGCAGGCGCTGGAGCGGGCCTCGTTGCTCGAGCGCGAGCGCGACGCGCGGCTCGAGGCCGAGCTCCTCGAGCAGAACGCCACGCGTCTGGCGGCCGCGGCGACGGCGACGGACGTTGCCGAGTCGACCGTGGCCGACTTCGAGGAGTTCGGTGCCGACCTCGTGTTCGTGTGGCGGCTCACCGGCTCCGACCGGCTCGCGGGGCTCGCCTCGTCGGACGTCCCGATGGAGACGCGCACCCGGTTCGCGGAGTATCCCCTCGAGCTCGGCGGGCTCGTCTCCGACGCGATGAGGGAAAAGAGAGTGACCGCGGTCGACGCGGAGAGATACGACGCGCTGTATCCCGAGATCGCGGCGGAGCGGCAGCGCGTCGGCCTCGAGTCGCTCGTCGCGCTGCCCCTGCGAGCCGCCAGCGGTGAGGTGATCGGCGCGATCTTCGCGGCCTCGCGGCGACAGCGCTGGGCAGGGCAGGACCGCAGGCCGCTGCTCGTCGGCATGGCCGAGCAGGCCGGCGTCGCGCTCGAGCGCGCCATGCTCTTCGAGGCGGAGCGGGAGGCCCGGCGCCTCGCCGAGCTCCTGGAGGTGAACGCCGCCCACCTCGCCGCCGCCGTGACGGTTCACGACATCGCGAGGTCGACGGTCGCCGATCTCCACGACGCCGGGTTCGGCCCGGCGGCGATCCACACCAGCAAGGACGAGGGGGTGATCGAGATCCTCGCGGTCGGCGGCGTTCCCGAGGATCTCGTCGGCGGCGCGGTCGAGGCGCTCGGCTCCGACTCCTCACCCGCGGCCGCGGCGCTGCGCACGGAGGCGATGGTGGAGATCGTTGCCGACGCGGAGCTCGACGCGCGGTTTCCCGGCTTCGCGGCGGTGCGCGAGCGTGCAGGCGTGCAGGCCGTGGTGGCCGTGCCTCTCCGTGCCGTGAGCCGCAAGGTCCTCGGCGTCCTCACCGTCGGCTTCGTCGAGCGGCCGTGGAGCAGCTCGGCGCGTCGCGACGTCGTCGTCGGTGTGGCGGAGCAGTGCGGCCTCGCGCTCGAGCGCGCCCGACTCTACGTCGACGCCGTCAAGGCTGCCGACGCGAGCACCTTCCTCGTGCGTCTCGGCGAGTCGCTCGAGTGGGCGACGACGGTCGACGCCCGTGCGCGCCGGCTCGTCGAGATGCTGACCGAGGAGCATGCGACGTTCGCCGGCGTCCACCTGCTCGACGAGGAAGGCGCGCCGAGCGCGGTCGTGAGCACGGGCTCGCGCCCGCCCGAGTTGGCGGACGACTCGCGCTGGGCGGAGCTGGTCGAGAGCGCGATCGCCGCGGGGGAGGAGGTGCGTCCCAGGCCCGACGGCTCTTCCGATGCGGCGACGGCGGTCGTGCTGCCGCTTCGTGCTCGGGGTCACAACCTCGGCGCGCTCACGATCCGCTCCGCGGCCGGTGAGGACTGGGCGCCGTTGATCGGCGACAGCCTGGCCCGCGAGATCGCCTCGCGGGCCGCGGTGATCCTCGACAACGCGGTCCTCTACGAGCGCGAACGCGAGGTTTCACACACGCTGCAGCTCGGCCTCCTCGGCGGCGGCCCGCCTCCGTTCGAGGACGTCACTGTCTCGGCGGCGTATCGAGCGGGTACGGCGGCCCTCGAGGTCGGGGGTGACTGGTACGACGCGTTCACTCTGCCCTCCGGCGCCGTGTCGCTCGTCGTCGGGGACGTCGTCGGGCACGGCCTGGATGCGGCCGTGGCGATGGGGCAGCTCCGGGGCGCCGTCAGCGCCCTCGCCCAGACGGCGGGTCCGTCGGAGCTGCTCGAGCGGCTCGACGCCTTCGTGGAGACCGTGCCGGCGGCGGCGACGGCGACGCTCGCGTACGTCGAGCTCGATCCCGGCGACGGAGGGATCCGGTACGCCTGCGCCGGCCATCCGCCGCCGCTCGTCGTCTCGCCCGACGGCCGCACTCGCTTTCTCTGGGAGGGGCGCTCGCCGCCGCTCGGATCGCTGCTCGGTGACCGCCGCGACGCAGTGGATCGCCTCGAGGAGGGCGAGACACTCGTGCTCTACACCGACGGCCTCGTCGAACGGCGCTCGGAGAGCATCGACGCGGGGCTCGAGCGGCTCGCGCGCGCGGCCCTGCTCGCGAGTGGGAGCCCCGCGACGTATGCCGACGACATCTGCGACGCTCTGCTCGGCCCCGAGGAGCAGGACGACGACGTGTGCGTCCTCACGACGCTCCGACTCCCCACGACGCCGCTCTTCAACCATTCGCTCAGGGCGGCGCCGGCCGAGCTCGCGGCGCTGCGGGACAGCCTGCGCGCGTGGCTCGTCGATCAGGCTCTCGGCGAGCACACGGAGTGGAGCACGGTCCTCGCCGTCTCGGAAGCCGCGGCGAACGCGGTGGAGCACGGCTACGGCTCCAACGGGGAGGGGATCGTGACGGTGAAGGCGTCCCTCGATCGCGGCAGGCTGGAGGTTCAGGTGCGGGACGAGGGCGGCTGGCGCGACGGCCCGGGGGACGGCGACAGGGGCCGCGGCCTCGCGATAATGGGATCGATCATGGAAGACGTCTCGGTCGAGCGGGACGACGGCGCCACTGTCGTTCGGATGGGTCAACGGGTCGAGCAGGCCTCCGTGTGAACATGGTGCCGTCCGAGATCACGACGGAATATCGCGACGGCGTCGCCCTCATCCGGCTGGAGGGAGAGTTCGACCTCACGAACGCGGACGACGTCCAGGACGCTGTCGTGGCGACGACCGCGGCAGGCGTCGTCCTCGACGTGACGGCCGTCTCGTATCTCGACAGCTCGGGCATCAGGGCGATCGACCGCGGCCACCGGCAGCTCGCGTCCGAGCAGCGGTCGCTCTTCATCGTCTCCCCGCCGGGCACGCCCTCGTCGTGGACGTTCCGCGTCGCGGGCTTCGGCGGTGACGTGGTGCTCGAGACGCTCGAGGCAGCGCTCGCATCCGCGCTCCGTACGCGGATCGCGTCGTAGCTCAGCGGTCGGCGACGAGCGACCGCAACGTCGCGGCGTTCTGCGGCGCGAAGCCCTCCCAGTCGTTGTTGAAGTAGACGTAGGCGTCGCCGCTCCGGTTGCGCAGCCGCTCGGCCCACCGCTCGAGCTCGGCCGGCGAGTAGTTCCCCCGGCGACCGGCACGGCCGTGATGCAGGCGGACGTACCACCAGCCCGCCGTGTCGACCCAGGGCGCCTCGGGAAGCCCGTTGCGGTCGGCCACGACGAGCGCGGCACGGTGCTCGCGGAGGAGTGCGTAGACGTCGTCGTCGAACCAGCTGGGATGGCGGAACTCGAAGGCGTGCCTTCCGTCGGGCAGCCGTGCGAGCGTCTCGGCGAGCCGCACGTCGTCGCGGCGGAAGCTCGCGGGGAGCTGCCAGAGAACCGGCCCGAGCTTGTCCGCCTCCCGCAGCGGCGCGATGCGCTCCTCCAGGCGCGCGAGGCCCGCGGGCAGGTCGCGCAGCCGCTTGACATGTGTCAGGTAGCGGCTCGCCTTGACCGCGAAGAGGAACGTCCGAGGGGTGCGCGCGGCCCAGCCGGCGACGGTGCTCCTGAGCGGAAGGCGGTAGAACGTCGCGTTCACCTCGACCGTGTCGAACGTCTCCGCGTAGAGCCCGAGCCAGCCCGACTCCGGCGCGCGGCCGGGGTAGAAGCGGCCCTTCCAGTGCTGGTAGCTCCAGCCGGAGCACCCGATGCGCACCATGCCACGGCTTTCCGTCCTCCTCGCCCGGCGAAACGTCGACGGCGACGCGCCGCCGTTTCGGCCGAGGAGCGAGCGGGAAGGGCCGTCTCGACGACAGCCGGGACCTGCGAGGCGAGGAGGAGCCGTGGAGCTGGGATATGCCCTTTCGAGCGAGGAGCACCGTCCGCTCGATCTCGTGCGAAACGCGGCGCAGGCCGAGGAGGCCGGGTTCCGCTTCGCCCTCGTCTCCGACCATTTCCACCCGTGGATCGACCGCCAGGGCCAGAGCCCCTTCGTGTGGAGCGTGCTCGGCGGGATCGCGCTCGCGACCGAGCGCCTGGTGGTCGGCACGGGCGTCACGTGCCCGACGATGCGGATCCATCCCGCGATCGTCGCCCAGGCGGCGGCGACCGCGGCCTCGATGTTGCCGGGCCGGTTCTTCCTCGGCGTCGGCACGGGCGAGAACCTGAACGAGCACGTGCTCGGCCTGCGCTGGCCGGCGACGGAGGTGCGCCGGGAGATGCTCGAGGAGGCCGTCGAGGTGATGCGCGACCTCTGGCGCGGCGAGCTCACGAGCCACCGCGGCCGCCACTACACGGTCGAGAACGCGCGGATCTACACGCTGCCGGAGGAGCCGATCGAGGTGATGGTCGCCGCCGGCGGGACCGAGGCCGGGGAGCTCGCGGGACGGATCGGCGACGGCCTGATCGGGACCTCACCGGACGTCGAGGTCGTCGAGGCCTTCGACGAGGCGGGCGGCGAGGGCAAGCCGCGCTACGCGCAGGTGACGGTCTGCTGGGCCGAGCGGGAGAAGGACGCGCGCAAGACGGCGCTCGAGTGGTGGCCGAACGCGGCGCTTCGGGGGCCGCTCGGCCAGGAGCTCGCACTGCCCTCGTACTTCGAGGACGCGTCCGGGATGGTCGACGAGGAGGCGATCGCGAAGGCGATCGTGTGCGGCCCGGATCCCGAAGCGCATGCGAAGGGCATCGACACGTACGTGGACGCAGGGTTCACGCACGTCTACGTCCACCAGGTCGGCCCCGATCAGGAGGGCTTCCTGCGCTTCTACGCCTCGGAGATCCTGCCCCGCTACGAGCGCGTGCACGAGGCGGCCGCGCGCTGAGCCGCCAGGGGGTCGTCCGCTCGAGAATCGCGGCCAGGCGGTCGAGCGGCGGCTCGTAGCGCCAGCGGATGGAGAGCGCGTCGAACAGGCGTGCGAGCTCCTGCTCGACGGGGTGGGCGAAGTCTGATCGGTTCTCCCGGGCGTGCGTCATCCGGCTGCTTCCGCGGCGCACGCCGTCGTCACGGGGCGGCGCCGGACGATCGCAGCGACGTCCCCGTCGGGGTCGATCAGCAGGTCGTCGAGCGGGCCTCCCGCCGCTCCCGGCCCGTCGATCGCGTGCGAGAGCCGGACGCCGTTCTCCAGGTAGAAGCTCAACTCGGTCGCCGAGAGCAAGCCGAAGACGGACGTTGGCACGATCTGGTCCTCCTCGACGCGCGCGGCGACCCAGGGCAAGAAGTGGGGCTGGCCCGATCGGCCTTCGACCACGAGGCCGAGGACGTGGCCGACGCTGCGGTTGACGACGACATCCGCGACGCTGCCGACGTTCACGTCCCCGACACGGACCTTCCGTCCGAGAAGGGATCGCGCCGAGCGGGGCCACACAAGCTCGGCGGAGTCTCGCGAGGCCATGGTCGATCGTCCCCGGGTCGGGCTCCGGACAAACTCCGCCGCGGTTTACCCGACACCGCGCCGTGGAACGATCGGACTGTGACGGCGCCCACCCTCGACGCGGCCGTGCGAGGCTGAGGGGTGGCGCGGCGCGGGGGGTGGCGGCGGATCGGGAGGCGTAAGCCGTTCCGCTACGTCGATCGGCGCGGCGAGCGGATCACCGACGAGCGCGACCTCGAGCGGATCGAGCGGCTCGTCATCCCGCCCGCGTGGCGGGACGTCTGGATCTCGCCGAACGGAGGGGCGCGCCTCCAGGCGACGGGAGTCGACGCCGCGGGAAGGACGCAGTACCTCTACCACCCGGACTTCCGTGCCGCACAGGAGCAGGCGAAGTTCGACCGCCTCGTCCGCTTCGGCGAGCTCCTGCCCGGTCTCCGCGAGCAGATCGCCCGCGACCTGGAGACAGGACCGTACGAGCGCGAATGGGCGTGCGCCGTCGGTGTGACTCTCGTCAACCGCGGCTGGTTCCGGGTCGGCTCCGAGCGCGCGGCGCGGACGAGCCGCACGTACGGGATCACGACGCTCACAAAACGGCACGTGGAGGTCCGCGGGCGTCGGGTCGCATTTCGCTTTCGCGCCAAGCACCGCGTCCTCCTCCGGACGACGCTCGTCGACGAGGAGCTCGCCACGGCGGTGAAGGCGCTCCTGCGCCTCGACGGCGGTGGCCGCCTGCTCCGGTTCGAGCGCGACGGCGAGACGGGCAACGTGACTCCGGCTCTCCTGAACGGTTACATCGCCGAGCACCTCGGCGAGGGCTTCACGGCGAAGGACTTCCGCACCTGGGGAGGCACGCTCGCCGCGGCCCTCGCGCTCGCCGAGCACGGGCCGCCCGATGAGACGACCGACGAGCGGCGCGTGCTCGCCCGCGTGATGCGGCAGGTGGGCGAGGAGCTCGGGAACACCGCGGCGGTCGCGCGGAGCTCGTACGTCAGCCCGGCCGTGGTCGAGCAGTGGCGGGACGGGCGCACGCTCGAGCAGTTCCGTCCCCGCCGCATGCGCGTCGTGTCGGGCCGTGACCCGCTCGCCCAGGAAGAAGAAGCTGCGCTCGTCAGCCTCCTTCGCTCCTGGCGCATCCGGCGCGCCCGGGCCGCATGACGAACCGCACGAGGGGTCGGCGAGAGCCGACCCCTCGGTGCGCCGGGCCCTTGAAGGAGGGCCCTGGTCTCCCCACGATGGAGGGATTACCCGGCCGCGCTCGAGCGGCAAACACCCTCGAGCTCAGATCCAGTCCTTAGCCTTCGCGACGGCCAGCGTGACGACGGCGATCATGGCGATCACGGCGAGGACGACCCAGAACAGCGCCGTGTGCGCGAAGAGGCCCACCTTGAA
>Ga0105239_10001973_pt1 | contig 26693 bp, 23 predicted proteins | sample KBSC44metaG_FD_92761 | JGI IMG/M metagenome (GOLD analysis project Ga0105239, IMG submission 92761) | Corn rhizosphere microbial communities from Kellogg Biological Station, Michigan, USA - KBS C4-4 metaG | ecosystem: Host-associated > Plants > Roots > Rhizosphere > Soil | place: Michigan, USA...
CATCGAGCTGATGGAACTGGATAACTGGCGGACGTACAAGCCCTTCCACCTGTTCAAACTGATAGACGAGAAGATAAACAACCGTCTGGATTAGATAACTTCTAAATTTTACCGGTAACCTAAAATAAATTTTATAATTCCCGGGAAGTATTTAATTTTGGTGCATTATATGAATATCACAAAGGCATACCGTTATTTTTATTTTTACTTTTTTTACTACTTTATCAGTAGGCCGGGAATGCTTTTGTTAAGAAACAAGTAAAAAGTAACTAAACAATAAGAGTCCCGGCCAAAAGCCGGGATTCGTCATTTATGAGTGTACGAGTATCCATACAAGGTTATGAAGGCAGCTTTCACCAGGTGGCTGCGCAGCAGTTTTTCGGCAAGGATGTGGAAGTTATCACCTGCGCCACTTTCAGGGAGGTGATCCGGGTGGCCGCCTCTAAAAAGGAGAGTGACGGAGGAGTGATGGCCATCGAGAATTCCATTGCCGGAAGCATCCTTCCAAACTACAATCTTCTTCAAAAGAGCAATCTTCGGATAGTAGGGGAGATCTATTTACAGATACGTCAGCATCTGCTGACCAATCCGGGGGTAAAGCTGGAGGATATACGCGAAGTGCATTCCCACCACATGGCCTTGTTACAATGCATCGATTTTTTGGAAAAGCATCCCCAGTGGAAGCTGGTGGAGACCGAGGATACAGCGCTCAGCGCAAAGCTGCTGCAGCAACACCGCAGCAAGCATGTAGCGGCTATTGCCAGCAAGCTGGCTGCTGAACTTTTTGGGTTGCAGGTGCTGGCGCCCAATATCCATACGATGAAGAACAACTACACGAGGTTCCTCATCCTTCAACGGGAGGACAAGGCGGAAAAGGTGGAGAGCGCGGACAAGGCATCCGTAAACTTTCATACGGATCATTCGAGGGGAAGCCTGGCAAGGGTGCTGACGCGTATAGCCGAGGGCGGTATCAATCTCAGCAAGCTGCAATCCTTTCCTATTCCGGGCAGCGACTGGGAATACTCCTTTCATGCTGACATGGAATTCGAAACGCTGGATCAGTTCAATAAAGTGATCGAGGACATACGTCCAATTACGGCAGACCTAAAAGTATATGGCATTTACAAAAAAGGGAAAACAGTATAATTTATGCATACGTCCAAGAGACTGGAAGGCATCGGTGAATATTATTTTTCTCAGAAACTGAGAGAGATCGATGAGCTGAACAAGCAGGGAAAAAATATCATCAACCTGGGTATCGGCAGTCCGGACCTGCCCCCTCATCCGGATGTGATCCGCGTATTGCAGGAGGAGAGCGCCAAGCCCAATACGCATGCTTATCAGTCTTATAAAGGGTCTCCAGTGCTGCGTAATGCGGTGGCGGCATGGTATAAGACATGGTATGGAGTGGAGCTGTCGGCTGATACGGAGATACTGCCTCTCATCGGCTCCAAAGAAGGGATCATGCATATCTGTATGACCTATCTGAATGAAGGGGACAGGGCCTTGGTGCCCAATCCCGGATATCCTACCTATCGCAGCGCGGTCAGGCTGGCGGGGGGTGTTCCCGTGGATTATGCGCTGACGGAGGAGAATGGCTGGTATCCTGACTTCGATGAGCTGGAGAAGCTGGTAACGAGCGAGGATACTCCTGTAAAGCTGATGTGGGTAAATTATCCGCATATGCCTACGGGTCAGCTGCCGGACATCAACCTGTTCGGGAAGCTGGTGGCGTTTGGGAAAAAGCACGGGATCCTTATCTGTCATGACAATCCTTACTCCTTTATACTGAATGAATCACCCATGAGCCTGCTGGCTGTGCCCGGGGCGAAGGAAGTGGTCATCGAGCTGAATAGTCTTAGCAAATCGCAGAATATGGCCGGCTGGCGGGTCGGAACGCTGGCGGGAGCCAAGGAGCGTATCGATGAGGTGTTACGATTCAAGAGCAATATGGATAGCGGGATGTTCTTGCCTGTCCAACTGGCGGCTGCCAGGGCATTGGGGTTGGGAAAGGACTGGTATGACAGCGTCAATGCGGTGTACCGGGAAAGGAGGGGCTGGGTCTATCAGCTGCTGGAGCAGTTAGGCTGTGTCTTCGACAGGGGGCAGGCGGGCATGTTTGTCTGGGCAAAGGCGCCGGGCGAATATAAGGATGGGTTTGCGCTGAGCGATAGGGTGTTGTATGAGGCCGGGGTTTTCATTACACCGGGCGGCATTTTTGGCAAGGCGGGAGAAGGATATATCCGGGTGAGTCTTTGCTGCAGTACGGAGAAGCTGCAGGAAAGCATAAAAAGAATAGGAGCATTATTCACGGTAGAAAAAAATTGAAATGTTCGATTCATTAACAATAGTAGGGGTGGGGTTGATCAGCGGCAGCTTTAGCCTGGGACTGAAGGACAGGGGGCTTGTAAAGCATGTCATTGGTGTGAGCCGTACGCCTGCCAGCCTGGAAAAGGCGCTGGAGCTTGGACTTATCGATGAGGCGTTGCCGTTGGAAGAGGCCGTAAAGAAGAGTGACCTTATTTATGTGGCTATACCCGTCGATGCTACCGTGCCAATGGTAAAGAAGATCATGGATCTGATCGGGGATGGGCAGATCGTGGCGGATGCGGGGTCCACCAAGCAGGCGCTGTGCGATAGTCTCGCGGGACACCCTATGCGCAAAAGGTTTGTAGCCACGCATCCCATGTGGGGTACTGAATACAGCGGCCCTGAGGCTGCCGTGCGGAATGCTTTTGCAGGCAGGGCTTGTGTCATCTGCGGGAAGGAGGACAGCGACCCGGAGGCGGTAGCAAAGGTCGAGCATATATACAGGCTGCTGGGGATGCATATGGTATATATGGATGCCTCGGATCATGATATGCATGCTGCCTATATCAGCCATATTTCGCATATCACTTCTTTTGCCCTGGCGAACACTGTTTTGGAGAAAGAAAAGGAGGAGAGCGCGATCTTCGAGCTGGCGGGAGGTGGTTTTGAGAGTACCGTGCGGCTGGCCAAGAGCAATCCGTCCATGTGGTTGCCGATATTTATGCAAAACAGGGAGCATGTGCTGGATGTGCTGAATGAGCATATCTCTCAGCTAAGGAAGTTCAAGAGCTGTCTGGAGAAGGAGAACTACGACTATTTGCAGGAATTGATGGAAAATGCGAATAAGATCAAAAAAATATTAAAATAGGAATAATGTAGGCCACAGGGGGCTAAAGGCCTTGAAAATCGTACCTTTGCGGCAAATTTTAACAGTTTATGATGACATTTGAAGGGTTGGGCTTGGATGCCAGGCTGGTACAGGCTACCGATGCGCTGGGTTTCAAAAATCCGACCCCAATACAGGAACAGGCGATACCTGTTTTATTAAGCGGGACAAAGGACCTGGTGGGGCTGGCGCAAACCGGTACCGGCAAGACGGCGGCGTTTGGGCTTCCTTTGCTGCAGCTGGTGGATGCTGCCCAGCGACACCCACAGGCCCTGGTGGTCTGCCCAACCCGGGAATTATGTCTTCAGATCGTCAGCGAAATGGAGTCATTCAAGAAGTTCATGCCTGGCATGCATGTGCTGGCAGTGTATGGAGGCAGCTCCATCGGGCTTCAGATCCGGGACCTGAGAAGGGGCGTACACATCGTGGTAGCGACCCCGGGCCGTCTGATCGATCTTATCGAGCGGAAGGCGATCGATCTGGGACAGATAAAATATGTGGTGCTGGACGAGGCGGATGAGATGCTGAACATGGGTTTCCAGGACGACATCGAGTTTATTTTACAAAATACGCCTGAACGGGAGGCTACCTGGCTATTTAGCGCCACGATGCCTCCGGAGATCCGCCGGGTGAGCAAGAAGTACATGGAGGCTCCAAAGGAGATCACCGTGGGTAAGGTAAATACGGCGAATAAGAACATCGATCACCAGTATTATGTGACAAGCGCCAATCAACGGTATGAGACCTTGAAAAGACTGATCGATTTTAATCCAGGCATCTATGGCATCATCTTTACCCGTACCAAGGTCGATGCGCAAACCTTTGCGGAAAAGCTGACACGGGAAGGATATGATATCGACGCATTGCATGGAGATCTGACCCAGCAGCAGCGTGATAAAGTGATGGGTGAGTTCAGGGAAAAGACCCTGCAATTGCTGATCGCGACGGATGTGGCGGCCAGGGGTATCGATGTAAAGGATATAACGCATGTGATCAACTACGAGCTGCCGGATGATGTGGAAGTGTATACGCACCGCAGCGGCCGTACGGGAAGGGCGGGGAACACGGGTATCTCTATTTCCATTGTCCATAGCCGGGAGATCGGCAAGCTGAAACAGATCGAGCGTATCGTACAGGTGCCATTTCACAAGATGGAGATACCCACTGGCAAGGATGTATGCCGTAAGCAGTTCTTTTCTTTCATGGACAAGCTGCTACAAGCAGATATCAGCCATGGGGATTATGAGACCTATGTTCCCATGCTGGCCGAGAAGTTTGCGGAAGTCAGCAAGGAGGAAGTGTTGAAGCGGGTAGCCGCCATGGAGTTCGACAGATTTTTGAAATACTATGAAAATGCGGAAGACCTGAATGTACGGGAAAGGTCCCGCGAGTATGGCAGCAGAGACAGTCGTGGGGGGGACAGAAAGGATTTCAACCGCCGGGACGCTGGAGAAGGAAGGGTACGCAGGGAACATAATGGCGGCGGCGATTATGCCCGGCTGTTTGTCAACCTGGGTACGAAGGATGGGTTTTATAAGGCCAGCTTTCTGCAGTTCATACTGGACATGAGCGATCTGCGTAAGGAAGTGCTGGGGCGGATAGATATGAAGGAGATGAACAGCTGGATCGAGATCGACAAACGTGCGGCGGCGCAGATGATCCGCGCCATCGATGGAAAGAATTATAAAGGCCGGCGCATCCGGATGAATGATGCGAATTCAAGATAATAGTAGAATAAATTTTAAATATTATGGAAGCAACGGAAACAAAAACTACGAGGGAGATCACCCAGGCAGCCTGGAACAAACGTCCCTTGATCATTTCCGGCCCCTGCAGCGCAGAGACCGAGGAACAGGTGCTGGAGACTGCCAGTCGCCTTGCGAAGACCGGTAAAGTGGACATGATCCGTGCCGGCATCTGGAAACCGCGTACGCGTCCGGGGAGCTTTGAAGGCATCGGCACCAAGGGGCTGGCCTGGATGCAACAGGCCCGCAAGCTGACGGGACTGCCTGTTACGGTGGAAGTGGCAACGGGCAAGCAGGTAGAGGACGCTCTGCACTTTGACGTGGATGTATTGTGGATAGGCGCCCGTACTACAGTGAACCCCTTTAGTGTACAGGAGGTAGCGGATGCCCTTCGTGGTGTAGATGTGCCCGTGCTGATCAAGAACCCTATCAACCCTGATCTGGAACTGTGGACAGGAGCCGTGGAGAGGGTTGCCAAGGCTGGCATCAAACAAATAGGGCTTATCCATCGTGGATTCAGCTCTTATGGCAATACAGAATACCGTAATGCACCCATGTGGCACCTGGCCATCGAGATGAAGCGTCGCAGCCCCGGTATGATGATGATCAATGACCCAAGTCATATCAGCGGTCGCCGTGATATCCTGCTGGATGTAGCACAGAAGGCAATCGACCTGGATTTCGACGGGCTGATCATCGAGAGCCATATCGACCCCGATAAGGCATGGAGCGATGCGAAGCAGCAGATCACACCCGAGCGTCTGGCCGAAATGCTGGACAGCATCAAGTGGCGTCATGAGACTTCTACCGAAAAAGAATTTATCGACGCGCTGGCTAAGCTGCGGGAGCAGATCAACCACATCGATGATGAGCTGATACAGCTGTTAGGACAACGTATGAAGGTTGCCGATAAGATCGGGGCCTATAAAAAAGAGAATAACATCACCATCCTGCAGACCAACCGGTGGAATGCCATCCTTGAAAAAGCTTTTGCAAAAGGCGAAAAGCTGGGTTTAAGCAAGGAGTTTATCACCAAGTATTATGATGCTGTGCATATGGAGTCCATCAACCATCAGAACAAGATCATGAACTCATAGTCATGAGCGGGCCTTCTGTCTATCTGTTCGTACATGTTATCTGTACTGTACAGGGGCGTGAAAAGCTGCTGGCAAAACCTGTCAGGAGAATTCTTTTCGCCCATATGGAGAAGGAGGGCGAGGAGAAGGGACTTAGGATAGTGGCGGCCAATGGCGTGGAGGATCATATGCATTTGCTGATACAGCTGATGCCTGCGCAGAATCTTGCGCAGGTGGTCAGAAGCATCAAGGCTGCCTCGTCAGACTGGCTGAATGAGAACAAGCTGCTGGCTGCTCCTTTCGAATGGGAAGAAAACTATCATGCCTTATCTGTAAGTCCCAGCAGTGTCAAACAAGTGAAAGATTTTATCGAAAAGCAGGAAGAGCATCATAAGGTGAAGAACCTGGATGCCGAGCTGGAAGCATTCGTAAGACTCAAAGAACAGATATGAACAGACTGCAGTATAAATTTTCCGGCAAGACCACCACTTATTATTTCGATGCCGACTTTTCTTACCTGGAGAAGCTGGTGAGCAGGCAGCAGGCGGTGATCCTTACGGACGAGCATGTCTTTCAGGGGCATCAAAAGAAGTTCAAAGGCTGGAATACGATCGTCATACAGGCCGGGGAAGCGTATAAGGTACAGGCTACGGTGGACTCGGTCATCGAACAGCTGATCAATATGGGCGCCGACCGGAAAACTTTTCTCATCGGCATCGGCGGTGGTGTTGTAACGGATATAGCCGGCTATGTCGCTGCTGTCTATATGAGGGGTATTCCCTGCGGATTCCTGCCCACGTCCATCCTTGCGATGGTAGATGCTTCGATAGGAGGAAAGAATGGGATAGATGTAGGTATTTACAAGAACCTGGTAGGTACTATCCGGCAGCCTGAGTTCCTTTTGTATGATTACAGTCTGTTGAAGACCCTGCCGGATGAGGAGTGGGTCAATGGTTTTGCGGAGATCATCAAGCATGCCGCCATCAAGGATGCGGCGTTGTTCAGGGAGCTGGAGAAGAACAAGCTGACGACCTATCGCAGGGACAAAGCTGCTCTGGGGAAGCTGATCCGCCGCAATGCTGTGATCAAATCCAATGTCGTTGAAAAGGATGAGTTCGAGCAGGGGGACAGGCGGATGCTTAATTTTGGACATACGCTGGGTCATGCCATTGAAAACATCCTCCAGCTGCCGCATGGACATGCTATTTCTATTGGGATGGTGGCTGCCAGCCTGATCTCTGAAGAGTATACGGATTTTAAGGATACGGACAGGGTGATCGAAACGCTGAGGAAATATGGTCTGCCGACGCAGGCGAATTATGACAGCAAGGAAGTGATGAATGTGCTGAAGATGGATAAGAAGAAGGTGAAGGATTCCATGAACTATGTATTGTTGAACAAGATAGGTCAGGCCATGGTAAAAGTCATTCCTATCGTGGAATTGGAAAAACTATTACAATCAATCATAACGGCTCGCTGATATGTTGACGACAATAAAGCAATCTTTACTAAAAGGCCAGATAGATGCGCCTGCCTCCAAGAGCTCCATGCAGAGAGCTTGTGCGGCAGCCTTGTTAAATGAGGCAGAGACGACCATTTATAATCCCGGGCACAGCAATGACGACAAGGCAGCGCTGGGAGTGATCCAGGCATTAGGGGCCGAAGTGACCCAGGGTGCGGACGTTCTGAAGATCGCCAGCAAGGGTGTAAAGCCCGGCAAGGCGGCTGTGAACTGCGGGGAGAGTGGATTGGGGATACGAATGTTTGCACCCATCATTGCGCTGAGTGAAAAACCCATTGCTGTAAATGGGGAGGGAAGCTTGCTGACGAGGCCGATGGATTTCTTTGACGAGATCTTTCCGCAATTGGGCATTCGTGTCGTCTCCAACAAGGGGCGGCTGCCTTTGGAGATACAGGGGCCGTTACAGCCCCGGACCATCAGCATCGATGGATCGCTGAGCTCGCAATTCCTGACGGGGTTGCTGTTTGCCTATGCGGCTGCCGGAGCGAAGGGGGTGTCCATCAAGGTGAATAATCTGAAGAGCAGGCCTTATATTGATCTGACGTTAGATGTATTGCAGCATTTTGGCTGGAAGGTGGAGAACAGGAATTATGAAGAGTTTTATTTCTCCGGCGAAGGCGCTGACGCTTCAGACAGGACCTATACTGTGGAGGGAGATTGGAGTGGAGGGGCGTTCCTGCTCGTTGCAGGCGCTATTGCAGGACCGGTCACTATAAAAGGACTGGATACTGCCAGCACCCAGGCGGATAAAGCGATCCTGCAGGCGTTGAAGGACTGTGGTGCGGAAATGACAGTGGACGGCCGTACGCTGCGTATCGGTCCCGGAGCATTGAAGGCTTTTCATTTCGATGCTACGGATTGCCCTGACCTGTTCCCTCCATTGGTGGCGCTGGCTGCTTACTGCGAGGGGGTGACTATTATCGATGGAGTAAATCGTCTGGCGCATAAGGAAAGCAACCGCGGGCTGACCTTACAGGAAGAGTTTGGGAAGATGGGGATCGTCATCCGGCTGGAAGGGGACAGGATGTATGTGGAAGGCGGGAAGGGGGTGAAAGGTGCGTTGGTGCATTCCCATCATGATCACCGGATTGCTATGGCCTGTGCCGTGGCTGCGTTGCGCGCGGAGGGAGACACTACTATCGAGGAGGCGCAGGCGATCAACAAATCTTACCCGGATTTTTATGAGCACCTGCAGCAGCTGGGTGCGAGTGTCAATACTAAAACAGCGTTAGTATGAATGCATATGGCAGGCTTTTTCGAGTGACGATATTTGGAGAGTCCCATGGGGAGAGTGTGGGAGTGAATATTGACGGATGCCCGGCGGGGCTGCTGTTGAGCGTGGAGGATTTTCTGCCCGATATAGAAAGACGCAAGGGCGGGATGCAAAAGGGGACGACGCCTCGTAAGGAGGATGATCTGCCTATTTTCAAGAGCGGCGTATTCAATGGGCGGACCACGGGCGCGCCGCTGACCATTCTTTTTGAGAACAACAATACACGCAGCGGGGATTATGAGAAACAACGTGCTGTTCCGCGTCCCGGACACGCTGATTTTGTAGCGCATAGCAAATTTGGAGGACATGAGGATTACCGGGGCGGCGGGCATTTTTCCGGCAGGCTGACCGTGGCGCTGGTGGCTGCGGGGGTTATAGCCAAGAAGCTGCTGGCAACCGTAGGCGGGGGTATTCCCGTGCGGGCTTCTATCCTGGAGATCGGGGGCGAGGCGGATATAGAAAAGGGGCTGCAAAAGGCCATCGATGCCAAGGACACCATCGGAGGTATTGTCGAATGCAGGGCAGAGGGACTGCCTATCGGACTGGGAGAGCCTTTTTTCGACAGTGTGGAATCTGTATTGAGCCATGCCGTATTTGCCATTCCTGCCATACGAGGCGTCGAATTCGGGACAGGTTTTGCCGCTGCCCGGATGTTCGGCAGTCAGCATAATGATCCTATCGAAAATGCTACGGGCAAGACGAGAACGAACCATGCCGGAGGCGTGGTGGGGGGTATCACCAACGGTAACGAGCTGGTTTTTCGAATAGCGGTGAAACCTACGTCATCTACGCCTAAAGAACAGCTGACCCTCAACTGGGAGACAGGGGAACAGGAGACATTTTCCGTCAAAGGGCGTCATGACCTGTGTATCGCACTGCGGGTGCCTGTAGTGCTGGAGGCTGTTACCGCCCTGGTGCTGGCAGACCTTTTGCTGTTGGAGCAGCATATCAAAAAAGTCATCCCTTAGTCTGCCAGGCTGATATCCGCAAGCCGGGAGAAATTGATAGAAAAAATAATATATTACCACTACCAAATGTTGGATCGTTGTATTATATTGCCGGGCAATGAACTATCGAAAGTGTTGTAGCCAGCTGTTGGTTCCTTTTTTCTTGCAATTGATCCTTTTTTCCTGCGGGGAGAAGCCCGGGAAAATGGATAAGGATACTGTAAAGAATCCTGCGAAATTAGAAGAACGTGTAGGGGATGACATGAAGAAGATGCTGCAGTATGCCCTGGATAACAAGGATAAGCTGAACGACACCACCACGCTGAATTACCGTAAATTACTGGACAGTATTTACGAGGCCAATGGCTATGTTCCTTTATGGAGCCAAAGAGACCATTGGCAAAAGCCGGCGGATTCCCTTTTCAATTTTATTGAGAATAGCAAGCTGTATGGTCTTTTCCCATCCGACTACCATTTTACCGCACTGTCCTTTATTCATCGCATACTCGGCGAGGACACACTGGCGCGAAAGAATGCGGCATTGTGGGCCCGGGCTGACCTTTTGTACACGGATGCCTTCTTTACCCTGGTCAGACATCTGAAACAGGGGCGGCTGGAGTATGACAGTCTCACGCTGCGGAAAGACTCGCTGCTCCCGGACGGATTGTATAAGGACCTGCTGACGACAGCTCTTCACACGGACAGCTTTAGCACTGCCCTGCAGGCATTACAGCCTAAATATAAAGGGTATGATTCCCTGAGGGCCTATCTGGGAGAGTTCCTGGCGACGGCCCGATTTCGCAAGCTGACCTGGCTGGAATATCCGTATAAGGACTCCGCTACTTTTTACCGCAACCTGAGCCACCGGCTACAAGAGGTGGGATATATAGATAGCACCGTCAACGCCAACTATGTGGATACGGCGACTTTGGCGAGGGCCATCCGTGCTTATCAGACGGCCAATAAGCTAAAGGTTAACGGCAAGGTCTATGCGGACATGATCGCGATGATGGATAACTCCGACTGGGAGAAGTTCAAGCGGGTAGCCATCACCATGGACAAATACAAGCTATTGCCTGATACGCTGCCTACTACCTATGTATGGGTCAATCTGCCCGCCTTTGATCTGCATGTCATCAATGACGATACTACTGTCTTTACATCGAAGGTGATCGTGGGCGCTCCCAAGACCCGCACGCCGCTGCTGACGAGCGAAATATCCAATTTTATCACCTATCCTCAATGGACGGTGCCCAACAGCATTATTTTTAAGGAGATGCTGCCCCAGATCAAGGAAAATCCTAACTATCTCAACAAGCAGAACCTGATAGTAGTGGATTGGAATGACAGTGTCCGGGACCCGGCGACCATCAACTGGCGGAAGCTAAATAAGAATAATTTCCCTTACCAGCTAAAGCAGCGCCAGGGTGATGATAATTCCTTGGGTGTCATGAAGTTTAACTTTAGAAATAAATACGATGTATATCTGCATGATACTAACGTTCGTTGGATGTTCGGTAAGTCCTTCCGGGCGTTGAGTCATGGGTGTGTACGGGTGAAGGAGTGGCAGAAACTGGCAGATTTCCTCATTCGCAATGATACTATCCGGTACAAGCCCGATACGCTAAAAGCCTGGATACAGCGCCAGGAGAAGCATACTGTCTATGGGTTTGCCAAAGTCCCTATATTTCTTCGTTATTTCTCCGTGGAGGGCAGCAAGGGACGGCTTCTTTTTCATGATGACATCTATGGGGAGGACCGGCTGTTGCGGGACAGATACTTTGCAGATAAGCCAATTAATTGATATCTTAGCGAACCACGGGTTCGCTGTTCAAAGGACCATCGTTAGCGTCCGTGAAGAAGCACGGCGCCGCAGGCGTCGGAGCATATCCAATTCTTGAAAAATCAATTGCGCCAATGTCAAAGAAATTTAAAACCGGTCTGCTTGCCTGCTTTGTCTTCCCTGTGGCCGTACTTGGCAAGGAGGAAAGACCCGTCCGGGACAGTGTCCTTCCCAGGCATCATCACAAGCCTGCCGCGGTCAAAGTGCAATACGGCGTCGCGAGCTATTACGCTAACAAGTTTGAGGGTCGCAAGACCTATACGGATGAGATCTTCAGCCAGCAGAAGCTAACGGCTGCGAGCAATACTTTACCTATGCATACCTGGGTCCGTGTGACCAATTTGCGTAATCATAGATCGGTGATCGTAAGGATCAATGACAAGATGCATCCTCATAACAAGCGTCTTATCGACCTTAGTCATGCTGCTGCGGAAAAGCTGGGTTATTGCGGGCGGGGATTGACGCATGTGCGGGTAGATGTGTTGGGTAAGAAGAAACCGCCCGAGGCGGAAGACGATGTGACGACGAAGAAATAATTTTCTGAAAAATAACGTTATCGAACAAGTGAAAAAACCCGGATCGTCATCCGGGTTTGAAGTCGATGGCCTGGGTAAGGCCGGTGGACTTTGGTTTTGAGCCTTCGGGTTTTGAATTAAATGTACCCTCCAGCTCAAAACATCTGATGATTCGAAGGACCCTTGGTCCTTTTGGAATGGGTTTGGATTAACTCTTCATTTTCTTAAAAACACTGATGCTGCCGTCGGTGGCCACATTCAATACATACTTCCTGTCATCTTTAACTACCGTGACATAATAGCTCAATCCATTTTCCGAATGATCGAACTCGATGGCTTCGGTGATATCAAAGCCTTTGTATTGTCTATTGATGTTGATGACATAAGAGAGAGGCAGATCCTTTACGGATATATCGCGGCTGAGGCCGATGTAGTTACCCATACGATCGAAGAATGCCTGTAGTTTCAGGTTGTGCCAGGTGAAGTTTACTTCGGTGAAATCTTTTTTTACCGTGTAGGATACTTCAGAAGCCTGGGGGAATGACCTCTTGAAAGCGTCTGCTCCTTTGAAGTCGAGTTTGTTATCGCCTGCAAAAGCTGAGCTTGCAATGGTTATTACCATTAAAGCGATGATGGATACTTTTTTACCAACGATCATAATTGATTTCTTAAGGTGTTGGTGATACTTCGTGTTCATGGTTACTATTTTTTAAGTTTGTTTGCCGAAAACGGACCGGAGGTTCGTTGTCCGAAGGACAGATATTATTTCTCGGTTGCAAGTAGTAAGACCAATCAAATGCCAAATAGGTTACATTTGCATAACATATTGATAATTAGAAGTATCGTAAATTCGAGAAAAAGCAGGACTGTCCGGTATCGGACGATCTGTTGTTCGCAAGTGGAACAACCGGACATTATTCACGAGGCATAACCATTCAAAATAACAAGTCATGACCCGAGCTTGCAAGAGCCATGATACCATTTAAAAAACATCAACTCATCATGAACACAAACATTGGAATTTCCCCGAAGAATCTACAGGCAGTGGCAGCGGAGCTGTCCAAATTATTAGCCGATGAATTTGTACTTTATACGAAGACACGCAATGCGCATTGGAATGTGGAAGGTCCTGACTTTCACACGATGCATATCTTTTTTGAGCAGCAATATGAGGCGTTGGATGAGACAATGGACAGTGTAGCTGAGCGTATCCGTCAGTTGGGGCATTTTGCGCCGGCTACGTTGAAGAGCTTTCTTTCGTTGACCCATCTTACAGAGAAGCTGGGAGAGAAGAATGACAGCCAGGGGTTCCTCAAGGAGCTGCTCATCGACCACGAGAATATCATTATCTATTGCCGTGAGAACATCAATCGTTTTGCCAACGAATATGGTGATCTGGGTACCAGCGATTTTATCACAGGCTTGATGGAAGAGCATGAGAAGATGGCCTGGATGCTTCGCGCGCACCTTTAGTCCTTGTGCTTGCCGAAGAGTCTTTTGAAGAAGCCTTCTTTTTTCTTCGGCGGCGGCGGCGTCTGAGGCGCATCCGTTACGGTGACCTTTATAGAACCCTGGGGGCTATTCTTTTGCATGGTAGCCTCTTTTAGTATCTTCTGTTCTTCAGGCGACAGCTTGGAGTCTGTAGGTACAGTAGGTGCGCTGGTGTCAAGATATTGATTGGCTTTACCATTTCCTTCATTAGCTCCTTCCGCTCCGGGAGGAGCTGTTTTTTCGATGTTCATGTAATCATACATCATTTCCCGCCGCATGTTCTCGGGCTGGATGAACTTTGCATTCCTGTCCATGCCCAGGCTTTTGTCTGCGAGGACCTTTGCGAAGAAGTATTCCCAGATGGGGCGGGCTGCCTGTGCGCCATAGCCGAGTCCGCCCTCGAGATGGATAAAGCGGGCGTCGCAACCGATCCAGGCGCCGGCCATCAGCTGTGGAGTATAGCCCATGAACCATGCGTCGGAGTTGTCATTGGTCGTCCCTGTCTTACCGCCCATTTCGGCGAGACCCAGTCTGTTGCGGAGGCCTGCCGCGGTGCCGAAGTCTACGGGTCCCTGCATCATGCGGGCCATGGTGTAGGCGGTGCCCTGGCTGATGACCTCTTTACGCTTGGTATCGAAGCGCTGCAGTACATTGCCATTCTTGTCCTCTATCCTGGAAATATAATAAGGCATGGTGCTGAATCCATTGGCGGGGAACATGGTATAGCCCCACATCATTTCATACAGGGAAAGGTCGCATGCACCCAGCGCCATGGAAGGGTAGGGTTCGATGCTGGTGGGTATGCCTATCTGTTTGACATATTCTGCAAATCGTTTAGGCCCTACCTGTTTCATGATATAGGCGGCAACGCCATTGATCGACCAGGCGAGACCGGAAGCCATCGTCATCGACTCTCCTTCATGTTTGTCCATGCGTGCGGGCACATAGCCAAAGCCGGGGAAATACTGCTGGCTGGTCTGGCAGACTGTTTCAGGTGTAAAATTATAATCTTCGATGGCCAGGCTGTAGAGGAAGGGCTTGATGGCGCTGCCTACCTGCCGCTTGGTATTGACGTTGACGTGGTCATACTTATAGGTCTTGAAATCGATGCCGCCGACCCAGGCTTTTACGGCGCCGGTGACAGGGTCCATGACCATAAAGGCTGTTTGCAGCATCTGTTGATTGTATTTGATGGAGTCCATCGGGGTCATAACAGTGTCCTTTTCCCGCCGGCTGTTCCAGGCAAATACTTTCATGGATACGGGTTGGAAGAAGGTCTTGCGTATGTCAGCGTCGCTGAGCCCATCGTCTTCGAGCGCCCGCCATCTATCACTGTTATGCATGGCCGCGTCGAGGATGTTCTGGTGATCTTTCCAGACCCCGCCTTTACGAATGCCGTATTGTGCGCTGAGGGATCTCTGCAGGATAGGCAGCTGTTTTGCCACTGCTTCGTCGGCATAGAGCTGCATCCGGGGGTTGATGGTAGTATAGATGCGGAGGCCGTCCTCATAGAGATTGTAAGGTTCGCCGGTAGCTGGGTTCTTATGCTCCTTGCACCAGCCCTTTAGGAAATCCCGGAGGACATCTCTGAAATAGGGAGCCAGTCCATTGTTCTCGTCGAGCTTTTTGTAGTTGCTCAGGTCGATGGGGAGGGTTTTGTACTTGGCAGCCTGATCGGGGGTGAGATAATTATTCTTTACCATCTGATTGATGACGGTGTTGCGTCTATCGATGGCCATTTTGGGGTTCTTACGGGGATTGTAGAGGGTATTACCCTTGAGCATGCCGATGAGCACCGCGGCTTCGTCTACATTCAGACGGTCGGGTTCCTTATTAAAGAATGTGCGGGAGGCGTTGCGGATGCCGTAGACATTATCTCCAAAAGGAACTTCGTTGAGATAGAGCGCCAGTATTTCCTGCTTGGTAAAATTGCGTTCGAGCTTGATGGCGATGATCCATTCTTTCAGCTTTTCGATAAACCTGCGGACGAAGTTCTTGGATCCCTGCTCGAGGAGGTTCTTGGCCAACTGCTGGGTGATCGTGCTGCCGCCGCCGTCCTTACCGAGCTTTACAACGGCCCGCATGACGGAAAATCCGTCTATTCCGGAGTGGTCATAGAACCGCTCGTCCTCGGTGGCTACCAGGGCATTGACCACGTTAGGGGAGATATCCTTGAATTCCACGTTGCTGCGATTGCCTTTATCCTTATAGTATTTGCCCATAGCGGTGCCATCTTCTGCAAAGACTTCAGTGGCCAGGGTAATGGATGGATTCTCCAGCTCCTTTAAGGAAGGAAGGGAGCCAAAGACGCCCAGGTTGATCAGTACAAGGAAAAGGATGAAGGCTGCCAATCCATAGAAAAAGACCTTCCAGAAAATGCGAACCATTTTAGACATATGATGAGTTGTTGTAATTAGTATGTGCTATTATTGGCTAATACACATTCCGTTCCAAATTTAAAACTTATAATGTCCGGACAACGGGTGTCTGGAAAATATAACCCTTTGTCCGGAAAGGTCTAATGTCTGAGGCCTTCGGTGGACCTGCTTCGACACGGTCCTCCTCGGGCGTAACTTTCGTACCTCAGTTACGTTCGTGCCCTTCGCTGGGCTCGGGCATGCTCGTATCCTTCGTCGGTTCCAACACTGTTGGATCCGACTCGGTTACCTCGGTCGGAACCTTGCGGTTCCGGACAACGAACTGTCAGTTCGTTAGTTGCGGATAGGCTGTTGTTAGGAACTTCCTATATCCGGGCATATCCTTATTCGACAGCAGCAGCTGCAGATTGGGCGCCGAAATGATCAGGAAGGTGTATTTACCCGCCGGGAGCCAGGGTACAACTTCCCTGGGGGCTGCAGCTTTGGCTTTTTGGAGGTAATCGAGGGCGGCAGCGCTGTTTTCGAAGGTATTGATGACTACCAGCTTAAGGGAGTCATTGAGGGTCGAATTATCGATGGTAAGGGATTGGCCGTAGAAGTTTTCCAGGTTCCAGCGATTGAAGGCATTACGGGTCTCTGTCACGTATACGGGATCGACCTTATCCAGCACAATCATGACCGCATGGGGCTTGTCCGGAGTAAAGGTAAAGGTGGTGTTGCTGCTTTTTACTTTGGCTGCTACGGCTGCCGAATCGGCCCTCAATTGGGCGACGGCTGCCTGGATGGAGTCAGACTTGTGGCGCAGGAGGGCTGCCTGGATCGAATCCTTTGCCGCCCTGACGATGGCCTGCTGCAGGGAATCCATCTGTTTTTGCAGTCTGGCCAGTTGAGCTGCGTCCATAGTGGCTCTGTTCAGGCTGGCGGTATCTACCGCCAGCTTGTCCTTTCCTGTGATAGCAGGCGCCCCTGGTTTTGCCGTCTGGACTGCACCCGGCACATGAACATTGGCCTTTGCCAGCGTGGAGGTATCTTCTTTTATCAGCAGCCGGGAGTCATCCCGTACCAGCCGGGGAGCGCCGGGGGCCGTGACCTTGCCGGGCATCAGCACAGTGGATGATACGGTATCATCATCGGATGCCCTTTTAACCTCCAGCCTGGTAAGATAGTCCTCTATCTCGCGGCGTCGTTTGAGCACATCGATCAGGGTCGTGGCCTTGGCTGCCATGGGTGTTTTGGGATATTTCGACGGGATCTTTGAAAGGATGGAAATGGCCTGTCCGTCCTCCCTGTTGCGTATATGGTATACCGCCTCGATATAAAGCAGCTGAGGCGTCCAGTATTTGTCGCCATAGAGGCTATCGGCCGTCTTCTTATCAGCCAGCGCTTCCTGGAACCGGCCTTCTATGAAGGAATTGTAGATCTTCTCATACTGATGGGTAGCATTGACCTTGAGGCTGCCGTCGGCCTGTACGGTGGAGTCCGGGTTTTGCGCCATGGCTGTGGCATGGCTGTTGGGATAATCTTTTTTCATCAGGGCCAGGATCCTCGCCGCGTTGGCTTCATCGCCGACCTTTTTATAACAGTTGTACAGGTTGAACAGTGTCTCCGCGCGGAAGAAGGAGCTGGGGAATTTTTCCAGTAAACCTTCATCCGTGGTGATGGCGGATTGATAGTCGGCTATACCTTCCTGGTAGGTCTTGCCCAGCACATAGGTAGCGCGTTCTATGGAATCGTTGAGCTTCTTCATTTTTTCCGGTGTCAGCGGAAGATTGTCCATGAGGGACTTGAAGGTGACGGGTGCGTTGGATGCGGCGGCATTTTTGGCATCTATATCCGTCAGCGCGCCGGGGGCGCCTCTTTCTCCGGGTTTCGGCGCCTGGGTCTTTGCAAGGGAGGACAGCTGCCAGTTATCTACATTTTGTCTGTTACCCCATTTTGTTTTGAAGTCGTTGTAGCCTTTTGAACGCAGGGAAGAATTATTAAAGTACCATTCGGCGTTGCCGGAGCTATTGCTAAAAAGGTCTGTAACGGCAGCATTATTATTTTGTATGCCATTGGCGGAGAGGCTATCGCCTTCATCGCGCAGGCCGGAGCGCTTGCGAAGGGTCCGTACCAGCTTTTTAATATAGGCGTCCCGCTGGTCGGGGGGCATGGCGGCGATGCGCACGAGGCTGTCCTGTCTGTCTATGATCTGTAATTGTGCAACGATGATGGCCAGGGCTGCCTTGCGATCGGGAAGCCAGCTGATGTCCCCAAGGTTCTGGCGGTCGTTTGTGTTAAGACTGTCATAGTAGTTCTTGGCGTCCCTGTATTTTTTGTCTTCGAAGGATAGGTTGGCCAGGAGCAGGAAAGCGCGGTTGCGTTGGGTGCCTCCTATTTCGGCGACGGCTTTTATGCATTGACGCAGGAATGCTATGGCGCCGGGTTTGTTATTCCTTTCCAGCTCCATTTGCGCGGCCGTGTAATAAATGATGTCCCGGTAGGATTCATACTTGTCCTTATGCCCCATTTTTACCAGCGCATTGATATTTTGCTGTATAAAGTCTTCGCCTCCTTCCTTGTTCTGGCGGATGGCATTCAGGCGGGCGTAAATTTCCAGGACGGGGTTGTAGGTGTGACGTATGGTACGTTCATAAAAGGTTTTGGCGTCGTAGCTCCGGCCTGTCCTTTCGTAGAGCTGTGCTATCAGGTATTCCCAGCGGGCTGTCTCTTCGTTGTTGGCGGCTACGGGGAGCGCTCTTTCGAGATAGAAGGCGGCGCTGTCATAGCTGTTCTGTTTATAGAAGGAGAGGGCCTGCATTTCTGCCAGTCCCGGGCCCAGGCGGGCAGGGAACTGCGGGTCATGTTTGAGGACTTCGATGAGGCTGGTGGCTTCCGGATACTGGTCCTTTGCCAGATAGGCCTTTATCTTCCACAGGAGCGCTTCGTTGCGGCTTGGAGGGAGGGAAAATGTCTTTTGAAGGACGTTCCTTTTTTCGACGGTGGAGACGATGTTGGCATTTCCGCCCTGATCGGCGTTGTAGTTACTGGCGATGGGTTTGTCGTAACCGTCCTCTTCCTTGGGGGCGAATGCGAATTGGAGGAACTGGAAAGTGATATAGGCCGAGTCGAAATCTTTTTTATAGTAGTAGCTTTTGCCTATGAGCATGTAGAGGTTGTCGACCCAGTCGCTGCGGGTATCGTGTATAAGGATACCCATGGTGCATTTGTAGATCACTGAGTCGAGCTCTCTTTTTTGAGCGGCAGTTGCATCGAGGGTATAGTTATAGAAGGAGAGGAGTGTGGTATAGTCATCTTTTTGCTGGACCTTGGCCCGCATAAGGACCATATTGAGCTTTTCGTTGGCGTTGAAGTAGTAGTTGTAATGGGTGACTGTGTTCTGTATGAAGCGGCGGACCTTTTTTATCTTTTTAGGGTTTTCGCCGGACTTTTCGGAGGCGAGGGTCCTGTTCTCGAATTTGGCGGGTTTTTTTAGGTCATAGGCTACCCCCTGCTGTCCAAAAATGGACAGAGACAGCATGGAAAAAAGAGCAAATAGCAGAATTTTACTATAAGTCACGAACCCAACGTTGTTTATGTACCGGAATTGGGCTTTGATAGAAATGTAGCCCAATTCCTGCAAACCGCAAATGTCTGTAGGCCTTCGTCGGAGCTGCTTTGTCACGGAGCTTCGCTCATAACCTTCGTTGGTTCCAACACTGTTGGACCCGCCTCGGTTACCTCGGTCGGAACCTACAGTTCTGGACGAACCCCGGTCAGGGGTTCCTGTCCGAAAGCTACGCCTAAAACCCCAATAACTGATTTTACGTGAATTTATTGCTCGCCAGGTACAATCAACTGAAAAGAAATTCGTTAGGCCACTGATCACCGGACCTTGCGGTCCGGACACTGCAAAGACTCGTATTATGGCCCTTCGGGCATTGGACCTGTGGTCCAATTTTGTATCTTGTAACCGCAATCAGTCTCTATGGCCAAATTCGATGCCAATTCAACGTTCAAGCGCCTGCAAAATCGTTACCGCCTGGTGGTCATGAATGATGACACGTACGAGGAAGTGGTTACCTTTAAATTATCCCGCTTAAGTGTATATGTAGGTCTCTGCACGATTTTTGTATTGTTGACAGGGCTGACGGTGGCATTGATCGTATTCACCCCGTTGAAACTATATATACCGGGCTATGGGGATATGAACAATACCGCGGACTTGCGTAAACTAAAAATACGTACCGATTCGTTAGAGCAGGAGGTCCGGTATAAGGATCAGTATCTGGAGAGTATCCGGAATGTGCTGCAGGGCAATACGGCCATGAAGCTGGATACGACGACATTGAAGATCCCGAAGCCGGAGAAGATCAGCGATTGATGGATACGGACGCGCATCAAAAACCTTTGAAACGACTAAAATCTAAAATCTGATACTATGTTCAATGGAAAATCCAAAACAGAAGACGTTGTAGGAAATCCTTCTACAGGCACCAGCACCAGCCTTATCGGGGCCGGAACTTCAATGAAAGGGGACATTACCAGCAATGGGGACCTGCGCATCGATGGGAACCTGGTGGGTAATATCAACTGCTCTGCGAAAGTTGTAATAGGCGCCAATGGCGTTGTTCAGGGTGATATCATCGGTGGACAGGCCGACATCATGGGAAAGGTGACTGGTACTATCAAGGTAAAGGACCTGCTTCAATTGAAAGGCGGCTGTAGCGTCAACGGGAATATCCAGGCTGCCAAACTGCAGATCGAGCCTACGGCCAATTTCAATGGGGAATGTCATATGGCTCCTCAGGCGACGGGTAAAGAGACTACGGCTGCCGCCGGTAAATCTGCCCCGGAAATCAAGGATTTTAAGCATGCAACCATTGCCGCCGGCTGATCCTGATAAACAGGATAAAGACCGGAAGATCAACAATCGCCGCGAGCTGATACGTTATGCAGGACTGTCATCGGAGGTAATGGCCTCCGTAGGGATATCTGTGTACCTGGGAATAAAAGCCGATAAATGGCTGAAGCTTTCTTTTCCGATATTTTCCATGTCGTTACCTTTGCTGGTAATTATAGCGCTGATCGTGCGATTGGTGAAAGAATCATCCCGGAAAAAAGATGGAAAATAATACTCTTGGCAAGTCTTTCTGGCCTATAGCGGCCATTTTTGTTATCGTGGCCCTGCTGGCATTGGCGGCCCGAAACTGGCTGGCGGAACAATGGAAGATGGATTACCTGGTATTGTCGGTGGGCAACCTGGTGCTATTTTTGGCTACAGCTTTTTCTTTCTACCTATATTCCAGAGCTTTACGAAATAAGAATGCACATCTCTTCCTTCGTATGATGTATTCCAGCCTGCTGGTGAAGATGGTGTTTTGCCTGGTGGCGACAGCGTTATATCTTTTTATAGCCGGAAAAGAAGTCAATAAGGCGGCGATCATTGGCTGTTTTGCTCTCTATATGGTGTATACCTATATAGAGGTTAAAATTTTAATGCGTCTGAGCAAGAATTCTCCGAAAAATGGCTAAGAAAGAAGCTCCCCTGGATTACCTGCGTCAATTTATTCCCGATGTATCCGCTCCCCTGGTCCTGGAATATTTGAATCATTATAAGGTGCATTTGACCATTACCCGCGAGCGGAAGAGCGTGCTGGGGGATTACCGGCATGCAACGCATGCCAATAACCACCGTATCAGCGTCAACGGCAATCTCAATAAATATTCCTTTTTGATAACACTGATCCATGAACTGGCGCATCTGGTGACATTTATGGAGCACGGCAACCAGGTGCAGTCGCATGGAAAGGAGTGGAAACAGGTGTATCGTAAGATGCTGGAGGAATTCCTGCGTCTGAAGGTGTTCCCGGAAGACATACTGGCTGCCTTGAAAAAAAACCTGCATGATCTGCCGGCCAGCAGCTGTGCGGATGAGCACCTGATGCGTATCCTGAAGAAATACGATAAGAATGCCGGTGGGCTGATGTTGGTGGAGCAGATCGCGGAGGGGGCCAGTTTCTTATTGGATGACGGGCGTGTTTTCCGGAAGGGGAAAAAATTGAGAAAAAGGTTTCAATGTGTGGAACTGTCTACGGGAAAATTGTATCTTTTCAGCGCGATTTATGAGGTCAAGCCTATCCAGGAACCGCTGAAAGCGGTTCGTCCAGGACCGAAAGGTCCCGACCGGGGAGGAGCGAGTGCCCGGAGCTCCGACGAGGGGCTCAGACATTAGCGGTTTGCGGAAACTGAGCTATTTTTTGTGAAGACCAATTTCCGCACGAATTTCCGCTCAGAACTTATCCAGATTAAATAAAGTCTATTGGAGAATTGCTTATATTGCAGTGTCTTAACGACAGATATTAACCACCTATCCTCACCGTTCTAATCCCCTTATTACTACCCGTTGGCTGCTTATCCGTATGTATGCCCGTTTTTAATCCTGGCCTAACATGATTCGATGCCCCAGGCAGCTTTGTGGCTTTAAATTTTACTTATGAAAAAATCCGTAGAGCAGGCCTTAATGGGCTAGCTTAAAATAGCGATGACGCCATAAAGGATGGCTATCGAGAGGAGGATGAGGCCGATGAATGGTTTATCAGCGTTTTTCATGTTGTGAAGTATTTTAAGGCTATCAGGATTATAAATGGCGGATGGACACGGCTCCCTGCCAGAGAGTTAACGCAGGCATATAGACAAATAGTACGTTGGCTCTGGCTTATATTTCCTTAGCTATTATAGGTCTGAATACGGAGCGGGGTGCATGAATAGAATGTCGATGTGGGAGACATTGTTCTGATATTCGGGCTTCGCCGACAGCTCTTTCCAGTATGGATCTGCGCCAAAGGTCTTCCAATGGGCATCCCGGGCGGCCATATCATCGAAGCTTGTCATATACATCAGATTGGGCATATGTGCTCCGGAGAGGACGGACGCATAAAATACAGCGTTAAATCCCAGTCTTTTGAATAGTCCTATCTCATCTCCTTTGTTAAACATCTGCACTTTATTGGTAAAGTACTTTTCTGTGGGGCCTTCATAGCTTCTCAATTCGTATACATGTTCGGAGGCGGGACCTTTAAGGGAAGCCGGGGCTTCCAGGTGGGGCATACCGGGGAAGGCCTGTAGGAGGATATTTTCCATACGCACATAGGGCGGGTCGTTGTGAAGAGCGTCCAGATAGTCTTTTCCGTCAGCGAGGTACTGGGCATCTTTTTCCAGGGTGGCGTTCAGGCTGGCAAACTGTTCCATGGAATGGAAGGGGATCAGCACATAAATGCGGCGGACGGCGGCTGTATCGTTACCTATGGGCTTGAAAACCCCTATTTTAGCGATGCCCTGCCGGTGGAGGGCCGGTATAAAGGCGTCTTTTAGGTATTTATCGACCTTTTGTTCCTGCTGGTCGCTTTTCAGCTGATAGATCCGGATGGTGAAGAAGTCTTGTTTGGGGGAGCGGCCGGCTGCCTGGATCTGGGTAGTTGCTGTCATAATGCCTAAAAGGAACAGTGCGGTGGCTATAAATCTCGATTGCATAAGGAAAATTATGCTTTTTTTATGAGAGGCGTGGTTAAAATTCCAGACAATAATCCTAATTTGACGGCTGACCTATGCGCTACACATTCAAACGGACCGGAGGTTCGTCGTCCATAACTGAAAGTTACGACAGAGGAGGAGCGTGTCGAAGCAGCTCCGACGAAGGCCTACAATCATTAGATGTCCGGCCCAATTGGGCTAAATTTTCCCAAGGCCAATTGGGCACGACCATGATAATAGCTATGCTGCTATTGTCCTGTCCAGGATTTGGACAGCGTTTCCTGACGGGTAAGGTCCTGAAAATGGACAGTAAGGAATTCCTGGTTTCCGTCAGCATCGAAAATAAGACGCAACGCCGGCATGATCTTTCCGACGAGAGGGGTACTTACCGGATACAGTCCATGCCGGGAGATGTGCTGATCTTTACCCATGTGGGCTTCTACTCGGACACTATTATCGTCGACACGTCCATGCTGGCCGGCGATTATCCCATCTATATGGATCCCAAGCCGCAGACCCTGCGGGCGGTGCAGGTAGGTTCGCTAAGCAATTACCAATTGGATTCCATGGCAAGAAGAGAGGAGTATGCCTGGGTATTTGATCATACCACGCCACCCCGGATCGAACGGAAAAGGACAGGCGATGGAGTTGGTATCAACCTGGACCTTTTCCGGAATGCTTCGAAGGAAGACAAGGACAGGGAGAAGCTAAAGAAGAGGCTCGCACGCGAAGAGGAAGAATATTATGTGGACTTCCGTTGCAGCAAGGAATATGTATCCCGTCTGACCAAACTGAAAGGGGACAGTCTGCAGCAATTTATGATGCATTACCGGCCTTCTTACGAATATTGCCGCAAGGCCGCCAACGTGGATATCCTCGTATTTGTCAATGACAACTTCAAAAAATACATGAAGCGGGAAGAGCCGGCATCTGCTGTTAATTAGCTAACTTACCGGCAAACCAGGTCTCATGAAGCTGTTCTATGGATGGTTTCCCTCCCTTTTATCGTTATGCGCATTATTTTCCTTTGGACAAACTAAGCATTCTCCTGTCAAGGCCATAGACCAGGGCGCAGTATTCGACAGCTATATTCGTAAGGCGATGACTTTATGGAGGACTCCCGGCATGTCGATTGTCGTAGTGAAGGACGACGAGGTCGTGTTCCGAAAAGGTTTTGGAGTGGTTGAAGCGGGCAAGCCTGAGCCTTTTATGACGAGCACGGTGGGCGTATGCGCCTCGACGACAAAGGCCATGACGGCTGTGTGTATGGGGATGTTGGTTGATGAAGGCAAGCTGCAATGGAGCGACAAGCTAAAAGATGTTTTTCCGGAATTCTCTCTTTATGACCCCTATGTATCGTCGGAGCTGACGGTACGGGACCTGTTTACACATAATGCCGGACTTGGCAATACGGATGGACTCTGGGAATACAATTTCCCCAGGGAAGAAATTATCCGCCGGCTGCATTTTATCCCTCCCGCCTATTCTTTCCGAAGCTCCTTTATTTATCAGAATTGTATGTATATCGTTGCGGGGGAGCTGATAAAAAAGATCAGCGGCCAGAACTGGGAGGATTTTATCACGCAGCGGCTGTTCATACCATTAGGTATGCGTCATACCTATGCCAGCTATACGCTTTCAGCTGGTGAGCCCAGTCATGAAGTTCCGCATTTTATCATTGGGGACAGTATCCGCCCCATCCCTTTCCTTGAACATAGGAGTGTGGGACCGGCGGGTGGTGTATGGTCCTGTGCCGACGACATGGATAAATGGATGCGGTTTATGCTGGACAGCGCAAAAGTGAATGGCCGGCATCTTCTCAGGACAGTGACCTGGAACGAGGTGTTCAAACCGCAGACCATGGTCCCGGACAACGAATTCTATCCTACTGTCAAGCTGACCCATCCTTCCTGGACGACGTATGGGCTCGGCTGGTTCCAGCATGACTACCGGGGGCAGATGGTGCAGTTCCATACCGGCAGCCTGGATGGGGTCGTAGCCATCATCGGGCTGATACCTTCGGAGCATTTAGGAATATACATATTGGGCAATCTGGATCATTCTGAGATCAGGCATGCGCTGATGTACAAGGCGATGGATCTTTGGGGATGGTCCGACAACAGTCGTGACTGGAGCGCTGAGTGCTATGCATTGTATAGAAAGCTGAGGAACGACAGGGTCAGGAAAGAGCAGGAGAAAGATGCCAGCCGGGTGAAAGGGACGAGGCCTTCGCTGCCATTGAAGGCTTATACGGGTCTTTACACCAACGAGGCATATGGCGATGCGCGTGTGATGCTGGCGGGGGATACGCTAAGAATAGAGCTGCCGAATGATGCACGTCTCGATCTGCAGCACTGGAATTACGATACTTTTATAGGACATTACAACTATTTCTGGTGGGATAAAGATTGGGTCGTATTTTCATTGGATGAGGAGGGGAAGGTTACGCAGCTGGAGAGAGATGGTATCGTATATACGTTGAAACCTGAAAAAAAGTAACTTATTTATGACTGCATACCGTAGCAGGGACTGGTTTGGCAAGACCGATAAGATGGGGTTTATCTATCGCAGCTGGATGAAGAACCAGGGGTATCCTCCTGATATGTTCGACGGCAGGCCGGTGATCGGGATCTGTAATACATGGTCGGAGCTTACGCCCTGTAATGCGCATCTACGGGATATTGCCGAGGTGGTGAAGCGGGGAGTATATGAGGCCGGCGGCTTCCCTGTTGAATTTCCTGTCATGTCGCTGGGGGAGACCCTGCTTAAGCCTACTGCCATGCTGTTCCGTAACCTGGCCAGCATGGATGTGGAGGAATCCATCCGTGGCAATCCATTGGATGGCGTGGTATTGCTGACGGGTTGCGACAAGACCACTCCTTCCACGCTGATGGGGGCTGCAAGCGTGGATCTGCCTACGCTGGTTGTGCCGGGAGGCCCTATGTTGAACGGTAAGTTCAGGGGACAGGACATCGGCAGCGGCACGCATGTTTGGAAATTTGCCGACGACCGGAAGACAGGTAAGATGTCCGACCAGGACTATTTGTTCGCCGAAAGCTGTATGTCGCGGAGCGCCGGTCATTGTATGACGATGGGAACTGCCAGCACTATGGCCTGTATGGTGGAATCGCTGGGTCTGACCCTGCCGGGCGCGGCGGCGATACCTGCGGTGGACGCGAGAAAAAAAGTGCTGGC
>Ga0105239_10001974_pt1 | contig 26689 bp, 21 predicted proteins | sample KBSC44metaG_FD_92761 | JGI IMG/M metagenome (GOLD analysis project Ga0105239, IMG submission 92761) | Corn rhizosphere microbial communities from Kellogg Biological Station, Michigan, USA - KBS C4-4 metaG | ecosystem: Host-associated > Plants > Roots > Rhizosphere > Soil | place: Michigan, USA...
GAGTACGCACGCCCGGAATCGCTGATCGACGGCGCGCTGCGCTACTACGTGCACACGGCGCTGCCGGGCGATCCGCCAACCGCACCGCCGCTGCCGACGGGCCACTACGCGAATCTTGCCGACGCGCTCCTCGCGTGGGCCGCGGCGAAGGATGCCGCGGTCGCGCACGCGGTGCAGCGTCTGCTCGATGCCGGACTGTCGGCGGACCAGGCGGCCGCCGAGGCGCACCTGCAGCGTCCGCGTGCGCTGGTGATCGAACTGGTCGAGAGCGGCATCTACGAAGGTCGGCTCGACCTGCAACTGGAAGCCGGCGAAGCGATCCAGATCCGCGCCGCCGATCGCACGCGGCCGATCCTGCGCCTGCTCGACTACCGCGCCAGCCAGGCGGACGGCATCCTGCTCGGCGGCCGGCGCGGCAGCCGCGTCGTCCTCGACGGCCTCATGATCGCCGGTCGCGGCATCGAGGTGGCGCCACCGTTCGGTGGCGACGTCGGCGCCGACGACGACCTGTGCGAACTCGTCATCCGCCATTGCACGCTCGTCCCCGGCTGGACCCTGCATTGCGACTGCGATCCACGTCGTCCGGGCGAACCGAGCATCACGCTCTCGGGCACGCGTGCCGCACTGCGCATCGAGCACAGCATCATCGGCGCGATCGCGGTGATCGGTGCGAACGGCGAGCCCAACGCGCTGCACCTGTGCGACAGCATCGTCGATGCGACCGACAGTGCGCGCGTGGCGATCGGTGCGCCGGACGAGGCGGTCGCGCACGTCGAGGCACGCATCGAACGCTGCAGCGTGATCGGCGAGTCGCAGCTGCACACGCTCGTCGCAGCGGAAGATTCGATCTTCACCGGGCGCGTGCGCGCGCTGCGTCGCCAGCGCGGCTGCATGCGCTTCTGCTACGCGCCGTACGGCTCGCGCACGCCACGCCGCTTCCATTGCCAACCCGATCTCGCGCTCGAAGCGGCTGGCGGCGATGCGGCGAAACGCGCACAGGCGTTGCGCCAGGTGGTACCGGTGTTCATGAGCCTGCGCTACGGCGCGCCCGACTACGCGCGCCTCGCCGACGCCTGCAGCGACGCGATCGCACGCGGCGCCTCCGACCAGGGCGCGATGGGCGTCTACCACGATCTGTACGAACCGCAGCGCGCGGCGAACCTCGCCGCGCGGCTTGTCGAATACAGTCCTGCCGGCGCGGATGCCGGCATCCTCTTTGCGAGCTAGGAGCGGATCATGAAAGGCGATTTCGCACGCGTGACATTCGATCGTACCCGGCACTACAGCCAGGTGTTCCAGCAGCAGGGCCGCGTGCTGCTCGAAGCGGACTGGAACGAGCAGGGCGCGCTGATGCTGCACGCCCTGCGCTCGCTCGCTGCGGACCTGATGGGCCCGTGCTGGGCCGCGGGCAGCGGCTTCCGCATCGACGGCAGCGATCCGAAGAATCCCGCCAAGACCTTGCCGACGCAGGACTGGCGCCTGTCGCGCGGGCGTTTCTACGTCGACGGCATCCCGTGCGAGAACGATGCCATCTGCACGCTCGCCGGGCAGCCATATGCGCCGACGTTCGCCTACGACACGGCCGAGATGACCTCCGGCTTCGAGCACATCGACGCGCCTTGCGTGCTGTGGCTCGACGTATGGGAGCGTCATCTCTCGGCGGTCGAGGTACCGACCCTGCTCGATCCCGCGTTGAACGGCGTCGACACCGCCTCGCGTGCGCAGGTCGTGTGGCAAGTGCGTGCATGGACCGAAGAGCAGGCGAGGGCATGGTTGCACGACGTCGACGGCGCCCTCGCAACCCGCGCGGACGCGCTCGATTCCGCATCGCCGGCGGGGCTGCAGATCGGCAAGGTGCGCAGCGAGATCGACAAGCTGGTCAAGACCGGCCTGCATGCCGCGTTCGGCAAGCTCGGCGGCGGCCCGCCACCGCCGAGCACGAACGACGACAGCTGCGAACGCCTGCGCTGGTGCCTCGATGCGCGCTCGCGCTACGCCTGCCCGCAACTGCGCGCGCAGATCAAGCCGGCCGAATCGGACGAGGATCCGTGCGTGATCGCCGCCGACGCGCGCTATCGCGGCTGCGAAAACCAGCTCTACCGCGTCGAGATCCACGATCGCGGCGTCGCCGGCAGCGCCACCTTCAAGTGGTCGCGCGAAAACGGTTCGGTGATCTTCCCGATCGTCGAGCAGGGCGCCCCCGGCGAAGCGGCGAAGGACGGCAGCACGCGCATGCAGATCGAGCTCGCCACGCTCGGCCGCGACGATCGCCTCGGCCTGCGCAAGGACGACTGGGTGGAACTGGTCGACGACGACTACACGCTCGCGGGACGCGCCTACACCCTCTTGCAAGTGGCCGACATCGATCCGGTCAAGCGCATCGTCACCCTCGCGGTGCCGAAGAACGTGACGCCGTACGTCGTCTCCGATGCCCGGCATCCGTTCCTGCGTCGCTGGGACCAGCATGACGACGTCGATGCGGCCGGCGTGGTCGCGGTCGTCGAAGGCGAGGCGATCGATCTCGAATGCGGCATCCAGATCGCGTTCGACGCCGGCGGCCTGTATGCGACCGGCGACTACTGGGTCATCCCCGCGCGTGTCGCCGGCAACGGCTCGATCGACTGGCCGCTCGATCCGGACCCGCCCGACGCCGATATGCCCGGCGTCGCGCGCCGTGCGAGCGGCGTGCACCACGTTGCCGTGCTCGGTGGCGTCGACAGCGACCAGGTGTACCGCGAGTGCTGCTGTCGCCACGTGCCGCTTTGCCTCGCGCATGCGGCCGCATTCGATCCGATCGTCGACGCGATCGCGGCGCCGCAACCGGCAACGAGGCCGGCGGGCAAGGCGCCGGCGAAGAAACCCGCGAAGAAGAAACCGGCGGCAGGCGGCTCGCGCTGACCGGTTTGGCCAGGGATCGACATGGCAGCCCGGTTCAGCCTGCACAGCTTGGCCACCACCGGCGACGCACCGTCGCAGGATCGTGCAGGCGCGCGGTTGGCGGCAGCGCCATTGCGGCAGGTGTCGCAGGCGGTCCATGGATTCGACTTGAGCCAGGTGCCGTCGTCGGCGCCTGCGCTGCAACGCAAGCCTGCACTGAGCGCGCCCGGCGATCCGCTCGAACGCGAAGCCGACCATGCCGCCGACCAGGTCATGCGCATGGCCGCGCCGCCGCCGGCACGCACCAACGCACCGGCGATCCAGCGCAAATGCGCCCGGTGCGAGGACGAAAAAAAGATCCATGCGCGCCACGAAGCCGGCGCGGTGCGGTCAGGCGCAGAGGATACGCACGCCGCTGCGCGCGTCGCCGGCGATGGCGGCGCGCCGCTGCCGGCGGACCTGCGCGGATTCTTCGAGCCACGCTTCGGCCAGGATTTCAGCCAGGTGCGCGTGCACACCGGCGGCGTGGCCGAACGCGCTGCGCACAACGTGCAGGCGCGCGCCTACACCTACGGCAGCGACATCGTGTTCGGTGCCGGCGCGTGGGCGCCGGCGAGCACGAGCGGTCGCCACCTGATCGCGCACGAACTCGCGCACGTCGTGCAGCAGGGCAACCGCGGTGCGCGCGTGCAACGCAAACTGTCGGTCGACGAAAAGGCGTCCGATGATCCGAAGACCGCGTCCGCGACGATCGCGTCACTGATCGCCAAGCTCTGTCCCGACTTCGAAGTCGGCAAGGGCGGCGCGGTCATGCCGAAGAAGGGCAGCGACTGCGCCGGCTTCAAGTTCGGCAAGATCGCCAGCGGCAAGCAGGCGCTCGGTTGCTGCTGCCTGTGCACGCTTACCGCGGCGCCGGATGCGTGGCGCATCGTCGTTTCGAGCAAGGATGCACCGACCACCGATCCTGCAATGCGCGAAGTGCGCATGACGCCGACCTCCGGTGCGGGCGCGCCTGACCTGCGCTACTGGACCGCGGGACCGAAGGAAGCGGTGAAGGCGCAGCCTGCAGCCGAGGCATTCGGCCACGAACTGTGCGGTCATGCCGCGCTGATGCAGATCAAGGCGCATCCGCCGAGTTTCGTCTCGACGCCGGATCGCGCATTCAGCGACGTGCACGATCCGACCGTGCGCGTGCAGGACGCGCTCGGCAAGGAGATGGGCAATCCCGGTGATCGCGGCCTCGCGGGCGGCGGTACCCATCGCGGCGAGTCGTTGCGCGTGTTCAGCGTCGGCCCGTTCGGCGCGGATGCCGACGATCCGGCGCCGTTCGCGGCGCAGATCAAGGTCGCGATCGGCTTCATGAACGGCAACACGGATCTGTTCGTCGATGCCATCGGCTTCCGCGACGGAAAGGACAAGAACCCCGCGATCGGCGGCACGCGCGCAAGCAAGGTGCAGGCCGAGCTGAAGAAGGGCGTCAAAGCCCTCACGACGACGGTGCAGACCACGCCGAAGGGCGCACCGGAATCGCTCGATCGCGTGCAGCCGTCGACCGATGGCGGCGCAGGGAGTGCGCCGATCGTCGACCTGCGCATGGCAGTGAAGCCCGCCGGTCTGATCAGTCCCGTCGGCAAATCGCCGCCGGCGAAGCCGGTGCACGTCGATCCGGAGTTCCCGGCCGTGGTGAAGACGCTCAGGGCCGGCGGCAAGGGCATCAACGAATGCCACAAGCTGTTGTCGGATACGGCGTGGCCATGAGCATGCATGCGTTCGCGAGTCGCCCGGGTCCGGCGAATGCGGATGCAACGCCCGCCGTGCCCGCGCGGGCGGCATCACGCGCGCACGACGCGCACGCGTCGATACACGCCGACGGACGCCTCATCCGCGACTTCCTGCGCGTGCCCGCGACCGCGCCGATCCAGCGCAAACCGGCGGTGAGCGCACCGGGTGATACGCAGGAACGCGAAGCCGACGCGGCCGCCGATCGCGTCATGCGGATGGTGACACCGACGGGACCAACGGCGGCCGCGCCGACGATCCAGCGCCGCTGTTCCGCCTGCGAGGACGAACGCACGCTGGTGCAGGCGAAGCGCGCCGGAAATGCCGATGCCGCGGCGTTCGACACCGACGCTGCGGTGCAGGCGGCACAGCGCGGTGGCGCGCCGCTCGGCGCAGAGTTGCGCAGTTGGTTCGAACCCCGTTTCGGACAGGATTTCAGCCGGGTGCGCGTACACGCGGACGCCGACGCGGCGAATGCCGCGCGCGGTGTGCAGGCGCGCGCGTACACGCTCGGCGCGGACATCGTGTTCGGTGCCGGCGAGTACGCCCCGGCGAGTCGTGGCGGTCGCCAGTTGATCGCGCACGAACTGGCGCATGTCGTGCAGCAGGGCGGCAACCGGACCGGTGCGACCACGCAGGCCCTGCAGCGCCAGGAGAAACCCGAGCCGGCAGCGGGAGCGGTCACCCCGCTGGTGCAGAAGTTCATCAAGGGCCAGGCCACGCAGGCGGAGAAGGACACGTTGCAAGGCAAACTTGCCCATGGCGAATTGTCGGCTGCCGACGTGGAAGCGCTCACGCAGCACTTCGCCGACGAGTTCGGCAGTGCGATCGCCAACCAGCTGCGCGCGCAGGGTGCCTTGCCGGCGACGGCAGCGGCGCCGAAGGCCGTCGGCCAGGTACAGGTCGATACCGGCAAGGACGCGGGCGACATCCACACGTACTACAAGGCGCGCTTGCGCCTGCATCTGTCGGGTACGCTCAAGACGTTCGCGGGCGGCCTCGAAGGCTCCACCGAAACGACGATCGAAGTGAACGGCAGCAAGGACGCGAAAGGCGTCACCGTCACGATCGCGCCGCCTGCGGGCGACACCGCGCTGGTCGCGATGATCCGTGCGAAGGCGTTTCCGAACGGCCCGATCACGTTGAAGTTCGGCGAAGGCGCGCTGAAGGCATTCAACATGATCACCCTGCAAGGCAACCTCGATTTCACCGTCACCGGCGACCAGAACTCCAAGGCCGGTGGCCTCACCATCGTGAGCGGGGATCTGCCCGAAGGGGTGGAGCTGCTGGTGTCCCTATCGCAATCGGGCGTGCAGCCGCAGACGGCTCCGGCAACCGGTGCATCGGTGTTGCCACCCAAGCGCCTGTTCGCGGCGGCCGGCCTCTCCGGCAGTCCGCCCGGCGCGGCGCTTCGCCTCGGCTTCGACGCGCCGCTCGCCACCGACAGCAAGAATCCGATCGTCTACGGCGGACTCGGCCTGCGCGCCGGTGTCGATACGCAACCGGCGTTTTCGCTCGGTGGCGCCGCGTTCGTCGGTGCCCACCTCAGTCCGATCACGGTGCAGATGGCCCTGCAGGCCGGCGTCATTCGCGGCCCGGTGCAGGGCGACCCGAATGGCGCCTCGAGGACGGCACCCTACTGGGGCGTGGAAATCGGCGCGAGCTACCAGGTCCTCAAGCACGTCGAGATCATGGCGCTGGCTTCGCTCATCGGCAGCAAGAAGGACGAGCCGGGCGCAAGCGCGATCCAGGCCGGCGTCGGATACACCTTCTAGGCGCGCATCCACCGTGCCGACCTTCGCGCCGAAGCTGCATCGACCGTCCGCCGCCAGCACCGGCGCGTCGCGTGCCGCGGCGTCGTCGCTCGCGCTGCCGCCGAGCGCGATCGCGGCGACCGACACTGCGACGCGGTGCTTCGACCTTTCACGCGTGCCGCCGCTGCCGATCCAGCGCAAGCCCTCGATCGGCGCGCCCGACGATGCCTTCGAGCGCGAAGCGGACAGCGTGGCCGAGCAGGTGATGCGCATGGCGCAACCGACGCCGCTCAGCACCGCACCGCTCGCGTTGCGGCGCAAGTGCGCCTGCGACGACGACCGGCCCACGATCCGCATGCGCCGCCTGGACGGCGGGTCGGTGCCGCCGACCGATACCGGCATCGCCGAGCGCATGGCCGACCGCAGCGGCATGCCGCTCGCGCAGGAGCTGCGCGCCTGGTTCGAACCACGCTTCGGCTACGACTTCGGCGGCGTGCGCGTGCACGTCGATGCGCATGCCGCGCGCGCCGCGCGCTCGGTGCAGGCGCGCGCCTACACGCTCGGACGCGACATCGTGTTCGGCGCCGGCGAGTACCTACCCGCCACCCACGCGGGCCGGCAGCTGATCGCGCATGAACTCGCCCACGTGGTGCAGCAGCGCGGCGGCGCACGCACGCTGCACCGGCGTGCCGCGAACTGCCCGGCGAGCGAGCCATCGCCGCAGAAGATCATCACGATGGATGACTTCATCGAGCTGGTGAGGCGCGTCGAGACGTCGACCGCCACCGGCAACGATCCGATCGCGACCGCGCGCCTGATCGCGCGCACCAAGTACGACGGTCGCGCATGGGACTGGATGCTGCCGAGCACGCGCGGACAGCCGGGCATCGTCGCTGGTGGCAAGGTCACCGGCGATGACGTCGGTGCGGTCTGTTTCAAGCTGAAGGTGCGCGTACCCGACAGCCTGCCGGAAATCCGCATGGAGGGCGAAGAAGGCGGCAAGGCATGGAAGGTCAGTGGCAGCCTCGCCGATCCGATGCACATCGTCGTCGGCGTGGTCGCCGATGCGGAGACTCAGGCCGCCGGCAGCGGCGCCAGCGGGCTGTCGAGCCTGGTGGGTGCATTGCCGGCGAGCGTCTCGCAACGCAGCGCGAGCACCTGGGTCGGTGATATCGGCAAGGCCGCCGGCGACTGGATGGCGGTGCGGCCTGCGTCCGGCGGCGGCGGATCGACCAAGGACGACCACCTGCGCGACAGCGCGCCACCGGCCGACCTGCTCGCCGACATCGACGGTGTCGCGATGACCTCCCGGGCGAGCGGCAATGGCTTCGTCTTCGACAAGAGCAAGAAGTTGTCCGACAACCTGCAGCGCTACTACGCGCCGGCCGGGCGGACCGGCTCGTCGCGGCGCTTCCACGTGTTCTGCAGCGTCGAAAACCTTGCACTCGAAGCGGATGGCGTGCACCTCAGCGCAACCGCGAAAGCGACGATCGGACTACGCGTGAAGGACTTCGCCGACTGGTACACGCGCAACGATCCGCACGTGCTCGCCTCTGTCACCGCGGGTTCGCGCAGCTGGCACTTCAGCAAGGCGCTGATCGATCGCGCCGACGACTGGAAGTGGTTCGCTGCGCGCTTCGTCGACTACGTCGAGCAACACCTCGCCGCGGAGGGGCGTTGAGTACGGCCGCCGGCGTGCAGGAAGAAGCCTGCTGCAGGCCGCTGGTCGTCACATCCCGTCGCCAAAGGGCGTTCTACGCCTTGCCGCCCGGACGTCGAAGCCAGTCTGTCCGCCGCGGCATGGACTCGACCGCGGAGGTGTTCCAATGTTCGCATCCGTCGACCAGGCACGCGTTTCGCCGCCGGCCTCGGTCGTGCCTGCGCGAGTGCGCGAGTGCCGCGCGCCCGACGCGCGCAAGGCTCCCGTCGCGCACGGCTTCGACCTCGCGCATGTCCCCGCGCGCGGCGCGGACATCCAGCGCAAACCTGCGCTGAGTCGCGCCGGCGACGCCAGCGAGCGCGAAGCGGACGCGGTTGCCGATCGCGTCATGCGCATGCAGGCGCCGACAACGATCGGCAGCGCCGTACCCGCGATCCACCGCAAATGCGCGGCGTGCGAGGACGACGACAAGCCCACGATCCACGCCAAGCCGGATGCTTCGGCATCGCGCAGCGCACTCGACACGCGTGGCGCCGCCGCTGTCGCGCGCGAGGGCGGCGCGCCGCTTTCGCCGCAAGCGCGTGCGTTCTTCGAACCGCGCTTCGGCCAGGACTTCAGCCATGTTCGCGTGCACCACGACAGCGAAGCGACGCGCGCGGCGCGCGGCGTCAACGCGCGCGCCTACACCTACGGCAGCCACGTCGTGTTCGGCGCCGGCCAGTTTTCGCCGGACACGTCCGTCGGCCAGCGCCTGCTCGCGCACGAACTCACCCACGTCGTGCAGCAGGGCGGCAGCGCGCCGGCGGAAGGTGGCGTCATCGCGCGCGACGGAGAAGCCGAACCGATGGTCGAGATGGAGATCGACACGCTGCCCGAAATGCCGACCGAAGCCGAGCAGGAAGCATTCAACCGCGAGCGCGCGTCCGGGGTGATGCCCGACGGCCCGCCGACCGCGTACCACGACCGTGGCGCACACACGAGCTGGGCCGCCGCCGCCGACTTCCGCGAGAAGCAGATGGCCGCCTATGCACGCGTCAATGCGCTCGAGCGCGACGTCACCGTCGTACTCGAATCCGGCGGCGATCCGCCCGGCTTCATCACCAAGGGGCCGATCCAGCGATCCGCGGATCGCGAGAACAACGTGGTCGAGTTCTACCCGCGCTTCTTCCATGTGCTCGACGCGATCGAATGGACGGTCGAGCACATCGATCGCGACAGCGACGCCAACGCATATCTCAAGTTCGTCTTCGGCGACCTCGGCCAGAAACCGGACAAGGGCACGCCGGCCCTGCTCATCGACTTCGCCCCCCGTTATCTCGACATGCAAGGCATGGACCCCGACGGCAGCAAGCGCATCGCGGCGTTCAAGCGCGGCATCGACAAGCGCAACCGCCGGCTCGGGCGAAAGCCGAAAGCCGCTGCCGACGCGAAACCCGAACCGAAGGTGGCGCCGGATGTCGAATTCCAGGTCGACACCGACAAACGCCGCAAGGGCCGCAACCCGTGCGAACCGCACCTGACCCTGCCCGAAGCGAAGCGCCCGCACTATGCCCGCTACCGATCCGACGTGATGGGTTCGCGCCTCGCCGGCTATCCGACCGAAATCGTCAAGCGCCTGCGCACCACTGCCTACGAGCGTCAATCGGACCAGGTGAACAAGTGGCTGAAGGCGATGGACCCGGACACCGGCCTGATGAGCAGGACCGTGTTCGAGCGCGGCCTGAAGCTGCTGACCGACGATGCCAGGTGCGGCAAGAACAAGGACTGCATCGCCAAGCAGCGCAAGCGCGTGCTCAAGCCCGATTGGGCACCCGACGGAAGCAGAAAGCAGATGGATGTCGATCACATCATCGAGCTGCAACTCGGCGGCCTGCTCGGCAACGAGGAACTCGACCGGTTCGACAACTACGAACTGCTCGATTCCAGCACCAACTCCTCGGTCGGCTCCACCCTCGACAAGGCGCTGATCGCCGAACGCGCGCGCCTCAACCGCGAATGCCCGAAGAAGGTCGTGCCGAACTGGGATCACGTGATGCTGGTGTTCTTGCTGCCGATCTTCGCCGGTGGCGGCAAGGCGCCCGGGCAGCGGTGGTCGAGCAAGCAGATCCTCGCGGGGGAGCATCTGGGTGCGTACAAGCGAAAATCCAGATGAACGCCCGCGCGCGCCGCGGAGGCGTGGCCGGACGCAGGAAGGCACCGGAAAAGCCGCCGGGTCGATTGCGTTTGCGGAGTGGTGGCTATGGGTGGACTCGAACCACCGACCCCAGCATTATGAGTGCTGTGCTCTAACCGGCTGAGCTACATAGCCAACGGTGCGCGTGCGGGGGCATGCGCAGAGGGGCGTGCGATTCTAGTGCGCCGCGTCACGGTGTCAAGTCCGCAGGGTGTCCCTCGCCTTGCCGTGCGTGCGAGGCGTATGGAAGAATCGGGCGCATGTACTTGATTGGCCATCACCCATGATCGATCCCGATGGCTACCGACCGAACGTCGGCATCATCCTGCTGAACGCCCAGGGCCATGTGTTCTGGGCGCGCCGCATCGGCCGTGACGGCTGGCAGTTCCCGCAGGGCGGGATGCGCAGCGACGAAACGCCGATCGAGGCGATGTACCGCGAGCTGGAAGAGGAAACCGGCCTGCGTCCGCAACACGTCGAGGTGCTCGGGGCTACCCCCGGCTGGCTGCGCTACCGCCTGCCGCCGCGCCTGGTCCGGCGCCATTCGCATCCGGTCTGCATCGGCCAGAAGCAGGTCTGGTTCCTGTTGCGCCTGGTCGGCGAGGAGTCCGCGGTGCGCCTCGACGCGACCGACAAGCCCGAGTTCGACCTCTGGCGCTGGGTCGACTTCTGGTACCCCGCCGCCCACGTCGTGACGTTCAAGCGACGCGTCTATGAACAGGCGCTGCGCCATCTGGTGACGCTCGCCGAGGACAGCTGTTCGGTGACCTTGCGGGAACAGCACTGGACGATCGAGCTCGTGGGTGCGACCTGAACGGCTCGGCTAACCGTTATTGACAATCATTCTTATTTGCAGTTGAATAGGGCATCCGACTCCGGGTGGGTGTCCATGTACGTCTGCATCTGTAATGCCGTGACCGACCGCGCGATCCGTGAAGCCGCCGCCGGCGGTGCGCGCTCGTTCGACGAAGTCCGCGGCAGCACCGGTTGCGCCGACTGCTGTGGCAGCTGCGAGTCGCTCGCGATGTCGATCTTCGACGAGGCGGTCGCGACGCACGCACGCACGCTCGACCTGCCGGTGTTCGCGCTCGCCGCCTGAGCGACTCGCGCGCGGTGCCGAACCCGGCACCGAATCGCGCTTCCTTCACACGCGACCCACGCCGCTCGGTGGCGGGAATGCGTGCGATTTTCGTTTCGACCCGTCGCGCCGCGCGGCGCTATGCTCATGCTTCGACAAGCGGATGCAGCGCGCGCCGGCGCTCGCCAAACGACCGGAGTATCAACATGAAGGGCGACCCGAAAGTCATCGCGCACCTCAACAAGGCGCTGTTCAACGAGCTGACCGCGATCAACCAGTATTTCCTGCATGCGCGCATGTACCGCAACTGGGGCTACAAGGAACTCGGCGAGCACGAGTACAAGGAATCGATCGACGAGATGAAGCACGCCGACCGCTTGATCGAGCGCATCCTGTTCCTCGACGGGCTGCCGAACCTGCAGGCGCTCGGCAAGCTGATGATCGGCGAGACGCCGAAGGAAGTGCTCGTCTGCGACCTCAAGCTCGAGATGCAGGCGGTGCCGGACCTCAAGGCCGCGATCGCCGATTGCGAGTCCCTCGGCGACTACGTCAGCCGCGAGCTGTTCGAGGACATCCTCGAATCCGAGGAAGAACACATCGACTGGCTCGAGACGCAGCTCGGCCTGATCGATCGTCTTGGTGAAGCGCCGTACCTGCAGACCAAGATCGGCAGCTGATCCGCGCGGTCAGACCTGCTGGCCGTGGAAATCGAATGCGAGATCGCTGTCGGCGGCCTGCACGAAATTGCCCTGGATCAGATCGACACCGGTCAGGCACAGCGCCGCCGCGCCGCGTGCGTCCTCGACGCGCGGCGCGATCACCCGGGTTCCGCGTTCGTGCAGGCGTTCGACCATTGCCACGAACGCGTCGCGTGATGCCGGCGTGTCGTCGCCCGCTCGCGGCGCCAGCTTGACGAAGTCGAGCGGCAGCGACGGCAACGGATGCACTTCGGCAAGCTCCTCGTCGAAGCCCGACAGCGACAGGCGCACGCCCAGTTCGTGCAACGCGCTCACGTAACGTTGCACGTCGGCCGGCGCGTCGATCGCGTCAGTCGTGCGCAATTCAATGGTGATCGTGCCCGCGTCGACCGCGTGCCGGGCGAGGGCGGCGGCGAGCCAGGCCGGCGCCTGCGGATCGCCCACGCTGGCCCGCGACTGGCTGATGAACAGATGCATCGCCGCGCGCTCCTTGCGATCGGCGATCCGCTCGATGCAGCGCGCGACCATCCAGCGGTCGACTGCACCGATCAGCCCGGCCTGTTCCGCGGCCGGCACGATTTCGGATGCGGCATGCAACTGGCCGTCGCGGTCGCGCAGGCGCAGCAGCGCCTGGAATCGTTCCTCCGGTTCGCCGCGCACCGACACGATCGGCTGGAACACGATCTCGAATCCCGCGCCATCGAGTGCGAAGCGGATCAGGTCGACCAGCTTGCCGTCGACATTGGCGTCGATGTCGCGCACGACGAAGACGCCGTGCCGTCCCTGCGCCCGTGCCGCGTGCATCGCGCCACGCACGGCGTCGTACATCGCGCCGGCATGGCGTGCCCCGCGCAGCGCACAGACGGCGACGTCGAAAGCGGTGCCGCGCCGTGCGCTGTCATCGTGCAAGCGCTGGCCGTAGCGTTCGAGCGCGGCCGTGTCGAATTCGCGGTTGAACACCAGGAAGCGGCCGTCGCCGTCGAACGCGACGCGGTCTTCGCCCTCGACGCGGGTGCACAGGACGCGCAGCGTCTCGGCGTTGCGTATCGCCGCGCTCGCGCGATCGCGCTCAGCGCCGCTTTCGGGCGCGAGCAGCAACAGGCCGCCGCTGTGGATCCCCGCATCGTCGCGCACCAGCGCGTCCGACAGCTGGCGCAGCAACTGGTCGCGCGAACACGCCGAGGTGGAAGAAGCGATGCCTCTCTGTGCCGTTGCGGGCCGCGGATTGCCGCTCGCGGGTGGCGCGCTGCGCGTCGGAGGCGCGGAAGTGCCTGCTGCCGGCTGCGTCGCCGGCTTTGCCGGGCCGGACGGCGTCGCGGAGTCGCGCGCGGTTGCGGCGGGGCGCGCATCCGCGCGTGGTGCCGTCGGCAACTGCGTCGCATCGAGCGCGCCGATCAACGACACCAACTGGGCGACGCCGGCACGATCGGGTGTGCGCGGCGGATCGAGCAGGCCCGCGCACGCGGCATGCAGCTGTTCCAGTTGCCCCGCCAGATCCGTCGCGCCGAGCAGCCGGCAGGCGTGCGAAAGATGCCGCGCGTCGTCGCCGACCATGCGCAGCACGTTGACGTCCCAGGCCTCGGCCAGGCCACGACCACGGCGACGCAAGCGCTCGATGCGCTGCGGCAATTGCAGCACCCAGAGCTGGTGCAGCGGCGGCTGCGGTGCAGCAGGGTCGTTCGCCGTCATGGCACTCCCCCTCGTGACGCCGCGAAACTATACCAGCGACCATGCCGCAGGTCCGGCCCGATGGCGGTCGCCCCGAACGCGCGTCCCTCAGGCGGGCTTGAGTACGACGAGCAGCACGATCGCGATGAGCAGCAGGGCCGGCGCCTCGTTGAACAGGCGCAGCCAGCGGCTGGAGCGCCGGTTGGCGTCGCGCGCGAATTCACCCGTCATGCGCGTCAGCATCGCGTGATAGGCGATCAGCAAGGCGACCAGGGCGAGTTTCGCGTGCAACCATCCCTGCTGCAGGTAAGCCGTGTTCGCGTGCGCGAACGCGGCGAGCGTGAGCGCGCCGAACAACAGCGCCAGCCCGCCGCCGATGTGGGTGATCGCGAGCAGGCGGCGTTCCATCGTCTTGAGGCGCTCGCGCACGATCGCTTCGTTGGCTTCGGCATGGTAGACAAACAGGCGTGGCAGGTAGAACAGGCCGGCGAACCAGGTCACGACGAAGATGATGTGGAACGCCTTCAGCCAGAGCATGGGTCGCCTGTTCGCGAGCGGGGTGGTGGAACGGCATTATGCAGCGATGGCGCTCGCGCGACGCGTGGCGGTCGCGCCTTGACCACCACCACGGACACGTCTATAAGCCTGCACCTCGCATATGCGGCGCGAACGGCGCTCGACCATGTCTCCGATTCCATCCCTGGTCATCCGCCGCCACGATCCGGCGCAGCAGCGCCGCGTGCGCCTGCTGATCGGCGCGATGTGGCTGGGATCCCTGCTGATCGTCGCGGGTCTGGTCGCGATCCTGGCGTCCCGCTCGTCCGGCCCGAACCATGCGGCCGAGCTCGAGGTGGCGCTGAAGGAGGGCGACGCCCTGAAGACGCGCGTGGCGATGCTGACGCGCTCGGAGCAGGTCGCAAAATCCGCATTGGCGGACGTGCAGCAGACCCTGCGCGACCGCGAGGAGGAAATCGACGGCTTGCGCGCGGACCTGGCGTTCTACGGGCGCCTGGTCGGCGGCAACAAGCGCGAAGGCCTCGCCGTGCATGCGCTGCAGGTCGAGGCCGTGAAGGGCTCGCAGGCATGGAATTTCACCGCGACCCTGACCCAGAACTTCAAGCGTGGCGAGGAGATCAAGGGGCGCCTCGTGCTCAGCGTCGAGGGAGTCGCGGCCGGAAAACTGCAGACGCTCGACTGGAGCGCGCTCAGCCAGGGCCAGGGATCGTCCGGAATCGAGTACGGCTTCAAGTATTTCCAGCAGGTCAGCGGTACCATCATGCTCCCCGCTGGGTTTGCGGCAAATCGCGTGATCGTCCGTGCTGAGGGCGAGGGTGGTCGCGTCGAGCAGGAGTTTTCCTGGAAGGATGCCATCAAGGGAGAGGAGAGCGACAATGTTCCGCAGTGAAAAGCGCAACGACCGCACGGTCGCGGCGATCAATACCCTGATCGCGGCCGGAACGATCATCCGCGGCGACGTCCACTTCACCGGTGGTCTCCATCTCGAGGGCGTGATCGAGGGTTCGATCGCGGCCGAGGGCGCGGATGCCGTACTGACGCTGAGCGACAAGGGCCGCGTCGTGGGCGAAGTGCATGTCTCCAATGCGGTCGTCAACGGCACGGTCAATGGCGACATCTACGCGGCCGAACGCCTCGAACTCGCCGGCAACGCGCGCGTCGCGGGCAACGTGCACTACAAGGTGCTGGAGATGGCCGCCGGCGCGCAGGTCAACGGCAAGATGCTCTACCAGGCGGACCCGCCGCGCCAGTTGCCGTCGCCGGCGAGTGCCGACGTCGACGTCGACGTCGAGCCCGCGCATGCGTGACGGCTTGAAAACGGCCCTGCGCGCACCGATCTGCGGGGTATGACGGCGGCCCCACGACGATGAACGAAACGCATACCCCGAGCTACCTCGATGCCGACTCCGCGCCGCTGGTGTTCACCGGCGCCGCAGCGGGCAAGGTGCGCGAACTGATCGCCGAGGAAGGCAATCCGGAACTGAAGCTGCGCGTCTACATCAGCGGCGGCGGTTGCTCCGGCTTCCAGTACGGCTTCACGTTCGACGAGGCGCGCGCCGAGGACGACTTCGCGGTCGACAAGGATGGCGTGACCCTGCTGGTCGATCCGCTCAGCTTGCAGTATCTGGCCGGTGCCGAGATCGACTATTCCGAGTCCCTGACCGGCGCGCAGTTCGTGATCCGCAATCCGAATGCGAAGACGACCTGCGGATGCGGTTCCTCGTTCACGGTCTGAGCGTCCCGCAGTGAACATCTTCTCCGGGCTCGAACTGGAGCGGAACGCCGAGCTGCGCGATGACGCGCAGTGGGCGGACGCACAGCATGCCGATGCGCGTGCGCGCTTCCTGCTGCTTGGCGCGGAAGCGGCGGGTGGACGCCGTGCCTTGTGGGAACCGCAAGGTGGCGCCTTGCGCCTGCTCGATGCGGACGAGCGCCGCTCGCGCCTGGCACCCACCATCGCGACCTACCTCGGTGCCGACGAAGCCGGCCCACTGTTCGCGTTGCAGGTCGACGCCGACGAGGAAGCGCGCATCGCCGCCGAACTCGCCGCCGACTACATCGACCTGCGCAGCGCCGGCACGCGCCTGCCGGCTTTCCAGAGCGGCCTGTTCGCCTACGCGCGTGCGCTCGCGCACTGGCAGGCACGCACGCGCTGGTGCAGTGCATGCGGTTCGCCGCTCGACCTCGTCGCACTCGGTCATCGCGCCAAGTGCACCGGCGCGGGATGTGCGCTCGAGCATTTCCCGCGCGTCGACCCGGCGATGATCGTGATCGTCAACTGGCAGGACCGCTGCCTGCTCGGCCGGCAGGCGACATGGGGCGAGAACCGCTGGTCGACCCTCGCCGGGTTCGTCGAACCGGGCGAATCGCTCGAGGACGCGGTGCGCCGCGAAGTGCACGAGGAAGCCGGCGTGCGCGTCGGCGCCTGCACCTACCACTCCTCGCAACCGTGGCCGTTCCCGTCGTCGCTGATGCTCGGCTTCTGCGCCGAAGCGCTCGACCCGGCGATCCGCGTCGGTTGCGAACTCAGCGACGCGCGCTGGTTCAGCGCGACGGAGATCATCGACGGCCTCGCCGCCGGCAGCCTCGTGCTGCCGCCGAAACTTTCGGTTTCGCACGAGCTGATCGCGCACTGGCTGCGCGCGCACGCCGGCGTCGAACTCGGCGAGCTGGTCGCGAACGACGCCTGGGCCGCGCCGCGCACCTGAGCGCGCCCGCGAACAGCCGCGACAGCGAAGGGAAATCATCCGCCGCCTGCACACGCCCGGGGCATCGCGTCCGCTAGAATGCGCGCAACGCCTCGCACATCGCATGACGGTTTCCATGGCCCAGACCCTGCTCGCGATCCTGCTCGTCCTCGCCGGCGGCTACGCATTGCCCGACCTCGCGCGCTGGCGTGATTTTTCCTGGTTGCAGGTGTGGACCGCGCAATGGACGCGCGCGAGCGGCGACGCGGCGCGCCCGCGATTCGCCGCCGCCCTGATGCCGTTGCTGTTGTTCGTGCTGTGCTCGCTGATCCAGTTCGTGCTCGCGCACGTGCTGTTCGGCCTGCCCGCATTCGCGTTCGGCGTCGCCGTGCTGTACTACTGCTGGGGGCCGCGCGACCTCGATGCCGACATCGAGGCGGTATTGAAGGCGCCCGACAGCGACCGGCGCCTCTCCGCGGTGCAGGCATTGCGACCCGACGCATCCAGCGCGCCGCTTGCGTTCGAATCCGCCGCGCTCGTCGAAGCGACGTTTTCCGCGGCGCTGTCGCGCTGGTTCGGCGTGCTGTTCTGGTTCGTCGTGCTCGGTCCCGCCGGTGCGCTCGGCTACCGCGTCGTGCAGCTGATGGCGCGCAACCCCGCATTCAATGACGGCATCGACGCCACCCAGCGCGACACCCTCGAACGCACCGCACGCATCCTCGACTGGGCGCCCGCGCACCTCGTCGCGCTGACCCTCGCCCTCGTCTCCGATTTCGACGCGGTGATCGCGACTTGGCGCAACTACCATGCCGCGCACGGCAACGGCTATTTCACGCTCGACCTCGGCTTCCTCGGCGCGCTCGCCAAGGCCGGCATCGACGCCGATGTCGAAGCCGGCGATGGCTACGCGACCGACGTCAGCAATCCGCTGGTCGAACTCGCCGACGCGCAGAAGGTGCTGCGGCGCATCCTGGTCGGCTGGCTCGCCCTGATCGCATTGGTGGCGTTGATCGTCCTGACCCATTGAGCGCGGCAGCTCGTTGCGACAGCCGACCCACGTCCCCGTTGGTTCGTGCCGCATCCCTGCGGGTGACAGGGCTGGGACTCAGCGGTCGGCCAGCACGTGGGCGAGCACGTCGTGTGCCGCATGCGGTCTGCCGAGTGCCAGCGCGCGTGCGCCGAGCGCGGCGAGGCGCGCCGGATTCGCGACGAGTTCGCGCACGCGGTAGTCGAGCGCGATCGCGTCGACGGCCTTGAGTGCGGCACCCTGTTCGAGCAGGTAGTCGCAGTTGCGCTCTTCCTGGCCCGGGATCGGCGCGTGCACGATCATCGGCCTGCCGAGCGCGAGGCATTCGGACGTGGTCAGGCCGCCGGGTTTGGTGACGACGAGGTCGCACGCGCTCATGAGGCGCTCGACGCACTCGGTGAACCCCTGTGCGACGAGCCGGCCCGGATGCGCCTGCGCGAGTGCCTGCAGGCGCTCGAGCGCCTTCGCGTTGCGTCCGGCGAGCGCGACGAGCTGAAAATCCGCCTCGATCGCGAGCAGGCGCGCGGCGACCTCGTCGAGTCCGCCGAGGCCGGCGCCACCGCCCATCAGCAGGATCGCGCGGCGTGCCGGATCGAGACCGAATTCGCGCGCGCACGCGTCGCGCTCGTGCGCCTGCGCGAACGCGGGCATGATCGGTATGCCGGTCACGCGGATGCGCGCGGCATCGAGTCCGCGCGCGTGCATGCGGAACGCGACCTCGTCGCTCGCCGCGAACCAGCCGGCCATGCCCGGCACCACCCACATGCCGTGCAGGTCGAAGTCGGTGACGACGACGTGCACGGGGCAGGCGAGGCGGCCGCGGCTGCGTTCGCGCATCAGCAGTTCGGCCGGCAGGAAATGCGTGCACACCACCGCGTCGGGTTCGAAGCGGGCGATCGCGCGGAGCAGGTCACGCGTGTTGAGGCGTTCGATCGCGCGGCGCAGGCGCGCCGCCGGCGCGTTCGGCGGCGTGCGGTCCATGATCCGGTACAACATCGACCAGGTCGCCGGCGAATGTTCGACGAGCTTGAGGTAGAGGTCGGTATAGAGCGCGCGGAACGCCGGCGACACGTGGTCCATCACGTCGAGGTGCAGCGCCTCGATGCCGGCCATGCCGGTCGCCGCGACGCGCAGTGCTTCGGCCGCGCGCACGTGCCCGGCACCGGCGGACACGCTGAGCAGCAGCAGGCGCCGAGGCGAAGCGCTCAAGCCCAGTCTCCGCGCAGTTCGCGCACGCGCTGTTCGAGCAGTGCAGCGCTTGCTGCATCGGCCGGCACCGGTGCGGCCGCGGCGAGGCCGATGCGCGAGCGGAAGCGGCGCGGCAGGCGCGAGCGGCCGAGCGCCGAATCACGGCGGCTGAACACCGAACCCCACAGGCCGCGCAACGCGAGCGGGATCACCGGCACCGCGCGCCGCGCGAGGATCTGTTCGACGCCGGGGCGGAACGTGTCGATGCTGCCATCACGCGTGAGGCCGCCCTCGGGGAAGATGCATACGAGCTCGCCGTCGGCGAGCGCACGGTCGACGTCGTCGAACGCGCGTTCGAGCAGGGCCGGGTCCTCCTTGCGCCCGGCGATCGGGATCGCCTTCGCGGTGCGGAAGATGAAGCGCAGGACCGGGATGTTGAAGATCTTGTAGTACATGACGAAGCGCACCGGACGGCGCACGCAACCGCCGATGATGAGCGCGTCCATGAAGCTGACGTGGTTGCAGACGAGCAGCGCGGCGCCTTCGTCGGGTATCCGCTCGAGACCCTCGACCTTGATGCGGTACAGCGTGTTGACCAGGATCCACGACAGGAACCGCATGAGGAATTCCGGCACCAGCGTGTAGATGTAGATCGCGACGAGCGCGTTCAGCACCGCGGTGACCAGCAGGATCTGCGGGATCGACAGGCCGAGCGCCGACAGGCCGAGGCCGAACGCCGCGGCGCCTACGATGAACAACGCGTTGACGATGTTGTTGCCCGCGATCACGCGCGACAGCTCGCTGCGCTCGGCACGACTCTGCACCAGCGCGAACAGCGGCACGATGTAGAAGCCGGCGAACATCCCGACCAGCACGAAGTCGAGTGCGATGCGCCAGCCACCCGGCGCGGCGAGGAAGGCGAGCGCGGTCAGGTCGTGCAGGCCCGTCGCGGCCGGGCGCGCGAAATACAGGTCGAGGCCGAATACGGTCAGGCCAATCGAGCCGAACGGCACCAGGCCGATCTCGACCTTGTGGCCGGACAGTCGCTCGCACAGCAGCGAGCCGACGCCGACGCCGACCGAGAACAGGGCGAGCACGAAGATCTGCACCGACTCGGTGCCGCCGAGGAACAGCTTGGTGTAGTTCGGCAGCTGCATCGTGAACACGCCGCCGAAGAACCAGAACCAGGAAATGCCGAGCACCGAATTGAACACGGTGCGGTTCTTCGTCACGAAGCCGAGCACGCGCCAGGTTTCGGTGAACGGATTCCAGTTGAAGCGCAGCTCGGGAGCGGTCGCCGGCGCGGGCGGAATCGAACGACTCGTGAGGTACCCGAACAGCGCGACGGCGATCACCAGCAGCGACGCCGGCAGCGGCCCGCTCGCCATCGCCACGCCGCCGGCGATCATGCCGACCAGCACCGCGAGCGAAGTGCCCATCTCGACCAGGCCGTTGCCGCCAACCAGTTCGTCCGGTTTCAGCGCCTGCGGCAGGATCGCGTACTTGATCGGGCCGAACACGGTCGAGTGCAGGCCCATCAGGAACAGCACGCCGAGCAGCAGCGGGATGCTCTTCAGGAAAAAGCCGGCGGCGGCGAGCGTCATCGCCGCGATCTCGAACAGCTTGACCCAGCGGATGATGCGCGTCTTCTCGTATTTCTCGGCGAGCTGCCCGGCGCTGGCCGAGAACAGGAAGAACGGCAGGATGAACAGCGCCGGAGCGACGTTCGAGTAGAACCCGACCGCATGCTCGTCGAGTCCCATGTGGTAGCCGACCAGCACGACCAGCGCATTGCGGAACGCATTGTCGTTGAATGCGCCGAGCGACTGGGTCGCGAAGAACGGGGCGAAACGGCGGCTGCCGAGCAGGGTGAACTGGCTGTGGCCGGACATGTAGACGCTCGCGGTCGAGGTGCGGCGAATCTAGCAGAATGCCATGGCCGCGCTTGTCGGCCGTCGGGAACTTCCGCGGCGGCGGCGGGGTCGCAGCGGCGCTGCCCGCGAGCGGCTAGACTTGCATGTTTCCAGCACGCCCCAGGCCCGGATCCCGCCCATGAAACCTTTCCGTCTTTCGGCGCTCGCGTTCGCATGGTCGTTCGCCGCTGCCGGTATCGCCGCGGCCGCAGGCGAGCCGAACCTGCAGCCAGTGCCGGTACCCGACCTGTCGAAATTCCCGCAGGCGACCGCGGACCAGTTGCGCAAGGAGCGCGCGAGTTTCGACAACGTCAGCAAGAACGTCAGCGGCGATGCGCTGGTGGAAACCTATTCCCTGCTCGCCTCGGTCTATGCGCGCGCGGGACTCTACGCCGAGGCAGCGGTCGCGCTCGAGGATGCCGCGCGGCTCGCGCCGGACAACGGCATCTGGCCGTATGCGCAGGGCGTCGTCGCGCACATGCAGAAGCGTGACGAGGATGCGCGTGGATTTTTCACGCGCGCGTTCTCGCTCAGCCCGGACTACCTGCCGGTGCGCGTCGCGATGGTCAACCTGCGCATCCAGGCCGGCGATCTCGCCAGTGCACGCAACCTGCTGACCGAGTACACGCCGCGCCACCCCGGCGTCGCGGTGCCGTTCGCCCTGCTCGGCGACATCGCACTGCGCGACAAGCGACCCGCCGACGCGATCGACGCGCTCAATACGGCGCTCAAGCTCGACCCGAAGGCGACGAAGCTCTATGCGCAGCTCGCCGACGCCTACGAAGGCAGCGGCAACGCGAAGGCCGCCGCCGACGCGCGCGCGAAGGCGGGCGACGGCATGCCGGCGCTGGCCGATCCGATCGGACTGCGCTTCAGCGGGCCGGCACAGCCGGCAGCTGCGGCCGCACCGGTCGACCCGCTGCTGCAGGCGAGCAGCGAGGCCAGCATGGCGCTCGCGGCGCGCCAGTACGACAAGGCGCGGCAACTGACCGACTCGGCACTGCATCTGAGCCCGAACGATCCGACCCTGCTCGCGCTGTACGCGCGCATCGAGGCGGCCTCGGGCAATCTCGCGCAGGCGCGCTCGCGCGCCGACGCCGCGGTCGCGGCCGGCCCGGACAACGCAGTCGCCTGGCTCAACCAGGGCATCGTGCTGGAGATGAACAACGACGACAACGGTGCGCAGCGCGCCTACGACAAGGCGATCTCGCTCGAGCCCAAGCTCGTCGAGCCGCGTATCCGCCGCGGCAACTTCCTGATGCGTGCGGGTCGCTATGACGATGCCGCGGGCGCGTATCGCGCGGTGATCGCGAACGATGCGAAGGACACGGCCGGCTGGGTGCACCTCGTCGCGGCCGAGGTCGCTGCGGGAAAGTGCGCGCCCGTGCTCAAGGACATCAACTCCGCCCTGGCGAAGGATTCGAAGAACGGTTTCCTGCTGCAGTTGTTCGTGCGCCTCGCCAGCACCTGCGGCTCGGTCGGCGCAGACGAGCGCAAGATGGCGCTCGACTACGCGCAGGCGATGTACCAGCAGGTCGATGCCGCGCCGGTCGGCGAGGCGTACGCGCTCGCGCTCGCCGCGAACGGGCGCTGGGACGATGCCGTCAAGACGCAGCAGGCGGCGATGTTCGTGCTGCTGAAGAACAACAAGAAGGACGAGATCGGCGACTACCGCGAATTCATGCAGGCGTTCCAGGCGCACAAGCTGCCGGATCGTCCGTGGCCGCCGGGCCACGTGTTGTTCCACCCGCAGCGCGCGGCGCCGGATCCGAAGCCTGCGGCTGCAGCCGCGCCGCGCAAGTAGCGCGGATCGAGATGCAGGGCGGGTCGCGCGCGAAGCGCGAGTCCCGCCGCCATCGCTCAGCGCCGCAGTGCGCGATGCCCGATGTCGCGGCGCCAGAACGCGCCCTCGAAACGGATCGCGCGCGCGCGTGCATAGGCGCGTTCGCGCGCGACGCCAAGATCCTCGCCGATGGCGCATACCGCGAGCACGCGTCCGCCGGCGCTGACGACCGCTCCCTGCGCATCGAGCGCGGTACCGGCGTGGAATACCTTCACGCCGTCGGCGTCGCCGGCATCGAGCCCTTCGATGACGTCTCCGCTGCGCACCTTGCCGGGGTAGCCCGCGGCGGCGACGACCACGCCGAGAGCGGGGCGCGGGTCCCAGGTCGCCTCGACGCGATCGAGGCGCCCGTCGAGCGCATCCTCGACGAGGTCGACGAGGTCGGACTTCAGGCGCAGCAGGATCGGTTGCGCCTCCGGGTCGCCGAGGCGCGCGTTGAACTCGATCACCTTCGGCGCTCCGCTGCGGTCGATCATCAGCCCGACATAGAGAAAACCGATGAAGGGCGCGCCTTCCGCGGCCATGCTCGCGATCGTCGGATGGACGATCTCGTCGAGCACGCGCCGCTCGACCGCGGCGGTGACCACCGGCGCCGGCGAGTACGCACCCATGCCGCCGGTATTCGGCCCGAGATCGCCTTCGTCGCGGCGCTTGTGGTCCTGGCTGGTCGCGAGCGGCAGCACATTGCGACCGTCGCTGAGCACGATGTAGCTCGCTTCCTCGCCTTCGAGGAATTCCTCGATGACGACGCGCGCAGAGGCGTCGCCGAACGTGCGCGCACCGAGCATGTCGTGCAGCGCCTGCTCGGCATCGGCGAGGGTCAGGGCGACCACGACGCCCTTGCCGGCGGCGAGGCCATCGGCCTTGATCACGATCGGAGCGCCGTGCCTGCGCACGTAGGCGAGCGCGGGGTCGACCTCGGTGAACACCGCGTAGCGCGCGCTCGGGATGTTGTGGCGGGCGAGGAAATCCTTCGCGAACGCCTTCGAACTTTCCAGCTGCGCGGCGACCCGGCTCGCGCCGAAGCAGCGCAATCCGGCCGCGCGGAAGCGATCGCTGACCCCGGCGGCGAGCGCGGCTTCGGGGCCGACCACGGTCAGCGCGATGCCTTCCGCGGTGGCCAGCGCGAGCAGGCCGTCGACGTCGGTGACCGCGACGTCGGCATTGCGCATGCCCGGCTCGCGCGCGGTGCCCGCATTGCCGGGCGCGACGACGACCTCGGAAACCCGCGGCGACTGCTTGAGTTTCCACGCGAGTGCATGTTCGCGTCCGCCGGAGCCGATGACGAGGATTTTCATGGGAAGGCCGCGTTTGGTGATTCGTGATCGTCATCCGAGGCAGGGACTGCCCGGAACCCGGTTGCGAGGGACGGCGATACGAGCACTTCCGTCATCGACGCTGCGCGTCAATGACGGAAATGCCGGACGCCAGTGAACACCATCGCCATGCCATGCTCGTCGGCCGCGGCGATGACTTCGGCGTCGCGCATCGAGCCGCCCGGCTGGATCACCGCGCGGATGCCGGCTTCGGCCGCCGCGTCGATGCCGTCGCGGAACGGGAAGAAGGCATCCGAGGCCATCACGCTGCCGCTGACCTCGAGCTTCGCCTCGGCGGCTTTCAATGCTGCGATCTTCGCGCTGACGACGCGGCTCATCTGGCCCGCACCGATGCCGATCGTGCGGCCGCCGCGCGTGTACACGATCGCGTTCGACTTGACGAACATCGCGACGTGCCAGGCGAACAGCAGGTCGTGCAGTTCGGCGGCATCGGGCTTGCGCCGAGAGACGACCTTGAGGTCGGACAGCAGCAGGGTGTCGCGATCGGCGTCCTGCACCAGCAGGCCGCCCGCGATGCGCTTGTAGTCGTAGACCGGTGCCTGCGCCTCGGTCCATTCGCCGACGCTGAGCACGCGCACGTTCGGCTTCGCGGCGATCGCGGCGATCGCGGCCGGCTCGAAGTCCGGCGCGACGACGACCTCGACGAACTGGCGCTCGATGATCTGCTTCGCGGTCGCGGCGTCGCGACGATGGTTGAATGCGATGATGCCGCCGAACGCCGAGACCGGATCGCAGGCATAGGCGCGCTCGTAGGCCTCGCCGAGGTTCGCGCCGAGCGCGACGCCGCACGGGTTCGCATGCTTGACGATCACGCACGCGGGCGTCTTCTGGAACGCCTTCACGCATTCGAGCGCGGCATCCGCGTCGGCGATGTTGTTGTACGACAGCTCCTTGCCGGCCAGCACGCGCGCGCCGGCGACGGTGCCGGGCGGCAGGTTGCGTTCGACGTACAGTGCGGCGTCCTGATGCGGGTTCTCGCCGTAGCGCAGGCTCTGCTTGCGCTCGAACGCGAGACGCAGGCTCGGCGGGAATGCCTCGGGCTTCTCCGAATCGGTGCGCATGCCGAGCCAGTTCGCGATCAGGCCGTCGTAGCGCGCGGTGTGTGCGTAGGCGGCGGCGGCGAGACGACGCCGCAGCGCGAGACGGGTACCACCGTGCGCGAGCGACTCGAGCACTTCGGCATAGTCGGACGGGTCGACCACGACCGCGACGTGCTCGTGGTTCTTGGCCGCAGCGCGCAGCATCGCCGGTCCGCCGATGTCGATGTTTTCGATCGCCTCGCCCATGCTGCAGTCGGGTTCCGCGGTGATCTGCTCGAACGGGTACAGGTTCACCACCAGCAGGTCGATCGGCGCGATGCCGTGCTCGGCCATCACCGCATCGTCGGTACCGCGTCGACCGAGCAGGCCGCCGTGCACGGCCGGGTGCAGGGTCTTGACCCGACCGTCCATGATCTCCGGGAAGCCGGTCATGCTGCTGACGTCGGCGACCTGCAGGCCGGCTTCGCGCAGCGCCTTCGCGGTGCCGCCGGTCGAGACCAGCGCGATGCCGAGGGAATCCAGCCCGCGCGCAAGATCGATCAGGCCGGACTTGTCGGAGACGCTGAGCAGGGCACGGCGAACCGGTACCAGGGTGGCATCGAACATGGGGGACTCATCCCGGGGCAAGCCCGTGATTATAGCGGTGCGACCGCCCCGCGCGGCGGGTGGGTGCGGGACCGCCGACAGCGGCCCGGGTCAGTCCGCGAGACCGTACTGTTGCAGCTTCTTGCGCAGGGTCGCGCGGTTGATGCCGAGCGCCACGGCCGCGCGGCTCTGGTTGCCGCCGTACCACGCCATGACTTCGCGCAGCAGCGGCGACTCGACTTCGCGCATCACGAGCGCGTGCAGGCCTTCGCCAGGTTCCGACTCGACGTCGGCCAGGTAGCGGCGCACCGCGCGGACGACGCAGTCGCGCAGAGCGGGTTGCAACGAAGTTTCGTGTGCGCCTTCGGCACGCAACGGGATGGCGGCATTCACAACGATCTGGCCCTTCTCGGCGAGCGTTCTTCCATGGGGGCCGACGGGCGATCGCAAGCGCACGCCGGGGGACGATCTTAGCGCCGAGTCCGCGCCTTGATAAGTCCCTCGCCATGAATTTTCATCGATCGCGATCGCTTCGCGGCCAGATGCCTTCGGCCATCGGCACTTGCGTCATCTATCTCAGCGCGCGCTGAGAAGGGTGCTTCATCTTGTCGTCGCGGATGTCACTCGAACTTGAATTCGAAGGCAACCGCATTGCGGCCCGGATCGGCGACCTCGAACACGAGAGAGGTGCTGGTGCCTGCGGCCAGTCCTGCGCCGAGCGCGCGCGTGTCGCCGAGATATTCGCGTGGCTGGAAGCGGCGCATCGCGATGCGCTTCTCGTCGAGGTCGGACAAGGTGATCTCGACGGTCGGGAATGCCTGCACGAAGGAGGCATCGTTGCGCAGCGTCGCGGAGATGATCAGCGC
>Ga0105239_10001975_pt1 | contig 26683 bp, 55 predicted proteins | sample KBSC44metaG_FD_92761 | JGI IMG/M metagenome (GOLD analysis project Ga0105239, IMG submission 92761) | Corn rhizosphere microbial communities from Kellogg Biological Station, Michigan, USA - KBS C4-4 metaG | ecosystem: Host-associated > Plants > Roots > Rhizosphere > Soil | place: Michigan, USA...
CCCGACCCGGCCGCGTCGTTCAATGGCCAGAACCGGTATGGAGACGCCCCAAGCACTGCGGACGAAGCCAGATTCCCCAACGTGTTCCGTGACGCAGCACCCAACATGTCATCACAAGTGATCATGACCGCAGACCACACCGCATCCGCCAGGGCAATAGACAAAATCGACCCCTGCCGCAACTGCCCCCCAACAGACCAACAAACAGCCATCCGCTCCACAGGCGGAACCGGATAAGGCGACGACGCATTACCGGGAGTGAAGCGACCATCGTAGTTCTCAAGAGTGAAGGTAAACGTCGACGCCGCCGCATCCCTGAACTGATCAGTACGGACCGGCGTCTTCGATATCCCATCAACACCACGCACATACGACGTGACATCGACCAGCGTCCCAGTACCATTCAGATCCATCGCAACCGACTGCGTTAGCAGACTGTTGCCCATCAGAGCCCCAACGCTGTAAGAACTTCAGTCTTCGAAATCTGCCCGTTACGCAAACCGTTGATCAGGTGCGAGGCCATCGCCTTGCCAACCTCAGCCGTAGTCCCCACAAAGAAGCCCTGCGGTGCGTGCACATTGATCAACAGCCCGCCACCGCCGTTATTGCCGCCGCCACCGAGGAGTCCCTGACCCTTCGCCCGAGACAACGGAATCACAGCCTCCGGGCCAGCCTCACCGATCATCGCGATCGTCGGACCCGTCACCACACCACCATCAGCCAGGTACGGAATATGCGACAACTTCACGTTAATGCCGATCGCCTTACCCAACGCAGCAACACCATTGATCCCGTCAATGATCCCGTTGATCGCATGCAGAACCCCGTTCACGCCACCCTTCACAAAGCCGACAATCCCGTTCCACACCCCTTTGCCGAAATCAGCGATCCCGTTCCACACATTCTTGAAAACGTCCCCGATGCCCTTCCACACGCCGAGCCAGAAGCTCGAGTAGGCCTTGAGTCCGTCCATGATCCAGCCGACAAACCCGTTCCAAACACCCTTGATCCACCCGACGAACCCATTCCAAACATCGGAAACGAACCCAAACGCGCCCTTCCAAAGCCCACGCCACCAGCCGAGAAACCCCTTCAGAACATCGGTGATCCACCCGATGAAGCCGTTCCAGATTTTGGTGATGAACTTAACCACCGAGTCCCAGTTCAGAACCAGCAGAACGATGATGGCGATCAGCGCCACGATCGCAAGAATGATCCACGTAATCGGGTTAGCAAACATGGCCGCGTTCATCGCCCACACAACAGCCGTCGCGATAATCAAGCCGATAGTCAACGCCGCCAAAGCTGCGACAAGGATCTGAATCAGGGCCGGATTCTTACCCATCCAATCCGCGAACCCCTTCACCGCAGGGAACACGTTCTTATCCAAAAAGTTGACCAACTTGTCGAACGTCGGCAGAAGCGACTTGCCCAACGACTCCTCAACCTGCTTCCACCCAGCCGCCATCTTCGCGGACCCGGTAGCAGTAGCGGCGGCCGTCCCACCCACACGAGACTCAAGCGACTTCAGAATCAAATCCTGCGCACCAGCCGTGTTACCGGCGTCAACCATCGCCTTGATCTGAGCCTTCTGCCCAGCCGTGAAAGTGACACCCACGCGGGTCAGGGCCGAAACCCCATGGACCGGATCATTCAACGCCCGACCCAACTTCACCGCGTTGCTAGCCGAATCCCCAAACCCCGCCGCCTGCATATCAATAGCAGCCTGAGTCGTCCGGTCGAACGCGCCGCCAACCTGATCGGCCGTCGCCGCCAGATCCTTGAACGTCAGAAGCTTCGCCTGCGTCGCCTTGATCTGATCCGCGTCGATCCCCGTGCTCAGGGACGTCTTCTCGGCCAGCTTCTCAATACGGTCAGCAACCTCCGCCGTCTGACCCTTGAACTGACCCATCGACTTGATGATGTTCTGGATACGCGAATCAGCAGCCTGAGCACCCTCGCCCGCCGCGACCAGATGGTCACCTATCCCGATAGCAGCCGCATCGAAGCCGACAACAGCAGCAGTGCCAACCAGCAGCCCCTTCTGAACACGAGCACCCAACGTCTCCGTGTTCCGGGCCACCTGCTCAAACTTCGACGACGCCTCATCAACGGCGCGAAGGGTGAACTCAAGAACGGTCGTTGACATTGTTCGCCTCATCCCTCAACTTGTCGATCGCAGAACACAACCCGTAGAACTCCCACACGTTCAATAACTCGTGCTCCCAGGGGCGGATATGAAACTCAGACGTCATATCCGCCAGATACTCCCAATACAGGCGCTCTACGAGCTCGGCTCGTCCGCCCCACCGAAAGGGGCGGCATCATTCCCATCAGCGGCCCCAGGATCAGCAACAATGGGCATCTCATCCGCGTCCAGGAACTCGACGTCGGAGATTGCAACGTTGTCGTAGTCGGAGTACTTCGCGCCCGGATTCGTGCGACGGAAGGCGGTCCATACCAACGACTGCATCGGACCGATGTAGCCCTCCTTCAGCATCTTCATGTTCTGCTTCAGCGACTCCCCGGTCACCCGTTCAATCTCGCGAACCTCCGCGAACATGAGCCGGTTGACATCGAACGTGGAAACTTCACCGTTCAAACGAAACCGGATAGTGGAATCTTGCTCAGCCACGGAACTCTCCTTCAGCCCAAGCAGCGATCGTCCGATCAGCTGCCTCAATAGCCCTCGGACCGAGTACCTGCAACGGCACGTCCCACATCCCAGGGGTGATCTCTTTCACAAACCAGAACTTCTTGTTGCCAAACAGCGGATGCCGGATCTGACCCCGGTTGATCGACTTCATATCCGAACCGGTCTTGCGTTGCCGCAAACCCACCTCGAGCACATCGCCCTTCACCACGAACGTCAGCGCCGGCATCGGGGCGTACTTCTTCCGCATGCCAGTCGGCAGGTATTCCCGCTCCGCCGCAACGATCTCCCGCCGCAACGGCTTCGACTCAGCCACCAACGCCTTCCGCAGTTGAGCCTTGATCTCCGACTGCGCCGCCCGCTCCAACTTCCGCTTCACATCAGCGAGCTTCGTCGGGCCCGTCTCAACAAGCCGGAAAGGAGACGTCACAGAGACGTTTCGTTGGAAATGATCTTCACAAACGGAAGGTTCGTCCCGTCGAACAGAACCGTGAACGGGAACGAACCCGAAATAACATCGGCCCCCTCAACGGTCGGGGTGTCCCCATCAAGGAACACACACGGCAACGTCACCTGGAACGTATCGTTGCTACCAGAGACCCCGATCGCAGCCCCGACCGCCTGCAACTGCAACGAGAACCCCGTCTGCGCGTTGAACTTGTCAGCCCACAGAGTCTTGTCCACAAAGTCAGCCTCGATGGTTCCGGTCAGCTTCGTGAAGGCGTTCTGCAACGGTTCGGCCTTCAGCCCAGATGCGCCCAAGTAGTAACGGTCCGTCTTGAATGGACGCTCAATCTTGATCGACACCTTCTTCACACCAGTCGTAGCACTAGCCGGGGTCGTCGACCCATACGTGCCAACAGTGATCCCAACATCCGTGCCGACGAACTGCCGCAGGGTCGCGTCATACGATGCAGCCGGAACCGCCGTCGACTCCACCACCTGCTGCGCATCAACCGCCCACTTCGCATCAAGGTTCTTATCGACCTCATACGTCAACTCGAGCGACGGGAACTTGCACCCCTGGAACGTGTACGGCCGCGCCGTCCCCGTCGTGTCCGGCACCGCCGACTGGATCGTCAAAGACTTACCGGCGTTGATCGCAAACGTGTGCGTCTGCGTGTACGCGGTCGTCGAAGCGATCTGAACAGGCGTGACTGAAGTGCCCATCAGGTTCTGGAAGAACAGACCCATGCCACGGTTCGTGACCTGCGTCTCAATCGTCCCAGTCCCCCCCTTAGTCGTGATCACACGACGGGAACCCAACTCGAACAGTTGCCCCTGAAACCCACCACCCTGCACGATATTCAGAACCTGCTTGATCGACACCTTGTCCGCGGGCAGGAAGTGATCCATCGTCACACCCGTACCGTAGGTGGTTTCCTTGCCATAGCTCAGTTGAGAACCGAGACCAGATCCGATGACAGTCACTTGCTCGTCTCCTCAACCTGCGGAACGTCCGCTGCCTTAGCCGGCGCAGATTTGCCCGACTCATCACCCCAGGTTTCCAACTGGCTCGTATACGCCTCGAGACGGTCGTCAGGAACCTCAACAACCTCATCCGGCTGAACCGTCTTACCGAGCTCGGGAACGTACAACGCGATCCCCTTCTTGTTACGCACTCGAGCCATCAGCTCACCCTTCCTCGAACTTGAATATCGAACGACAACTGCGCGATTGCGCCCTCTTCGTCCTGTGTCTGCTTGAAACTTGCAGCCCGAACCTCGGTAACCTGCAACAGATTGATTCCGGCGACCGGGGCGTCTTTGAACCCCAGTGACGGGTCGGTCTGGATCAGTGTCGCCAGCGCGGTCAAAGTTGCGAACACGGCGTCGCGGGCCGCCTTCATGTCGGCGTTGCCATCCCACCCCTGCGCCAAACAGTGAATGGTCACGTTCTCGTCACGCATGTTGTGACCCAGCCACGCCCACCCCTGATCCAGGGCAGCCGATTCGATAAAGTCGATCGAATCGGTACTGTTCAGGCCAATGAAAAGCGCCGACTGGATCGAAGCATCAGTAGCGCCGGGACCGTCAATCACCGTGAACCCGTTACCCGCGAGCTGGGCAATCAGCGCATCAATCGCGGCGGGCGCAATCGACCCCAATGTCATGCGACACCCGGAACCACGTAGCCGGCCAGAATCTCCTCAACCCGGTCGGGCCACGCGAAGCTTTCCTTCATCGCGCCATCGTCGCCACCGAGCCCGGGGCGCTTGCCGATTCCTCGCTGCGTAGTCCACATGTGCTTCAGCAGCAGCAGCACAGCCAACTGGATGTCCTCCGGGACGGTCGCATAACCTGGCGTGTACTGGATATGCACGTTCCGCTCACCCACCGCGAACGGGACCGCGACACCGGATGCGCGACGCACAAACGTCCCCGTCACCAAATCGACCGTGTACGCGAAAGCCGTCCCACCCGATCCGGTCGCAACCTCCGAAAGGGTGTATTTCGAGGAACCCCACGACTCCTCGACCAGGGTCACAGAACCAATCGGCCGCGTCCTCGTGACAATCGTCGGACGACCGCCGTCATACCACTCATCCAACGGCGCGCCAGGCTGACCGACAGGCCCGCCACGGTTCGCCCACATCGCCGTCGCCGCCGACGTGTAAAACGGCAACTCCGCATCCGAATCGGTCGTGGTGATGTTCAGGAAGTCTTTCGCCTGCTGCAACGTCACAACAGAAGTCGTCACCGCGACACCCGATGATCAACCGCACGGTCAACCTTCGACCCGCCGCGAACAATCTTTCGCAACTCGATCTCTGCCTCGTCGGCAGCGACTTCCTCATCAACTCGCTCAGCCACGATGGCCTCCTTCGGCTTCACGTACTGGGCATCAGACAGCCAGTACTCCTTGTGGTGCGACAACCGCGCGCCCGTTGCCGCAACGATCGGGATGCCCATATCGCGGACACGGCGGCAAAAGAAAATGTCCTCGCCCAGCCAGTCACCAGCGACAGGCATGTCGCGGAACCAACACCAACGCCCCTGCTCGTGATCCTTCATCGCGGACGCATTCGAGCTCTCTCGGATCCGCTCGAGAACGTTCCGGTGAATCAGCAAAGCCCCCGTGCCCGCCGCATCCACCGGGATCACAGCGTCATCAGGGAAATCCCACACCGGGTTGTACCGGCCCGTTTCGTTCTTCCGCATGATCATCGGAGTCACGGGCGGATACCCGTTCTCTGCCGACCCCGGCCACTGACCGAAATACAGGCCAGCCACAACCGGGCGGTCCTTGTCATGCGCGGCGTCGATGATCTTGTCGAACGCTTCCGGGTCGATCTGCTCATCCGTATCGATGAAGAACAACCACTCAGCCGTCCCGTTGTCCAAGAACGACTGCACAACCTCATTACGTTGACGCGACAGCAACGAACCACCAACGCGAACAACAGACGAGATGCGGCTGCTGCGAGACGTGAACAGGTTCACCATCGAAAGAGCAAAGAGACCGTCAACCTGCCCCCCATCGATCCACCCGATAGCGACACGATCACGTACACGCATTCCAGATCCCTTCCCAGGAAAAGGGGCGGGTTGCCCTGGGAAAACAACCCGCCCCAGCTTTTACAGCGTCGGCGTCACCAGACCGGTGCCGTCGATGATCTGCGCCGAAGCCGCGTAGCGCGTAATGAACGCGCTGAACGCCAGTGCCCGGAAGAGCACCGAGTTCTGGTTGGCATAGGTCGCATCCCAGCGAGTCCGCTCAACGGGGGTCTCCCATAGAACGTGGTCGTCCGTGCGGAGCACGTACACCTGGTCCTGGTTCGTGGCCGCGCCGAGGTTCTGGACGATGTTCGGGTCAACATAGACAGGCAGGCCCGCGAACGTGCCCGCCATGCCCTGGGCAACCGTGTCGCCGGTGACGGCAAGGTTGTTGTAGATGGGTCCGTTCGGCACAACCAGCGGGCGAGACTGCCCGTCAAGCGCCTCAAGAATCCAACCCCAACGAACCGGGTGCATGACGATCGCGTTGGCCGGCAGGAACCGGGTCTTCGCAAGAGTCGCAACCGCGTTGATGACCTTGTTGTAGAACGAGTTCGCCGCAGTCGTCGAGATAACGGAAGGGGTGGTGGTCGTGTACGTGACGGTCGTGCCAGCCGAGGTGAGACCCTTGAGCTGACCGTTCGCACCCGTACCAGACAGCACCTGCACGTCGATCTGCGACGCATACGCAAGCGCAAGGTCACCGAGGATGATGTCGTCGAACGGAATGCCCGACTGGTTGATGAGCTCGAGCGACACAACCTGCTGCCCGGCGATCGTGGTGATTCCCGAAGAAACCGACGTGGTAACGATGTCGGTGTTGCTGACGGCGGTGTTCTGCGTCTGCGTCACCCCAACGGTCGTACCGGTGGAGATCTTCGGAATGTTGATCGAGGACACACCGCTCGGGAGGTCCTGGTGCTTCACCAGATCGGCGGTCACGCGGGCAGCGCGCGCCAGTGCCACATATTCCGAAACAAGCCACTCCGGGGGCGCGAAAGTTCCGCCAGCCGTCGCGGTCGTGCTAAGCGCACGGGTTTCCTGCGAACGCTGCATACGATCGCGGGCAGCAGTGTGCTCCTGCGACGTCGGCTGCGAAGCATGGAACATGTCGCGGAAGAACGAGTTCTCCGGGTCCGACTTCCGGTAAACCGGGTTCGGCTCCAACGTGACGCGGGTGGTCGTCTGCGCACGCGCAGTCACAACCGGCTCGGCGTTGCGGGACTCAACCTCAGCGGCCTCATCCTTACGCGCCTGATCCAGCTTCTCGCCGATCTCGCGGATTTCCTTGTTGAGCTCGGCAACGCGAGCCTCGTTCTCCGGGGTGAACGTCTCCGGGGTCGCATCTTTCAGAAGCCCATCACGTTCGGCGATCGCCGCGTCACGCTGAGCCCCGAGAATGAACGAATAGTCCATGACAGAGTTCTCTTTCCTGATTACGTGTGCGCGTCATCAGGTGTTGCCGACAGGTGGTGACCCCTTGGGGTTCCGGCGTGCCGGTACGGCGTAAAGAACAGTGCGCATGAAAAGCCACACACGGTCGTGTGTGACCGCCGCCCAAGTCGGGCGGACGATTAGTGGGAGTCGGCCTTAGCGGACTCGAGACGGGCAGCAGCGAGCGCCAGGGCGGCATCGCGGGCGACCGCCTGGTCCGCGATCGCACCATCCGCAACAACCTGCGCGGTACGGGCATCCGGGGCCACACCAGCCGCCACGAGTGCGTCCCGTTGCGCGATCGCTTCACGAACGAACTCGTGCTGCTCAGCATCCAAACGGTTCCCCGAAGCGATACGCGCCAACGTCGACTCCCGCAGGGCATCCTTATCGGCGGAACGCCCATCAGAGATCGACGCCGAAGTCGCCGGGTTCGCCGGATACGTCACAACGGACACATCCAACAGCTTCACCTCGAGCACGGTGCGCTGCGAAAAGTCCTCATTCCATTCCTGCCGGGTGGCCATGAACGAGAACGACATCTCGGACAAATCACCGCGCGACATTGCGGAACGGATCTCCTGCACAGTCGGATTCGCAGCATCCAGCTCCGGTGCCTCGCACCACAGACCCGTCTGATTGCGGCCCTGCGGATCATCAGCCGGATCGGTAATCTCAGTCAGCGCCAGAGTGCCAGACTTTGTGCGCGCGATCGGCACACCATCATGGTTGACCAGAAGACGAACATCGTCCTGCTCACGCAGAGCCTTACTGAACGCACCACGGGCGATCGTCTCGTCATACTCGCCCAGCCAGTCATAAACCGGGTACGCATCATCCGTAGTCGACGCGAAACCACGGAAAGTAATCTTCCCGTCACCAGAATCACGCAACTCAACAGACGAAAGACGCCCCCGGCTCACGGTCTTCTTGCCGTAATACGCCTCACGCGCGGCCCGAATGTCAACCATCAGATCTCCTCGTTAGTGCCGGCAGCCGCAGCCGCAACAGCCTGTCCCGCAGCCGCAGGCGACATGCCCGGCAGGTACGGCTCATCACCCCAGGAAACCGGCGCATAACCGAGCTGAGCACGCGCCTCATTGATCGTCTTGATGCCCTGACCGACCCGCCAACGGTCAACAGTGGCCGCATCAGTCGGCGCAAGACGGATCAGCTCATCCGTATCAAACCGGGTGTGCTGCCGGTTCGGCAGAACGTTCGAAATCGACTGCTCAAACCGCATCAACCAGTGCTGCACCGAATAGGTCAGGAAATCGAGGGCACGCTGAGTCACGTTCGCATAAGTGATCGACGAACCCTGCGCGCCGCCGCCGATCATCTCGGGAGGCACACCAAAGATCCGCGCAATACGAGAAACCCCATACTGTTGCGTCGCCAGGAACTGCGACTCCTCAGGCGAAACCGACAACGTGGTCATGTTCAGACCAAGCCCCAACACCAACGGCTCCCGCGAAGGAACCGACGACATCACCCGATCCTTAATCTCCTTCGCCTGCGTCTGATTGATCGGCTTATCTGTCGTCAACACCGCGGCCGGGTGGGGCGCATCCTGGAAATAGCCTCGAGCGAACGAATCAATGTCCATCTGCGTCTGAATCATGGTCGCGTGGTAACCAATGGGAGACATGCCCGAAATGTCACCAGGCATGACGTACCCGGTCATGTGGAAGATGTTCGGCTTCTCAACCCCGTTGACGCGGTAAACCTTCTGACCCCTCTCGACCGTCAAACGCACCCGATCCGGGGCCAACGGAATCAGTTGCCCGCCCTGGCGAACATCACCAGTCCACTCCGCATAAGCGTTGCCGCGCAGAAGCAGCGAAATCATCATCTGCCGCAACCAGTCCGACATCGTGAGACCCGGAGCCGGCTCGATCAGAAGCGACGGCCACCGCTTCGACGGCAGCGGAACCTCCGTGTCCGACCGGATGTCGAGCGCCTGCAAGGGCAGCATCGCCACCGTGTCGGACAGCAACCGGACACACGCCCACACCGCATCCAGGCGCATCGCATTGTCCGCTGACGTGCCACCGTACGCGAGCGGGAACGGCGGGATGATCGGCTCGGGAAACGGAGACCCGTCACGCTTACTGAACAGCAAACTTGACCTCATGTAAGCCTCCACGACACGACCAGCAGCTCAACGCCGCCGATGATGTAGCCGGCAGGCCCGTAAATGCACCACACCCCATAAGCAACCGCAAACAGACCAGCCAGCCCGATAATCGACGCCAGCACCATCACCAAACGTTCAACGCGGGGTCCTGCGTTGCGCTTGCCTGCCACACCGCGACGCAAGCCGCGTACAAAGGTGCCAAATCGGCTATTCCGCTCCTGATCCATACGAACGCAGAATCCCCAATCTTTTTCTGCCGAGCAGCCATAACCGCTTCAGACAGGGCGTCCTGACTCATATGAGACAGCCGCTTAGAAGTAACAAGGTCGAAGAAATACCCACACGCAGCAGGCAAAGACGCATGCGGAACACGCGACAGGATCACCCCGTCACGCTCGAGCTCCGGCACCAACGCCTCAAAGCCACCACCGCCCGCAAACGCGAACGGAACATCCCCGAACGTCTCCCGCAACTCACGTATCCGCTCAGGCAGCCAATCCGTACCGGGCCGGTGATCAACAACCCCCTCACGGGACGTCACCTCAACCTGAACCAGATCACCAACCGACCCCGCAGACACGATCGCCGCCCACGAATGATCCGGCGACACATCCACAGCAAAAAACGGATCCGTGGGGGCGGCAGCGTCCTCGTCCGCCTCGAGGTTGTTCCAGGCCTCAAGGGAGAACGCCCCCTCACCATCCGGGTCATCCCACCAACCCAGCATCTCCCGCGCGAACTCATGCGGAGGCAAAGAACGCCGCAGTGCGGCAACCGTCTCCATGCTCGGGTCCTTACGAAACGACACGAAACACGACTGACGCCACAGATCACGGTTATCTAGCGCGCAACCCTCAGTCCCAACGCGATGATCACAAACCGGCGACTCACACTCGACCCGATCAGACATCCACTCCGCATACACCAGCCGGCGCGACCCAACACGACCACGATCACGCAGACCACGCAACACATCAGACCGCACAAGACCAGCCGACGACCCATAAAGAATCTGCGGATCAGGAACCTGCGTCAACGTCGGCAACAACGCCCCAAGATGCATCGGCTGAAGCGCAAACGCCTCATCCAGAATGATCTTGTCCCCCGTCAGACCACGCCCACCACCGGTCGTGCGGGCCTTAAAAATGATCCGCGCACCCGAGTTCAGAATGATCGCATTCTTACCCGCCGCAGTAATAACCTGACGAACCTCACGAGCAAGATCCGGGCACCCCTCGATGATGCCCACCATGTCCTGCTGCGCCTCAATCGCAGTCCCAAACTCATGCGCAGACCAGATAATCAGAGGCACTTCAGATATAAACAACCACCCCAGAGCCGCCTGCTTCTCCACACCCGTCTTCAACTGCTGACGAGCCGCAATAACCGCAACCTCAAACGCCGCCGACTTAGAAACATCAACCGGATCGATCGCGAAAATGTCATCCAGAAGCATCTGCTGCTCCGGATACGGCGCATACCCCGCCATCGTGCAGAGCTCGCCCACCTCCGGGCCAAGAGTCTCCGAATACTCGAGATGCGTATAGAAATCAGGTTTCGCCAGTAACGCGGTCATTTGTTGCGCGCGAGACTAGGCAGGGCGAGCACGCTTTCGGTCACGCCTCATCCTCAGATCGTCCATCGCGTTCTGCGACGGGGCCAGCGCATCCAGGCGACCGAATGCGATCGTAAGTTGCCTGTAGAGTGCCGCGAACTTCGACCCGTCCTGGTTGATGGGCAGCGTCATGGCCGCAGCAATAGCGATGGCAGCCATGCCCTCCGGGGTACCGGCCAGCCCAGCCTGCTCGACGCGATCCACGACGGCATCCGCCAGGTCTCGCTGGTGCGTCAAGTCAAAGGGGTCATCAGAAGCGGAGCCCAATGTCACAACCTGGTTCTCAACACCAGACATCTTGGCGCGACAACTCGACGAGCAATACTTCGCCGTAGACCGCTTCGCCATGAACTGGTTGTCGCACCCAGGCCGCTCGCACGTCTTCAGCATCAGGCGCTCCTTAGCGCTAACCAAATCGGCGCGAAAATAAAAAAGTCGAGTGCGGTCCTCGTCACAATGGCCTCTAAAAAACGACGCATCGTCAGGTAGTTGTTACCAGTCGCGTGTGGTCCGATTGGTCCGAGGCGGCGGGGCATTCCGCTTTTTGTTTACCTTGTCTGCGCCAGCCGACCGGTTGCAGTGTGCGTGGGCGGGGCCGAGGTAGCCGCTTCTGTCGTCGGTGTGGTCTAGGTCCCATGTGTCTGTTGCTTGTACTGGGTAGCCGCATCTTGAGCAGGCTGGTTGGGTTCCTGCTTTGATCTTCTTGTCCCAGTAGGCGCGTAGTTCTTTGTGGGCTTTTCCGTATCCACGGTGGGGGGTGGCCTGTTTTTGTGTGGCGGATATCTTGCGCGGTGGGGTGGTGGGGGTCTTTTTCCTAGGCGGCATCGTTGTCGATAAGTGCGTTGATGGCCGCGATGGCTAACTCGCACGCGCGTTGATGGTGGCGTCTCGGTCTTTGTCGGTCATGCCGGCGTATTCGTCAGAGGCGATCATCGGGTTCTCCGATTCCGCCGCGCATGATCTCGCGGAGTACGGCGAGGGATGCGTGGTCGAGTTTGTCTTGCACTGTTGACCATGTGACTTGTTCGTATCGTGCTGGCTCGTAGTCGTCGTCGAGTTCGGCTGGTATGTCGCGTGCTTCGGGAACCCAAGCCGGGTCAGACATGTGCGGGTTCGTCGCTTCCTGTCGGAACGATGGTGCGGTACATGGCGAGCTCGATCTCGAGCGCTTTGATGGTGTCGGATTGGGTGCTGATGAACTCGAGCATCGCGTCGGTCGTCTTGAGTGGGATGCCGTCACGGGTCGGAATCCACTCAGGCATCGTCGGGCCTGCGTTTCGCATCCCGTCGTTCGCGTTTATGGGTCGCGCGTTTGATGCTCTTCACGACGCCGGGTCGGCCCGTGTAGATGAGCAGGTGTCGCCATGCCGTGTAGGCGTCTTGCTCAGCCCCGTTGACCATTTTCCGGCGTCCCATGCCTGGCATTAGCCTGCGACCATTGCGTGTAGTTCTTGGTCGATGTTGTCTTCGGCTGCTTTGAATCCGGCCGTGTGGAGGCCGATGACTATGGCGACGCCGATTGCTAGCGGCCAGACGTGCCAGCCTGCGGTCATGCAGCAGATGAGGGCACGGTAGGCGAGTGTGAGGGTGATGATGCGACGTTGCATACGTCACCGCCTGCTGGGTTGGTGTGGGTGAGAAGACAACTTGGGTGGGAATCGAATCGGGCACCCAAGTCATAACGTGGAGATCAGCGGTTACGATCCGCTATCACTGCCGCCTTGTGAGCGTGCAGACTCGACCAAATCGATCCCCTAAATCCCGTGGGCGCTGCCGGGATAACGCAGCAGATGTTCAGTTGAAAGGTGTTCCCCAGCTCGCAGCGCGTTCGATGAAGAATCGGGCTCGAAGCTCGCTTAGGTCTTTGGTCGCCGGGTTGGGGAAGTCACAGGAATGCCAGATCAGTCATGCCAAGCGGATCGTGTTCACCGATCAGCATCGCCACCACGCCAGAACGTGAGAACCGTCCGGTCATGTCGCGAAGCCACTTCGATCCGCCATCGCAACTCGGGCACTGAACCACGAGAGCTGAGCCGAGGTCGAACGACTGATAGTTGTGACGGTGGGCGGTGATCCACACTCGAGCCTTGTGGGCTTGCTCGTCTCCGCGTGCTTGTCCGTTGAGCCATTTCTCGAATCCGGTCGCATCGGCGCCGGGGATCTTGTGCCCGTGGTTGAAGCCCGTGAGCACTCCCGCGATGCTCGTGAATACGTTCATCTCGTCGTGGGGGATCGTGTACTTGACGTGATCGAACTCTGGCCGGCCTTCGAGGATGCGTTGCAACGTTTCGGCAAGGAACGCTGAACCGTTGTCCGAATCAGACGTCTGATTCTTGGCACCACCGAGACGCCCGAGCTCGCCATGATTGCAGAGGACGCTCACGAACTGGCCCTTGTCGAACTGTGGGTACAGCTCCCGTGCATACGACGACCAAACGTCGAGTACGGCATTCATCTGCTTCCGCAGTCCACCCTCAACTGTGTGCAGTTGTGCTGCGTAGTTGCCGGCGATGCCTTCGTACGGGTCTCCGTTGTTGACGATGACGAGTTCATTGATGTTCCGCCCGGATTTCCGCATTCTGGTTACCCAGTGTTGGAAGTTCTCGAGCCCGTCGTACAGACGTTGCTCGGTCGCTTCGATCCCGCCACCCTCGGACTTTCCCAGTTGCAGGTCGGCCAGGTTCAGGACTGCGGCAGTGGCGATGCCGAGGCCGGATCCAGAGATCCGTTTCGGCAGCTTCCACTTCTGGACCCGATCACGCGCCGCATCAATGTCCGCTTCGGTTACCGCGTCGGCGGTCTTGCGACGGAACTGCGCCCGGTACGAGTACAGGTCGATGATGTCGCGGTCGCCGTCGTCTGTGCGTTTCGACGACTGCCACATTGACATTCGAACCGTGTCGCCAACAATCTCGAAGATCGTCGGGTCGAGCTTGAAGCGGACGAATATCTCATCCCAGTCAGTGAGCAGATGATCGACGGGGACGTCGAAGAATTCGCCGCCATCGGGTGTCAGTTCGACACGTCCCGCAGCTTTCGCCGGCTCCGACTTCAGATCTTCGAACACCGGCATGTCCCGTTCCTGTGCGCGGCGATCGTCTCCGGGTCAACGCTCTCACCCGTTGCGTCGAAGATCTCGCGTGCGATGCGCTTGTGAGGAACTTGCTGTCTCGGAATCGACAGAGCGGCCACGAGGTTCTTGCGTGATCCTTCGTCGAGTGCGTCGAGGAACGTTGCCATTCGGCAGGGTTCGATTTTCGGAACTAGCAGGGATTCGAACATTCGGGTTTGCTCCGATCCCGGCCCACGCAAAAGGCCCCCGAACTGAGTCGAGAGCCTTGGGTGATACCGGCGCTTGGGTGCAATGCACCACAATCAATATGAATTTTCCAGGTTTTCCAGGTCGTTGTCAAGTCTTTTCTGAAACTCGTTGAGATTTTTCTCGCTCAACCACCAAAAGGTCAGGCAGATTCAGCAAAAGACCCCGACCAGGCCTCCACGTCCGCACCTTCCCCTGCTGAACCCACGAGTACACCGTCGATAGAGACCGGTTCACTCTCGCTGGCGCTTCCCTTACTGGCAACCAATCGTCGAGCTCGCTCATCCTTCGCCTTCTGTTCAGCCTCAATCACGAACGCCATCCGAGCGAACATCAACTCGTCCACGATCGCGTTGCATGTCTTGTTCATGCACTTCACCTTCGAGTCGATGAGTTCCGCCGCCTTCAGTTCGGGCGGGAAGTACTTCAACGTCATCAGGTTGCAGGCGGTGCATCGGAAGAACTTCACCTCGTGGGGTTTGTCCTCGAGGGGCCATTTCGCGGCTGCGGTCTCCACCTCGGATGCCAGCAGCATGCAGATGTCGGATCCGTCGATATCGTTTGCTGCGTCCTCGAGTTCACGCCAACCGTTCAGCTCGTTCAGCAGCCTGGTCACTTCCTCGGCAGCAAGCCATGTGGCCGGCAGCCCGAGCGGCAAGCTAGACGCTTTCGATCGGGATCCGCGAAACTCGTCAGGGTCATTGCCTGGTTTGAGGTAGCCGGCAACACGCCACCATGAGACGTGGCGCATACCTACGCTTACTGCTCGTCGGACTCGCTCGAACTGGTCCCAGGTGAGGTACCCGACGTTCTCGTGATCGGCGCTCAAAACGGGGTCGAATCGTTGTGCGGATCGGAAGGGCCGGGGTCTTGCGTGATCGTCTCGTGGTCATTGAGTGACACGTCGACGTAGGTTTTCCCGTCACGTTCGGTCTTCTTCCACGACAACTTCCCGCGCACCTCCACCGCATCGCCCGTGGTTGCGGTCATGCCCCAAACGGTCACACGATCCGGGTACTGAGATCCGTTGCGTGCAATCTCGACCATGGCGTAGGGTCCGTTCTTTGCGCTACCGGTTCTGCCTACGGTGCCGGCGAGGGTTGCGTTGATGTAGTTGTCGGTCATGTGGTTCTCCTGACGTAGTGGTATTGGTAGGCGGCGTATTCCCAGTCGTTGAGGTCGCCGGGTTTGATGGTTGCGAGGAAGATTTGGAGGGCATCGTCTGATGCTTTCCAGGTGTCGTCGGGCGGGTCGATCACTGTTCCAGGACCCCCATCTCGATCAGACGGGCACGTTCAGCGTTTTCGGCTAGCCGTGTCCGCTCTGCGACAGACAGTTGGCGGTACTGTTCCTCACGCTGGGCGGCATGCAGTCGGCGGATCCCATCTACGACGTGGGCGGGTTGCATGTAGTCCGCTGATTTCCGCCGATGCATGGTGACTGCTTCCACCGCGTCGTCGAACTTGAACGGCTCGAGCACGTCGTACCATTCCGAGATCGTGAGTGCGTCAACTTGTCGGTTGTCGACGATCTGGATCTTCGCCAGCACTTTGCCGACTTCCTGTTTGTTCATCGTTCGAGCTCCTGCTGATCGGTTGCGAGCATGATCGTTTGGCGGGCGCGTTCGGCTGGGGTGAGCCGCGCTTTGCCTGTGCTGTTGCGTTCGGCTTCGTTGAGCATCCAGTTGCGCCAGGTGGCGAGCCAGTCGAGCTTGGAGGCTTGAGCGCCGGCCTTTGCGGTCCAGTAGTTGATGAACTTTTCCGTCGCCTTCGCGATGTCGACTGTTGGAGTGTTCGTCTTCGCCCACTGGGTCATGGTCGGGGTGACGGCGAAGCCGTCTGGGATGCGCGAACCGCGCTTCTCGCCCTCTCTCTTATTAAGGGTCGGGTCGGGTCGGGTCGGGTCGGGTCGGGAGGCGATAACAGGTGCGTTACCAACGCCTTCGTTATCTTTTGTGGCAGCGTTACCGTCGCCCGTATTTCCGGCCCTTTTGGCACGCCACGCAGCAACTCTCGCCGTTTGCTCTTCCCGCTTCTGTTCAACTTTGTCGCGGGTTGGTTGCCACTTCTCCCAGTCCCGAAATACGAAACCGCCTCTTCTTTTCTTCCAGAGGCCACACTTGACGAGCTCGTTCGCCAACTCGATGGATGCTCCGAAGTCGAGGACGATATGGGCCGGTACGTCTCCGTCCTTGAGGAACTGCGATGACCAGGTTCCGGTTAGGGTCCATAGCCCGATGGCGGCCAACCTCAGTTCGGCCGGGATCTTCTTCACTGGTTCGGAGGCGTGGAATCTGTCGTCGGCGCGGAACCAGACCATCAGGCCAGCGCCGCCTTCCGCTTGTCCTTGGCTGCGATGATTTTGCCGTCTCGAGTGACGCCGGCTGCTGATGCGCCGTGCCATGCTGCCTCGAGTTGTGCGAGCGTGGATGCGTCGTTGATGACGGACAGCCACTCGTCGACCAGTACCGGATCAGCGGATGTTGCACCCTGGGCGGGTGTTACACCCTTGAGCGGCTGGACAACGAACGTGATCCGTCGACCACGAGACACCGTAAGCGGCAGGGGCACCGGGCCGTCGATGTGGGACATGTGGGAGATCCGGATACCCCCCGTCTTGTCCTTGCCGAACGTGATGTCGGGGTCGCGGTAGAGGGTCAGTTTCCGGCCGGCGTAGTTGGATGCTTCGCCGCCCCATGCGTTGGCGATGACTCGGCGCATTCCGAGGCTGGGCCGGTAGGCGCGTCCGGGGTATTCGACCAACTGGAAGTCGTAGGGCTGTTCTGCTTTGCCGGGGATGACTTCGGCGATGGTGACTGTGATGGGTCCGCTTATGAGGTCGTCGGCGTTGAGTTGGTCGGATCGGGGGGCGAGGCTGTTAGTGATGTCCATCGAGGGTCATTTCTGTGTAGAGGTCGAGGGTTCGTTCGGTTTGTGGGAGTCCGGCAACGGCTTCGTCGTAGTGGGCGCGCATGATCGCGGCGGTTTCCTCGAACGCCTGAGCGGTTCTGGCGATGGCTTCTTGCCAGCGCGGGTCGGGTAGCACACGCTTCTTCCAGAGCGGCATGCCACCGCAGAACGACAGATAATCCAGCCAGTCACGGCCTGAGACGAACAGGGCTGCTTGACACTGAGCCACGTTCTCGGAAGGAACCGCATCGGCGAGGATCGTTGCCAGGTGCTCCTTGGGCCTGCGTGATTTCGTCTCGATCAATCCGTCGTCGCCCACGAGTCCATCGGGTGAGTATCCGATCGTGTAGGCGTCTTCCTCGCGGAGGATGAACCCAACCTGCGTAACCGGGGCGTAGTGCTCGCTGTAGATGTCCCTGACAATCGGCTCGATGTCGTGGCCGCGCTGCATGTCGTAGCTGACGTATCGGTCATCGGTCAAGCCGGTGATTCGTTCGGACACAAGGGCTGCGGTGAGGGCGCGCGATTCTGGATTGTTAGCGGGCTTGACGGTCTTCGCGGTTATGAGCTGCCCGATAGTCGAGGCGGTGAGGATCCCGCGTCGTGCGTCATCCCATTCCGGAGTGCCCTGCTCGACTGGGAGGATTCGTGGCTTCATGTGGTTTCTTCTCTGTCGGGGTTGATGCTGTAGACCGTCACCTCCGTTCGGGCGCGATCCTTGGTGGTGTAGTGCTTGGTGACGCGGAGGTCGTGGACTTGCCAGTCGTCTGTATAGGCGCGTCCGTTGAGTGCGTCTTTGACGGATTTGACGAGGTTGTCGGCGTCTACGTGTCGGTGGGTGCCGAGGTAGAAGGCGACGTCTAGGCGGACGCAGGATGGCAACTCGGGTTGCTGTTGTGCATCCCAAGTTGCTCGGATAGCTGCTTCGTAGTCGCGTGTCGTTTTCGGCGTGTAGGTGCCGTTTCGGGTGACTCGTGGGCGCGCCTTGGCTCTTGGTTCACCGGGGATGGTGAGCCGTGCTGTCTCGATCACCATGCGCCCATTGCGGCGTCGCGGAGTTGGTCATCGTCGATGCCTACGTACCCCTGCGTCGTTGCGACTGAGGCGTGACCCATGAGCCGCTGCAAGGCCAGCAGTTCGCCACCGGATTTGATGACTTGGGTTGCGAACCGGTGCCGCAGCTTGTGGCACGTCACACCAGGGGGAAGAACCTTGGATACGTATCGGCTGACTGTTGCGGGGGCGATGTGTCCGTTGTCGCGGCCGGGGAAGACGTAGCCGGTTCGTTCGTTGCCTTCACGTTCAACACGCAACAGCTTGGCTGTCTCATCGGAGATGGGGACGAGGCGAGTCTTGGAACCCTTGCCGACGATGCGCAACGAGTAACGACCTGGTAGTCCTTCGATGTCGCGGACGTGAACTTGGGCGATCTCCATGGCCCTGGCACCGATGCGTACTCCGATGATGACCATGAGCTCGACGCGGGGGCTGGCTTTGTCGAGTGCGGCGTTGACGGCTTCGAGGGTTGCCGGCTTCGGTACACCGTGCGGCACGCGGACTGCGGGCAGATCTTTGGTCGGGTCGTCGGGGAGGAATCCTTTGCGGAATGCGAACCCGAAGTAGCCAGTCAGGGATGAGCGGACGACGCCTTTGGTATTGGGTGCCCAGCCCGGGTTTCCCATGTAGTCGACGAGGATGTCGTCGGTGATGTCTTCGGCCTCGAGGGTGGGGTATGCCTTCCGGAGTTTGCGGATTTGGTAGGTGCGCAGTTCGATGGTGCGCGGTGATCTCGTCGCAGCTTTCAGATATTTGAGGTAGGCGGGATCGATTGTGTTCCACGGCATGTGGACTCCTTCAGTTGATATTCAGTTGTATGACCCGGCCCCGTTGTTCCTCATCAGGGCCATTCCGCGTTTAGCGGGGGCGAGGAGCAACGGCGTTACGTGGCCCTAGTTGCCGGGTTGTTCGCCTATGGGTGCATGCTTGGATGTAGTCCGGCTACATATCCGGGTCGGCCGTTCTGCGTGTCAACGTGCGTTCCCCAGGCTTCTGCTCCGGGGCGCTCGCGCATCTCGGTGCAGATGAACTTGGCAAGTTCCTTGTTGTTCATGGCTTCCCGGTTCCGCGGTGGACGATCTTCTTCGCGGCCCAATTGACGAGCATGCCCAACGGGTCCAGCAGTTCGAGAAGCCTTGCTGACTGCATTCGTTGGGCATCCCGCCAAGCAGCCGCCCCACCGATCCGATCCCGTAGCGCCGAGATCATTTCTTCGACATCTCCGCCGAATGGGTCGAATCCGAGCCGGTCAATCATCCGAGTCTCGGCGCGGCTGTTTCGCCCACCCATGTAGGCGCGAACGATTTCGTAAGCGGCGTCCCACTGGGAAGTGTTGGACAGGAACGACCAGTCCCGCGAAAGCGATTCAAGTTCTGTCACTTGGGCTGGCGTGAAGTTGAACAGCTCAAGCAACTTGATCGTCCTAGTGGAGTCGTCGTTCATGACCTGCCCCCGTGGCTCTTGGACTGGGATACCTTGATGTAGCCGTAGCTTCCTGGGGGTCGCACGACCTCGATCTGTTTGACCGTTGATCGGATTTCTCGGGCCGTCATTGTCTGCTGACGCCCTTCGAACTCGTCAGCAAGATCTAGTACGCCGGCTTCCTTGATCACCGGGATGAGTTGGTCGAGTACGACGCTGCTGAAGTAATCCCAACCCTGTTCGATGTCGAGGCTGAGGTAGCCGTCGTTCGCACCTTTCCACTCATCCCAAAGTCGTAGCGCGATGGAGTCAATCACTAGCCGAAGCTCGTCGTCGTGCTCGGACATCAGTCCTCCATCATCCTGAAGTGGTCGCGGATCCGCATGATGATCGCCGCGACCGATGGCTCCGGCAGTGGAGTGTGATCATGGATCGATGCCGCCTGCCGCCAGTCCGACGTCTCGATGAACTCCACGACCTCAGCAACCGCAGCGTTACGGCGACGGAAGTTGCCATGCCAATAGATCAGCGCAGCGGCATGTCGGGTGTACTGCTCTCTGGTCGGCTTGCCTGGCCACAGCCATTGACCACCGGGGCCGTCGAGGAAGTCCATGGCATGCTTGATCTCTGCCCTCAAGGCTTCCAGGGCGGACATGTCGTCCTCTGCCGGTGATGTAACGCTTCCAGCGATCAGGCAATCACGCAGGTCGAAGATGGCTCGCGTTAGCTCGTCGGGGTGGACGTTGCCGATGCCCTGTCGAAGTAGGTCGTTGGCGAAATCTATTGCGTGATCGGCCCGCGATCCGGTCATGGCATCGCCAGAAAGGACGGACCTTTGGGCGGCGGTGGCGGGTACTGGCCGAGACGCTCCATTTCGGCCTGCCATGCTTCGCCGTATGCCTTGTCGATGTAGCGCAGACCGCCGCCGCCACGAAGATTGCTCCCACCCGTCATTGCTGGCGGCTTAGCCCACCCGAACTGACGGGCATCACTCTCGGCACTCATTTCGTTCTCCTGCTTTCGATATCTTCTATCCGGCGTTGTAGTTCAACCCACCGAGCCACCGAAAGCGGCCCAATCTGCCCCCTGCGGAGCATCATGACGATCATGCTGCGGTTGCCGTTATCGAGAAGCTTCCCCATGCTGACCTCCTTTGTCGTATATCGGAACGTGCTGGGCTAGGCGACGGCCTTCACGAATCGCGGGTGCTCGTTGAACCAGTGCTCTACGCGCTGGATCCGCTGGTCGAAGGTCAGGCCCTCGGGCAGCGTTTCGCGCCAGCCCTCGAACTGTTCGACGCCGAGGTTTACGACAGGCCAGGTCCTGTGCGGACCGCTCTGATGCAGGTCGTGCTCGGCATCCGCGTGGATGCCACATGTGGTGCCAGTGTCGGGGTCGATTGCGCCGCAGCGGGGGTAGTTCATTTCTGTCTCCTTGTCGTGCATGCTCAGATAGTGGGCGGCGTAGACCGCGGATTGTCCGACGAGATAACGTCGCTGCATTTCGAGCAGCGGAACACGATCGACGTCGAGCCGTTGGGCCAGGTCTTCGTGCCGATTTCGCGCCAGTCGTGAGTATGCGTGTAGAGGTAGATCCCCGTATTGCTCTGTGGGTACCGCCTCTGCGGTGTGGTGACAGTGGTGCGGTACCACTTCATTTCGATCATTAGTCATCCTCGTAGAAGAACTGGGTGATGGCCGCTTGATCCATCTCGTCCATTTCGGGCAATAGATCGGTGTCGATGGTGATTGACGCGCGCTCACCGCGCATGACAGCAGCGCGGGCATTCGCGATAGCGATCGAGATCGGGTTCTCTGACATGTCACTCTCCTCAGCCAACGCGAGCTGTTTCACGCGCCCGCGCGTCGCTGATCGGTTCGCCGCCATACTCGCTGGCGATCAGCGTCGCCGCGTGGCGGATGTGGTTGGGTTGCAGGTGACCGATGATGGCTTCGGCCGCAATGATGCGCTCGGCCAGAATGCGAGCGCCGAGGGCTGCGCCGTCTCGGAAGTCCTGGGATGCGATACTCACGATTCCTCCGGCCTAGCATCAGGGGATAGTGGTTGGCCGAACATGACATTCAGGATGATGCGCAGATCACGAGCCTCCTGCTCATCCACTGGGAGCGACATGCCTGACACCCGGATCTCGTACATGGGGATGAACGTCTTGAGCGGCTTGACTCGCACTCGAGAGTTGGCCGAGACGTGCTCCTGCCGGCGAGGATCCGGCTCGAACATCTTGGCGAAGTCTGTTCGCATTTCGCGGAAGTATCGCTTGACCGGGTTGTCCGGTGTCGTTGTCATTCAGACTCCTTCTCTGGGACAGAACTTGACCGTTCTTGTTCGGCAAGAAGCGCGTCCGCGATGTGCTCTCCGTACTCGCGGCGCGACCAGCCATCGCCCGGAGAGTCGAAGTGGTCACCCATGACGGCAACAACCGCGTCGATGATCTGTTGACGTTTCACTCCGTCCCTGCTTTCTCGCGTAGTGGTACGGATTTCGGACACTCGAAGGGGGTCAGCGTCTGCGACCCGTAGCTCGCGCCGCAGATACACACCCGAAGGAAGTCGTCGCACCACCATCGGTATTCGCCGCTCTGCATCACCTCGCGGTGCACACCACACTCATGGCGACTGGCGTCTGATTCTGCCATCCTCCGACTCAGCCGGGTTGAGAAGTGGGTGTCGCAAGCGTCGCATTTTGCGGTGTAGACGGTGCGCTCGCTCTCTTCAACCGTCTGCACGTGAACTCCCACATTCTGCGACAGGTTCCCAGTCGCTGACCGTGATGGTGCGCTCCACGACGACGGCGTTGGCCCCCGGCTTCCAGTTCGGAAGCTCAGAGAGGGCCGTTTCCTTCATGTAGTACAACCCGTTGTCGTCGTACTCAATGAATAGCGGCCCGTCCCACTCGGGGTCTACCCACTGGATACGGACGGCGTACTCCGTGCGCTGTTCAGCCATGATCTATCTGCCTATTCGCTAGTTCTGTGACGGGGCGCTCTCTGATCTGCTGACGGTGGTACGACGCCGAATGGTCATGCCCGATCTCGCACTGGCAGGAATGCGTCGGATCGATCGTGTCGCCCTTGCACGTGTGCTCGACCATCATTTGCTCCGGTTCTTCTTGACGTACTGCTCGAGTGCCGCGACGATGACCGCCGTGAGCGTGGTCCCGTTCGCCTCTGCCGCTACCTGCGCCCGCGCTTTGAGATCCAGGGGGATGCGGAACGTAGAGACCTTGATCGTTGGCATGCCGCCGATTGTCTCAGTCATTGCGCATGCCAGCCCAGATGCCGCCATACACTCCGTCGCGGACGATGCCGCAGGTGTGAACGCTCCATCCGGCGTTGTCAGCCTCGGCACGGTTGCAGGCGTCATCCCAGTCAGTGGCTTCGCCAGACCATTTGCGGGTCTGACCGTTGGAGCGAGAAGGAGTGAGGATAGCTGCGTAGATTTCCATGTCATCAGTATATACACGAGTTGCCTCGTTTGTATATACGGTCACTCTGCTTTTTCAGGACGTATATCAACGGATGCTTGTTGGCGGCGGTTGAGCAAGTCGACCGTGAACTTGTGGTCGGCGCGGGCTGCATATCCGCCCATGTGTTCGGGGGCGGATGCGTCATCTGGATCTTTGCTGAGGTGAACCACCTGGCGCGGATCACCGCCGTATTCGTTCACCCAGTCAGAGAACCCGTACAGATACCCAGAGTCGCGGTAGTCGTCCCATCCGTCCGTCCACTCGAAGTCAATCCAGCAGCCGAGGTAGATCGGCAACTCCTCGCACGTGACCGTTCTGGTGGTCATGCGAGGGACCACCAGAGCCCGTGCGTGATGTAGCCATGCCAGGACTCCTCCGCCGCGCCGCCGACCAGGATGCTGTTGCTCGATCCATCGCCAGGCTTGACCGTGATTGATCCGTCATCTTCTTCGCGGACGGTGTGATTGCCAAGGTTCCCGTGCAGCCCGTTCGGAGTGATGACGAACCACAACTCGCCAGTGAGATTAGTGTCTCCAACAGCGGACGGCGGGAAGTTAGTGATCTTGCGGAAGGTCCCTGGTGGGTCCTGACGCATCGTGAAGTTCTCGCGGTAGTCGAGGTCGGGCAGGCGCTGACCCCGCAACTCGTCCGTGCGCTTCAAGTTGTCTCCGAACTGTGCGATGTCGGGCTAGCCCAGATCAGCAGGGCGCACCCGAACGGCGGACGCTCGTTGGGCTTGATCTCGGTTGCACCCGGCTTGATGAACCTGAGGCGACCGCGCAGGAAACGGACGCTCAGGTGTCCGTCCGGTCGGTCACGAAACGGCTCTACCCAGTCCTGCCACCATGCCTGTTCGACGCGATTGGCAGGAAGGAGCATGACGATTCCGCGCGTGCTCGGCCATTCCTCCCACGCCTTCAGGAGCCAGCGATTCAGATCCGAGTAGGGCGGGTTGCACCAAACCCTCTCGCCCGCCCAAGACTGCTTTAGCCCGTCGTCCGCCCGTGTGAAATAACGCACACACTTGGCGTTGTGCGGAGCCGCAGCAGCGTCAAGAGTGAATGGCCCGAGCTCGTCATCCCACCGCGCGAAATCATCCGGATGGGTGGCGCGATCATCCACCTCATCTAGAGCGCCGTGTGCCGCTGTCTGCTGCGGGTGGTTCTGGGCCTTGAATCCGAGCAGCATCAGTTGGCCTCGCTAACTGGCCCGGCATCCTGAGATGCTGGCCCATCTACGTCGTCATTGTCGAAGTCGTCGCTGAACTCGCGGAGCTGGATCGTGCCGTTCAAGAACGCGGTCGGAGTTATCCACGCGAACCGCGTCTGCCCGACCTCGAGCAAGTTGTAGCCTTCGGTGCAGACGTCCCCGCCCCACTCGAACTCGATCGTCCCGTTGTCCATCGGGATGGCCCACGCATCATCCGGGATGAGTCCGAGCATCGCTACCGCGTTACGGAACACAGCCTTTGATGGGGCGAACGATCCGGGTCCAAGCCATCCGTTCTCCATGTGAGAGTCCTCGAGCGCCACTAGACGTTCGCGTGCCTTCGTCATCATGCGTTCGTATCCTTACCTGCATCGTGTGATAGTGGTGCAGTTTCGGGCCACGGTTCGCTCGCGTAGAGGAAGGCGTGCCATTGAGGAGTCGAGTCTTCGTACCCCTTGACCGTGATCGTGGCGTCAACCTGTCGCAGCCAACCGTCAAGCGTCCGGGTAGACCGCGACTCGACTTTGTGCCCCTTCCGGCGAATCTCGGAGAGGGTGTCCGTGGCGACATCTGCCAACGTGCGGTCGCGGATGATCGACGCCTTGACCGAACGGAGATTGCCGTCCTCTTCGATGAAACCGTGAACGTGGATGACGGGCTCAGGCATCTGTCGTCCTATCTGATGATGTCTGATCGACCCAGACGCTCAGGATTCGGGTCTTGACGACCTGGCGAGCGAAGAGGGGAAGGAACTGCGTCGACCCCATCTCGATGACCACATTGCGAATGCGAACCGCCGCGGGGAACGTCTTGCCGTTGATTACGAGGCTACGCCGCCAGAACATCACGATTTGCTCTCCTCGATATCGGCTGATGCTGGGATGGCAAAGTGCTCCCGCGCCCGATCCACGGCTAGGTCAGCGTGGTGGAAGTCCTGCGCTTCGATCCATTCAAGAACGCCAGCGCGAGCATCCTGTCGGGCTGCGATGTACCAGCGGTCGAACAGTTCGCCGCGTCGCTCCTGGGTCAGGCGGGTTCCAAGGGACACGAAGTCCTGGCGCACATCCGTGGTGTTGGGTTCGTAGTCGACGTTCACCGGTCGGCCTCCTTGGTCGGGACAGAATGGATGGATGTAGGGCCGAACTTGCTGATGCCGTGGACGGCCGCGTTGTGCTTGGCGGCGAACCGCTTGGCCTCCGACGTGCTGAAGCCGCGGTAGAGCTCGACGAACGGATGCCCGTCGTTGCACTGTGCCGCGTCGGTCGGAGTGGTCGGTCCATGTCCGTCCCGTTTCGCCGTCAGGGCGACCCATCCAGCGGGCATCAGGCGGGCCACCGTTCGAATCGCTGATCCGCCTTGATGTACAGCGGGTGCTTGGGCTGTCCGTCCTTGGTTGTGCCGAGCGAGTAGACGTTAGCGCCGGCCAGCAGCTTCTTGACCTCGCGCACACGCCAGGAGTCGGCGTTCGCACCCCACGCGACGATGACCGGAGCGCCCGACCGGACGGCGCGGGCGAACGTGACCTCGAGCATCGTGTCGTTGTCACGCCCGACCGGATCGATCGCCCGCTTCATCTCTTTCGGGTCGGTCGCGCGGAAGGCGTAGAGATTCACGACAACGATGCCGCCGTACCCGTCGCGCTTAGCGAAGCCGATGCAGCGCCGGATCGTCGGGTCGTCCAGGGCGGCGTCAGCGGTGCTCGGGTTGAGCATCACGAACGTCATCTTCTGAGCGCCCGCATCCCACTCGCGCACGAGGTAGTAGCGATACCGGCCATCCGTCGAGAGGGTCGCGTCCGAGAGCATGGTCACGACGGGGCACCAGGAACAGAACTGGAAGATGTACGGCTAGCGTTCAGGGCTGACCCGGTGTCCCAGTTCGTCTCGTCAAATGCCGCGTCGAGCAGTTCCTCGCCCAGTACCCAGTGGAGCTCGTTGATCGCGTAG
>Ga0105239_10001977_pt1 | contig 26646 bp, 25 predicted proteins | sample KBSC44metaG_FD_92761 | JGI IMG/M metagenome (GOLD analysis project Ga0105239, IMG submission 92761) | Corn rhizosphere microbial communities from Kellogg Biological Station, Michigan, USA - KBS C4-4 metaG | ecosystem: Host-associated > Plants > Roots > Rhizosphere > Soil | place: Michigan, USA...
CGGTGGTTTCGGTTGCGGCGAAAATGAGAAATGGCGTTCCTATCAGGAAACGCCCGGGTATCGTGCGCCGTTTTAGGTCCGGGCGATGCGTCGCAAGATGAAAATCCGGGGAACAGAGCGAAACAAATTCACGCTGGACGGTGGCTGATCTACAGGTTCATCTGGCATGATCGGCTTCACATCCATCCCGCGCATCGGTAGAGAAGTGGCCTTGCTCGTTCGGACAGTTTTATGAGATTTTTAAGTGGAACGTCCGAGGCAGTCATGCTGCCGGTTCGACTGTACCGGCCTGCTGGTCGACTACGAGCTAACCGACAAAGGAAAACTCGACCGCATCGATTGCCAACGCGGCCCGCCGCCGCTTGGAAGATGACGGCAACTGCCGCACGTTGCCGCAGCCTTCTACCACAACGGTTTCGCACGAAATGCTCCCGCTTCGCAGTTGTCCTGTCAGTTCATCACCGGCAATGGCACGATGCGCCTACCGAAACATCAGCGAGGGCACTCATCATGTCCATGTCCACCCCTCCGGTTGGCCCGCAGCCGGCCAGCAACAACGGCAATACCGACGACCCGAAGCAGACCGCCGAAGCGCAGAAAGGCGCACCTGCCGCAGCCACGGAGGCGCCCGTCACAATAGCCGGCCTTCCAAAGCGCACCCCGTTCGCTACCGGAGCACAAGATCCGGATCGGCGCTACCCATTCAGGTCGAAGCCACCAAGCCTTGACGGCACGTCAGCTCCGACGGACGTGCCAGACGAAGATGGCCCGCCACCGAAGCGACTGCTGAACCTGAACGCGCTCTTCAAGCGTACACCGCCCGAATCACCGGCCGAAGACGCAACGCCATCCGATCCAGCGCAAACCTAACGGGTGTCAAGCGCATTCGAATTCTGAGCCACTTTGCGCGCGATCGGTGCAACAGCCGGGAAATCTTCCCTATACGCCTCACCCGCAATCGCCCGCATTCATTCGAGCAACTCACGCCGCCGGCCGTCGAGCCAGGTGGGCGACAAGCCATCCGGCCGCTCGATTTGTTCGATGAGCTCGACCGGATCGATCTAGCCGGCATTGATCGTCTTTCGGGCAGCGATGCTCGGGTCGATGCCTTCGGCGTTAGCCTCGGGCGGCTGCGACGCATTGAAGAATGAGCGAATTACGACCAGCGATCTTTCTCTTCGCCAATGAGGCCATGGCGCCGATAAAACCGATGAGCCTCCCACGAGGGCATGTCCGTCGCTCTGCCCGTTCGCGCAAAACCGCATCGCCGAGCTCTTCGCCGGCAACGACGAACTCATCGGAAATTTTCGCGAACGCGACAGGTGCATCTTTTTATGCCGGAGTTGCACCACCACTTCGCCGCACTCGGGCATGCTCGAGACGTGGGCCACGGTTGTTTCGGTGAACCTCATGTGATAACTCGCCAGAAGCGCTGCGCGCTCTCCGGCTATGTTCGATCACGACACCGACCGAATTACTCGAATTGCCGAGCATGCGAGATTGCAGATCGCACTGAAGTGGCATGTTTAAAAAAATTCACCGGCAACTAAAGTGTTTGATTCTCGCTTCATTGCATCACTGCATTGATAGCATTGGTGTCTGAGCTGCCGGACCACGCAGACAAATCCGCAAACCGCCTTTCGCGACCTGGACAGAGACCGGCCTCGGCAAATTCTTTCCCACGAACGTTGCGACGCCCGCGGACGCCATCCTGGCTGTCCGGCAGGCGACATTGCGTTCGACCGATTCATCGCGTTGCCTATTTCTTGAAAATCGCCACCATGAACATCGATACCTGGATTACCTGTTTTCTCGCCTCCTGGATCTTCTCGCTATCACCGGGTTCAGGTTCCGTATTCTCAATGACCAACGGGCTGAACTATGGATTCAAACGCGGGTATTTCGGCGTGGTCGGTCTGGTACTCGGCCTCTGGTCGGTATTTTTCGCGGTAGTGGTTGGACTGGGGGCGGTAATTCAAGCCTCGCCCGTAACGTTCAATGTGATCAAGTGGGCTGGCGTCGCCTACCTCTTTTACCTCGGATTCGGCCAGTGGCGCGCCAAGGGCGCGCCGATCGATGTCGCGCGCTCCGAGACGCCAAAGATCGGCGTCCTCAAGCTCGTCGGCAAAGGCATCGCTCTGAACTCGGTGAACCCGAAGGGTTACCTCTTCATGCTGGCCGTCATTCCGCAGTTCATCGACTCTAACGCCCCGCTGACACCCCAGTACATCGCTATCGCGCTGACCTTCGCATTCACCGATCTCGTGGTGATGGCCGGCTATACCGGTCTCGCCTCGAAAGCGCTCGTCTACCTGAAAACAGAAAAGCACATTGCGATGCTGAACAAGACATTCGGTTCGTTGTTCATGCTGGCAGCGCTCGTGCTGGCGACGTTTCAGCGCGTGGTCCACTGAGCCATGAGCCGGTCCATGATCCGCCATCCCGATCCGCGCACGCCTGAATTTCGCGTAGGACCCCCAGTGCACGAGCTGGTGCGCGTCAGCTGCGAGCGTTACGCCGATCGAGTAGCCGTTGAGGAACTCGGGCAGGCCGTGCACTATGCTCAGCTCGCGCAGCGGGTCGACGCGATGCGATCGCGCTTGGCAGAGAAGGTCGCGCCAAGCAGCGTCGTTGCCGTCGTGGGTCACCGGAGCGTCGAGACCATCGTGGCCGCTTTAGCTGTCTGGTCGATCGGCTGCGTGCTGATGAACGTCGATGACGGTTTGCCGGAGGAACGCCAGCGCCTGATGTTCGGCAGCGCCCCGCCTGCCGCAACGATACGCTGCGGCGCGACGACGCAACTGGAACTGGCCCAGGCGTCACCGGTCCGCTTCGCGCCCGTCGACATCGACCACGCCTATATCGCGTTCACCTCGGGTTCGACCGGACGCCCCAAGGCGATTCTGGGCAGTCATCAAGGTATGTCTCACTTCGTGCAGTGGCAGGGTTGCGAGTTTGGTATTGGCCCGCATCATCGCTTCGCGCATCTGACTAACTTGTCGTTCGACGTCTGGCTAAGAGACGCCTTCACGCCGCTAGCCAACGGTGCAACGCTGTGCATTCCCGACCATCGCCATCTTGGCGCGCGCGACCTCTTCGATTTTCTGGAGACGCATGCCATCACCGCCATGCACGTTGTGCCATCGGTTGCCAATCACTGGGTCAACAGCGCGCCCGCGCGTCCGCCAATCGCCACGATGCGGCTGGCCTTCTTTGCCGGCGAACCGCTGGAAGGCGTGCTCGTCCGGCGATGGCAAGCGCGCTTCCCATCGTGCGAAGTCGTCAATCTCTACGGTCCGACGGAAACCACGCTCGCGAAGCATTTCAAACGCGTGCCTTCGCAACCGGTCGATGGCGTTCAGCCTGTCGGCCATCCGATCCCCGGATCGACAACGCACATCCTCGATGAGCAGTTGCGCCCCTGCGCGGACGGAGTCGTGGGCGAAATCTGCATCGAGACGCGCTGGCATTCGCATGGTTATCTGCATGAGGCTGGCCTGCGTGCACCGTTCGTAGACTTTCAGCCGCCGGATGGACCTCTCCGCAGCGTCTATCGCACGGGCGATCTGGGCCTGCGCAACGCTAGTGGAGAGATTGAAATCCGCGGCCGTCTGGACGACCAGGTCAAGGTCAATGGCGTGCGCATCGAACTGCTGGAAGTGAAGTCCGCAATCGCCTCGTTTCCAGGCGTTCGCGACGTCTTTGTCTGCACGACGGGAACAGGCTACCAGCGCAGCCTCGCGGCTGTCCTCGAGGCCCCACAGGAGGTGATCGCGCCGCTGATGGTCCACCTTCGCCAAACCCTGCCAGCCACAATGGTGCCTTCGCGCGTACTGACGCTTGCCACATTGCCCCGATTGCCCAACGGCAAACTCGACCGGACCGAGTTGTCCCGTCTCGTATCGGAGCCGCCGCCGGCGCGGCCGGCGGCCGCGCCGCTTCGCACGAGCGGCGCGGCGGCGACAGAGCGGCTCGAGTTGCTATGGAGAGCCGTGCTGCGTTCCGACTCGGTCCATCCGCATCGCAACTTCTTCGAGTCGGGCGGCACATCGTTGACGATAGTCGAACTACACGCCCGAATCGAAGAGACGTTCCGGATCCGGCTTCCGATCGTGCGGCTCTTCGAGCACGCCACCCTCGCGTCGCAAGCCGCCATGCTGGCAGGCGACGCGAGTCCCGGTACCGCGGCCGCGCCGCGAGCGCATACCGCGGTACGCGCCGTGCGCGCGCAAACCCTGGGTGTACGCCATCGCCGCATCCGGCAATCGCAATTTCAATGGAGCGAGCGTCAGAATCCTGACGCCAAGGCTTGAACTATGACCCTCTCTGACTGCGAATATGACGAAGACGCCATCGCCATTGTCGCGATGGAATGCCGTGTTCCCGGTGCCGATAACGTCGACAAGCTCTGGGAACTCCTACTGGAAGATCGCTGCACGATTCAGGAGCTGAGCGACGATCAGCTCGCCGAGGCCGGCGTATCGCCAGAGTTACGATCGCACCCCGACTACATCAAGCGAGCAGCCGTTCTGGACGACGTCGACAAGTTCGATGCACCCTACTTCGAGATGAGCGGTCGCGAGGCCGACGTGCTCGACGTGCAGCAGCGGATGATGCTGGAAGCCACGGTGACCCTGCTCAACCGTGGCAACATCGATCCGGCTCGTGCAGGAAAGCGCATTGGCGTTTTTGCGGGCTCGAGCTTCAGTTCCTACTTGTTCGGCGTGCTGGAGCAGCCGGAACTCGTCGATGCGCTGGGCGAAATGCTGATCCGCCACGGCAACGACAAGGATTTTCTCGCGAACCGGATTTCATACAAGCTGGATCTGCAAGGCCCGAGCGTCAACGTCCAGACGTCCTGCTCCACCGGCCTGGTCGCGGTCCATAGCGCCGTGCAAAGTCTATTGCTCGGCGAATGCGATTTGGCCATCGCGGGTGCGGTCCACATCAGGCTGCCCCAGCACGCCGGCTACAAGTACCAGGCCGACGGCGTGCTGTCGCCCGATGGCGTTTGCCGTCCGTTCGACGCCGACGCTCGCGGCACCGTCTTCACCAATGGCCTTGGCCTGGTTTTATTGAAGCGGCTGAGCGATGCCGTCGAAGACGGCAACGATATCGTCGCCGTCATCGACGGATCGGCGATCAACAACGACGGGGCGAAAAAGGTGGGATTCACGGCGCCCAGCGTGAGCGGCCAGCGCGAAGTGCTCGCGCAAGCACTGGCAGTGGCAGGCGTATCGCCAGGCCATGTGCAGTTCATCGAGGCACACGGCACCGGGACCCGGCTCGGCGACCCGATCGAGATCGAAGCCATCCGTCAGGCCTACGGGCTCGAGGGCAGGCCGTGCGCGATCGGCTCGCTCAAGGGCCACTTCGGCCATTTCAACATCGCTGCCGGCGTAATCGGCCTCATCAAGACCGCCCTCGTACTGAAAAACGGCATCGTGCCCGCGACGTTGCATCTGCAGCGCGTGAATCCGCAACTTGGACTGGACGGATCGCGCTTTTTCATCGCGGACCGTCAGCTTCAACTGGACATGAGCCGGACCCGTCATGCAGCGGTGAGCGCGTTCGGCATGGGCGGGACCAATTGCCACCTCGTGCTGCGCAGTGCGCCCGCCGTTCCCCCGACTGCATCGGCCAGTGCCACTCGCGCGCAACTCTTCACCTTCTCGGCCAGATCGGACGCGGCCCTCGATCGTATGGCCGCACTGCTTGCCGATCAGTTCGAGGCGGCACCCGAAACATCGTTGGCAGACGCGGCCTACACGTCGCGGATGTGCCGTCCGCAGCTGCCCGTAAGAGCTGCCGTGGTCGCTCGAAACGCCCTGGAGGCAGCCGCGCGGCTTCGCTCGCGCGACTTTGCGCGTAACCGCAACGCCCGCCCGCCTCTGCTGGCGTTCGTTTTTGGCGGACAAGGTACACAGCGGCTTGGCATGGGCCGGGCTCTGGCCGCCGACTGGCCCGCATACCGGGACCATCTGGAGCACGCAGTGCATGCGCTGGACCCGGCTGGCGAAACCGGCCTCCGAGCCTGTCTGTGGGAGGCCACGTCCGACGCTGAACTTCTGCCTACGGATATCGCCCAGCCGCTTCTCTTTGCCGTCGAGTACGCGCTCGCGCAAGCGTTGATCGATAGCGGGGTGCGGCCCGACTACCTCATGGGGCACAGCCTCGGCGAAGTGGTAGCAGCCTCGGTCAGCGGCGTCTTCGATCTCGAGTCCGCGGGGCTCATCGTCGCTGCGCGGGCTCGCCTCATGGCCGCCTGCGTAGCGGGCGCAATGCTCAGCGTGGAACATCCGGAGCCGTTCCGGCCGATGCTCGATGCGGGGCTACTCGCGCTGGCGGCGCACAATTCGCCCCGGCAATACGTGCTGTCGGGGTCGCTCGCGGACATCGAAGAAGCCGAGGCGATGGCCCAGGCATGCGGCCTCGCACATCAGCGGCTCAAAACGTCGCATGCCTTTCACTCGCCCATGATGGCACCTGCTGCACGCATGTTCCTCGATTATCTGCGCGACATGGACTTCGGCACTGCACGCATGCCCATCATCTCCAACGTTACGGGCCGACTGCTGACCGAGTACGAGTACCGCAACCCCGCGTATTGGTCCGACCATCTTGTCCGCACGGTTCAGTTCGCCGCGTCGGTCGATACGCTGGCCGATCTCGGCGTGCGTCACTTCATCGAAATCGGACATGGTCATGCGATGGGCAACCTGCTCCGCGGCAACCTGCGAGAGAGCGCGGCCCGAGAAGCCGTCATCGTGCCGGCGATCGCCAGCGTGGACCATGAATACGCGCATTTCCTCGAGGCGGTAGCGCTAGGCTGGACGCTCGCGCCGGACGTCGACATCGATGCCCATGTGGACGGCCGGCGCAAGATCTCGTTGCCCGTGTATCCGTTCGCACGAGATACCCATTGGGTGCGTCCCGTGATCGGTTTCCAGCCGCGCCGCCAAGCCGTGCCTGTCGAATCGGAGTCAGTCCGTCCCTCTTGCGTCGCGTCCTCCGAGGCTATTCCCGCCGCAACCGATGGCGCTGACGCGACCGGCGTGCCGGCTGCCAATCAAACAGTCGATGCGGGCGAGTCCAATCCCGTGGAGGGCCCGGTCGCCGACATCTATCGAACATTCCTCGGCGGCACGGAAATGAGTAAGGCACTCAGCTTCTTCGAGCTCGGTGGCAACTCCTTGCTGGCTATCCAACTGGTCAATCGGCTACGGGAAACGTTCCAAGTGGACATTCCCTTGCGCAGCTTCTATGAGCGCAGCTCGATTGCCGCTATTTCGCGCGAGATAGCCCGCCAATTGCTCGAGGAGCCTGCCAATGTCTGAATCCGCTTCGCTGTCCCGCGACCAGGTCGCTCGTCTGACCGCCAGGCTCGAGCGCGTTGGGGTTGCCCCAGACAGAGTCGAGAGCGGGGCCCCAGAGCGCACAGCCCTGCCCGAGCTGGGCATCATCTTCTTTTCCGGACTCACGCCCGGCCTCGGCCCTTACGAGCTTCTGATCGAGGTCGCCCGCTTCGCGGACGAAGCGGGCTTCAACGCGATCTGGACCCCCGAGCGGCATTTCACCGAGGTTGGGGGGGCTTATCCGAATCCCGCACTGCTCGCCGCGGCGCTGGCTACCGCGACACAGCGCGTGCGCCTGCGAGCCGGCAGCATCAATCTGCCGCTGCATGACCCGCTACGCGTGGCGGAGGAGTGGGCTGTCGTCGACCAGTTGTCGAACGGTCGTGTCGACATCGCGATCGCGCCCGGTTGGCACGTGCGAGATTTCGTGCTCAAGCCGGCAAACTTTCACAATAAGTTCGACATCCTCAATGATTATCGAGAGCAGTTGCGCACGGCGTGGCGAGGTCAATCCATCGAGCGCCTCGATGCGTTCGACCAGCCTCATGCGATCGTCACTTATCCACGGCCACTCCAGCCGGAGTTGCCGATCTGGCTGACCACATCGCAGCGCGAGCAAGCGTGGGAGTTCGCCGGTCGCAGCGGCTTCAACGTACTGACTGCGCTGATCAATTTCGGCCCCAAAGATCTGGAGCGCCGCATCGCAATCTATCGTGCGGCCCGCCAAGCCGCGGGATGGGACCCGGACGCGGGCATCGTTTCCTTGATGCTGCACACCTATGTCGATAGCGATGCGCCTCGTGCTATCGAGCGAGTCCGCCCCGCGTTGACCGAGTATCTGAAGTCATTCGTTTCGCAGCATCAGAGCGCCGATCGGGCCGGTGCCAGCGACAAGGTGCGAACGCTCCAGAGCCTGGGCACCGATCGAGACGACTTCATCGAGATGGTCTTCTCGCGTTATGTGGACACGAGTTCGTTGATCGGCGACCTCCGGGAAGCACAGACGCGGCTCGAAAACTTCCGCCATATCGGAGTCGACGAAGTGGCGTGCCTCGTGGACTTCGGCCTCGAGAAAGCTCATGTGCTCGACAGCCTGCGCTTGCTGTCCCGACTGCTCGGACATCGAAAAAAATGAAGCTCTTCGCATTTCAGGGGCTGCGCCCCCGGATCCACCCCGACGCCTATGTTTTCGAGGACGCGGTCATCATCGGCGATGTCGACATAGGGCCGGGTGCCAGCATCTGGCCAGGCGTCACCGTCCGCGGCGACAAGGCCCGTATCGCCATCGGCGCGAACAGCAATATCCAGGAGCATGCGATGCTCCATGCCGACCCCGGCTATCCGCTCACACTCGAAGAAAACGTGACTATCGGACATGGCGTGATGCTGCACGGCTGCTACGTCGGGGCGCACTCCGTGATCGGCATCGGCGCGATTCTGCTGAACGGGTCGAAGGTCGGTTCATGCAGTCTCGTCACGGCGGGTTCGCAACTGGGCGCCGGCCCCGAGTTTGCCGACAACAGCCTGATTTCCGGCAATCCGGCTCGCGTACTGATGACGCTCGATGCCAGCGACATCGAAGGGCTGCGGGACACGGCAAGGGAATACAAAGCGCTGGCCGACGCTTATCGTCGCGATCTGCATCGCTTAGAGCCCCACGAGATCGAGGCGTGTTTCGGCGTGCCGGCGGCGTGTGGTCATGAGCGTACATAACGGCATGCGGCATCGCCCGCTCCTGCGCATAAGCGCGAATGCACACGATAGCGCGCGCTCCCGCCTCCTTGTCTGCTTCCACCCTGCCGGAGCGGGCGCATCGACCTTCGCGGGCTGGCCTGTCGAAGACGAGCTCCACGCGGATCTCGCGCGCGTGCAGTTGAAGGGCCGGGAAGACCGCCACGCGGAACGGCTCGACGATACCTTACCGGCACTCTCGGACGAGATTGCGAGAGCTCTCGATCGCACCGGGCATCGGGATCTCGTCCTTTTCGGACATAGCATGGGAGGCACTCTCGCGTGGTGGGTGGCGGCCGCCCTTTGGCAACGCCACAGCCGGCATTGCCGGTTGATCGTTTCCGCTCAAGCGCCCGGCCTGCCGGCGGCGGTCCGTTCCTGGCGTCGCGGCCATCTTCCCGCCTGGTATGCGAGCCTCGGCGAGCCGTGGCCTGCCGCATTGGACGATCCGGAAATGCAGGCCATCCTCTGCGCGACGCTGGACGCCGACATCGCATGGATGCGACGCGAATTCCAACACCCGCTTCCAGGACCGCTACCTCTGATCGTGGACGGGCTCGCTTGGGAAGCGGACAAGCTGGTGTGCCCGCAGGACATGCTGCGCTGGCAGGCCGCAATCACCGGACGATTCACGCTTCACACGCTGCCGGGCGGGCACCTCGAACTGTGCGCGCGGCCCGCGTCCGCCCTTGCCTTGCTACGCAGGCTTCTCGACGAGGATTGCCGACATGTGCTCGCTTCCAACGCTTGACCGCTTGCGCATGCTCGGCGAGATTCGCATCGGTTTTCAGCGGCATACTCCGCCGTTTTCATATGCGACGCGGGAGCAATGGCCGATCGGTTATTCCGTAGCGCTGGCAACCGAGGTGACCGACGCGCTCGCCTCGCTGTTGGGCGCACCGTTGCGCATGCTGCCTGTCGAGGTCACGTCCAGTACGCGCACGGCTCGGCTGATCAGCGGCGAGATCGACGTCGAGTGCGGCTCGACCACGATTACCGAGGCACGCCAACGCCATGTTGCGTTCAGCCGTCCCATCTTTCATACCGCGCATCGCTTGGCGCTCAAGGCAAGATGTTCGCTCTCGAGCCCGCACACGATTCGCGTCACGGGCATCACCGGTTCGACTAGCCATCGCGCACTGCTCGACGCCAGCGGTGGCCGATGCACGCCGCACTTCGTGGGCCGCCCGAGCATTGGCGAAGCATTCGACGCGTTTGTCGAGGACGACGAGATCGACGGCATCGTGGCCGATGAAGTGATCCTCGCGGGTCTCATGCCGCGCGCTCATCAAGGCGGACTCGTGCTCGCAGGGCAGCGCCTCGGCAGCGAGCACTACGGCTTCATGATGCGGCACGCCGATCGCGCGTTCCACGAGGCAGTGAACCACGCACTGGGTGCCGTGCTGCAAGCGCCGGATTTTGCCCGTCGCTACGCTCGCTGGTTCGATCGTCCGCTGCCCGGTCTCGGATTCAGCCTGGGCCTGGACTTCGAGCGCCAACTGCCTCACCTGACCCGGCCAGGTCCTGAATCGGCCGCCGGATCGCTTCAGATACCCCCCACTCGTCATCCTCGAGGAAGTACATGAAAGTAGGCATTCTCGGCTTCGGCAATGTTGCGGCCGCCACCATGGAGAGCTTCCTGGCCAATCAGGATCTCATTCTTGCCAAGGCGCGCGCGCCCATCGAGTTCGTCCGCATCGCCACTCGCACGCCATCGCGGGCGCACGGCCGCGCACCGACCGGCTGTCAGATCGGCAACGATCCGCACGCTCTCGTGGACGACCCGCAGGTCGACGTGGTGATCGAGCTGACCGGCAACGTGCCGCTCGGACGCGAACTGGTGCTGCGCGCGCTTGCCCAAGGCAAACATGTCATCACCGCCAACAAGGCGCTGCTGGCCCATCACGGCGCTGAAATCATGGCCCATGCCGCGCGCGCCGGGCGCCGTGTGCTATTCGAAGGCGCTGTTGCCGTGTCGATACCCATCATCAAGACGCTGCGCGAAGCGGCGGCGGCAAACCGGATTTCATCGGTGGTGGGCATCCTCAACGGTACGTCCAACTACGTGCTCTCGCAGATGAGCGAGCACGGCGCGGATTTCTCAAGTGCACTTGCCGAAGCACAGCGCCGGGGTTATGCCGAAGCTGATCCCACGCTCGACATCAACGGCGAGGACGCGGCTCACAAGATCACACTGCTGGCGTCGCTTGCGTTCGGCATGCCTATCGACTTCGAGCGAGTCCGTTTCAAGGGGATCGCAGACATCGAGCGCGAAGACATAGGATACGCGAAGCGACTCGGGCATCAAGTGAAGCTCATCGCACAGGCGAAGCTTGTCGGCGATGACATGGCAATCCGCGTGCAGCCAACCCTGGTGCCGGACCGTTCCATGCTGGCCCAGGTGGGCGGCTCGATGAATGGCATCGCCTTACGGGGCGACCTGCTCGGCTCGGCGTTTCTGTATGGATCGGGCGCAGGGGGCAAAGAGACGTCCAGCGCCGTTCTCGCCGATCTGCTGGAATTAGCCAATGGCAGCGACTCCGACACCGCCACCGGTGCCTATAACATGGGCTTTCGCGACGCCGCGCCCGCGGCGGCGCTAGCCCACGGTACGCCGCAGTGCATGGAAGCGTTTTACATTCGGCTTCGCCTCGACGACCGCGCGGGCGCGCTAGCCGAGGTGAGCCGCGTGCTCGCCACTGCAAGCATCTCGGCGCATTCGCTGCTTCAAGATGCCGCGCAGGGCGAGCTAACGGATCTGGTCGTCATTACTCACCCTGTTTCCGAAGATCGGCTGCGCAGTACGCTGCCTCAACTCCAGCACGCGGCCGGCCGCGATCACCCCGTGGTGGTGCTTCCCGTCCTGGAGGATTGCGGATGTTGACGGGAGGAGGCTCGAGCCCAAACATGGCTGTCACGAGACTGCGACGGGCTGGACTCGGATCATGATCCTCGTCGTTTGCGGCAGCCCGCGCTCGGAAGGGCAGACGAGCCGGGCTTTGCATCTGCTCGAAGAACGATTTCAGCAGTCCGGTCACCCGACAAAGCGCGTGTGCGTGGGCACTTTCGATCTGCCTATCTATGGACTCGGCAATGGAGGAGCCGCCGATCTGCATGCATGGCGCCAAGTGGTCGACTCCGCCAGCGCGTTTGCAATCGGAAGCCCCGAATATCACGGCAGCTTCAGTGCGGGGCTGAAGAATCTTCTCGATCACCTCGATAGCCCGCTCGTCGCAGGCAAGCCCGCCGCGCTGGTTGCGGCTTCTGGCAGCCCGCGCGGCGGCATGGCCACACTGGCAGCCCTGCGTCATGTGCTGCGCTCGCTACACGTCCCGGCCATTGTGGAGCAGTTGGCCGTCTGCCCGCAGGACAGGGATGCAACGAGCGGCCGCTGGTCGCACGAGTTGCTCGCGCAAGCCGATTGCGTCGCTGCCGGTCTGCTGCGACAGATCGGACACGCGTGATAGTATTGCGCCGCCAGTAATCCGAAGCGAGGAAGTTCAGCGTGAGCCCAGAGCGTAATCTCGCGGTCTTGCTGCGCGACATGGCCCCCATGCTGACGTCGCCGCGTTACGTCTTTTGCGCTTTCCCGGATCATCGCCTGCCGGATGGGGTCGAGGCTATCTGCCTGTTCCGCGAAGCCGAAGGCCTCACCGCGATCGTCGAAAAGACGTTAGCCGAAGCGCTGGGTTTGTCCTGGTCCTTCGAAGCGCGATTGATCACGCTCGAGATCCACTCCGATCTCGCTGCCGTGGGCTTTCTCGCCGCGGTTTGCACTGCGCTAGCCCGCGCCGGGATTCCCTGCAACGCCGTATCTGCCTACTACCACGATCACATCTTTGTTCCGGTGGATCAGGCTGTACAAGCGCTGCAAGTGTTGCGATCCCTCGCCACCCATCCTTCATTTCCCTCTACCCTTGCTGCCGACGACTGACGTCCAGGCATGCTCGTTAGCTGAGCATCATCAGCATGGCGCAGGCGCTCGCCGCGATGAGCCAGACTGTCGGTCCGCGAAAATTTCTAAACCACGATTTGCGCCAAGAGCATCCAGATAGAATGCCGCGCGGCAGGTCATGCGGGCGCGATGCAAGCGTGCCGCGACCTTCGATGCAACCTTTCTGATCAACGGCGTTGCGATGACTTTTCAGACGTTAGGCCCGGCTTTCGTATCGGCGGATGCAACTCTGGTTCACAAAGAGTTCGCCGAACGCGGCTCGAACGCGATGGCTCGCGGCGATATCGATCTGGTGCGGCCTGCGTTCGACATTGCATTCGACTGGGCACTCATCCTGCTCGCTACAGCGTTCGTTTGCCGCTTCGGCGCGGCCGCCGCGTTGCCCGCACTTGTCGTGATCGCGAACCGACAACGCGCGCTCGGCAACCTGCTGCATGAAGCGGGACATCGAAATCTCTATCGTGCGCCCCGATGCAACGACTTCGTGGCCAAGGCGTTGCTTGCACCGGCGTTGCTGATCGATCTGGAACGCTACCGCGCCACGCATGCCCGTCACCACGCAATGCTGGGAATGCCGGCACACGATCCCGACTACATCGGCCCGGGCACGGTACGTTTTCCCGATTGGCCGGGAACCTACTGCCGGCTGCTGTTATCCCGGAGAAGCTGGCTCGCCTCTCTGTTCGGTCACCTGAGCGATCGCAACGTCAGCGCAATACGGCGCCTGATGCTGGTCGCATGGTGGATAGCGGTGTGGAGCTTGCTCGCGTCGATCGCCGGCGTGCGGTACGCCGAGGTATTCATCGCGTCATGGTATCTGGCAAAAGCGACGGGCTTTCACGCCATCACGGTGTTGCGCGAGATGTGCGATCACTACGGCCTGCATCCGGGCGGCATCTATTCGTTCACGCGAGACATCGTTGTTCGTCGCCCCTGGCGCTGGCTCGTTCACCCCCACAACAATGGCTATCATCTCACGCACCATCTGATGCCCTCGGTGCCGTATTACCGGCTGCCAGCAGCGTGGCAAGCAGTGTCGCAGTTGCCGAGCTACCGTTCGCGCAGCATCGTATGCACAGCGTACTTTTGGGGACGCGGCGCCGTTGTGCACCTCGCGCAAAGTGCGGGGCCTAGCAATGCGCGATGAACGCCTTGCGCCGCTGCAAGTTGCGGCATTGCTGGTTTCGGCGAGCTATGGCATCGGCTTCCTGTTCGGCTCGGGAGAGCTCGCGGTGTCGTATGGCATGGCAGGCTGCCTCTATCCATGGCTCACCGCGATAGGCATGCTGCTTCTCGCATTGCTGGCAGGCCGCGTCTGGCGATTGGGCATGCCACTATGGGATGTCTTCGGACGATGCTATGGCCCCGCCGTCAAGCGGTATGTCGCCTTGCTCTCGATGATCTGGATGACGGGCGTGCTCGCCGCGCAGATCCAAGGGGCAGCGACGACACTCTCGCTAACGAGCGTCTCGCACCCGCTGTCGTTGCCAATCGTGCTGACGCTCATCGTCATCGCGGCGCACCTGCGCCTCGGACTCGCGTCGAAGGTTTTCTCTTTGTGTCTGCTGGCGAGCAGTGTCGTGCTGCTGGTCGCAGTCATCGACCTGCGCGGACTTGATACTTATCTGCATGCGCTCCCTCGCTTTGCCGCCGACTTACCTCGCGTTGGCAGCGCACAGGTCGCGACCATGACGATCGCGGTCGTCTTTCTCGTCGTGACGGGAGCCGACTACCAGCAATTCATCATCGCGGCGTCCAATCGTGCCGATGCCCGGCTCGGATGTGCGCTCGCCGCCGTCGCACTGATGATCGTAGGCGCGCTGCCGGCGGCTGCAGTCCTTGCCGCGATGAACGCAGGTCTCGTCGGCCACACGGTCAACGCGAAAGAAGCGATTCCGCTGGTCCTCGCCCACATGTCGGATCGCCTGGGCCACGGCGCTGGCGCAGCGATGCTGCTGACGCTGCTCGCCGCGGCGCTCGGCTCCGGCGCCGCTATCGTTCGCGCCATGACCGATGCCGTCCTTGCACTTTCGGCCGCGCCGCGTGCCCATGCAAGGCTTCGAGTATCGATCGCCCTCGTGCTGCTCGGGGGCGTAGTCGCGACGCGTGGGCAGGCGATCGTCGAAACGATGGTCGATCTGAACATCGTCTACATCGCCAGCATTGCGCCGCTATTCGCATATCAGTTGCTGAAGATCGATGTACCGGCGCTCGCCGCTCAGCGCTCTTTGCTGGCGGGCTTCGCGGTATCGAGCGCGCTTTATGCCACGAAATGGACGGGCTTTGTCAGCGGACACGTTGAAATGACGTTCCTGGGCGCCGGAATACTTGCCTCGGTCCTCGCATTGGAAATCCACCGGGTGCGCGAGCCCGGCAGGGCAAGCTAGCTCGACGCGGCGCTGGCCTCCCTAGCGTCGCCAGCAGCCCCGCATTGCCGCCCGTCCGGAGCCAGCGCGGTCCGCGCGAACTCCACGACGAACTCGGTGACTTGCCGCGCCAGAGGCGGCTCCTGTTGCCAGTGGTGCCAAAAGAGTGGAATGCAGAGTCCATCCTGCGGCGCGAGATCGACGAGCTGGCCCGAAGCCAGCAGTTCTTCCGCCTGACGGGCGGGAATGAGACCGTATCCATTGCCGCTGCGGATCGCATTGAGCAGCGCGCTCGGCGATGGAAAGTAATGGCGAGGAAACTGTTTCAGTTCGATACCAAACTTCGATTTCAGGAAGGTGTCGTGAAGGGAGTCCTTGCGATTGAAGAGCACCGCCGGCGCCGATTTCGCGTCATGCGGTGTCAACCCGCGTGGAAAATAGTGCTGCGCGAACCCTGGCGCGGCAGCGCACCGGTACATCATCGAGCCCAGCGAAATCGCGTTGAAGCCCTGTGAAGGCTGGCTTTCGGTGGAGATGCACCCCGTGACATCTCCTCGCGTCAGCATGTGCCGCGTATGATCCTGATCGTCGACGTTGATTTCAAGCGCCACCGGCAGTTGTTGAACAAGCGCTTCCGAGCACCTGTCGAACCACGTTGCGAGGGAATCCGAATTGACGGCAATCGCGATCGGCGTGCGTTCATTCCGTGAGGTGCGCAGTTTGAGGCTGACATAGACATCATGTTCGAGCAGGCGCAATGCTTTCACGTGCCGCAGCACGACTTCGCCCGCGGCGGTGGGTAGTGCGGGCCGCTCGCGCACCAGCAGCACGGTGGAGAGCGCTTCCTCCAGCCCCTTGATACGCTGCGATACGGCGCCGCGGGTAATGTGAAGCGCATTGGCCGCCTGCTCGAAGCTGCCGTATTCCGCTACCGTCGCAAAGGCCTCGAGTTGAAACCGATCAAGCATAGTGCACCCTCGTAAGCATTTTCATGGCTACAGTTTTTTATCGGTGCACTATGTTCCACTCTAATTCGGCATGTCAGCTCACAAAATTAATTTGATGCGCGCATTAAAAATCTTTTACCGACGCTCAATGCGCGCAGCGCCCCTTAACGCATTCCACCCGCGGCCACGAGTTGTTCGCCCGTCATCCACCGCGAATCGTCGGACGCGAGAAACACCGCAACGCGACCGATGTCGTCAGGCTGCCCCGTGCGCCCCAGCGGAGTCTGGCTGACCGCCTGAGCCTCCATGTCGGAGCCGATGACACCCGCACTGTGCGTACCTTCCGTCACGACGACACCCGGATTGATCGAATTGACACGGATGTTCCGCGGCCCCAGTTCGCGCGCGAGTACACCGGTGATCGCATCGACCGCCCCCTTCGTCCCGCTATAGACCGCAGTGGCCGGCGGAACGATGCGCGTGACGACGGAACTGACATTGATGATGCTGCCGCCCTCGCCGAGATGCTTGGCCGCAGCTTGCGTCGTCAGCAGCAGTCCAAGCACGTTGACGTTGAATTGCTTATGGAAATGCTCTTCGGTGATAGCCTCGAGCGGCGCGAATTCATAGATACCGGAATTATTGACGAGAATATCGAGGCGGCCGAATTGCGAGATCGCGGCATCGACGATGGCCTGTGCCTCGGCAGCCTTGGATACGTCGGCACCCACCGCGACGGCTTTGCCGCCCTCCGATACGATCGCATCGACGACAGCTTCGGCGCCCGCGCGGCTGCTGGCGTAATTGACGACAACGGCGGCGCCTTCGGAGGCGAGCGCCCTGGCAATACCCGCGCCAATGCCTTTCGATGCGCCGGTGACGATCGCTACTTTGCCCGACAGCTTGCTCATGGTGCTTTCCTTTACGGTTCGTAATCGATGAGGGATGTCCGACGCCGAGTCCCTGGTTCGACACTGCGATACGGACAGAAAACACTGTGAAGTTAAGCCCGCCCCCTGATCCGATAAAGCGGGCGGCGGCGAATTAACCGCTCGCCAAACTCGAACAATCGCCCACCGCCAAACCGGGCGTGCGTCGGGGAGCTCGCTCACGCCTCGCTGAAGACCGCCCTGCCGGCTTTGACATCCTCATCGATGCCATCCAACTCCTGCAGGACCTCCAGAAACCGTCGAGCCCCAACGGTTTGGGCCTTCGCGCGCCACATCGCGTGAATCTCGACCGCAAGCGGCAGCCATTCGATCGATTTGAAAACGACGCCCGGCGGGTTCATCCGCCGCATGCTCGCCTGCATGATCGCCGCGCCAAGCCCCGCACTGACGAGCCCGAGCGTCGTGGAGACATGGGCCACCTCGAATTGGATGTCGGGCTGGAAGCCGCTCGCTGCGCATGCCGCAAGGAACCGCTCGCGCGCCGCGGGGTTCAGCGTCTTGGGAAGCGCGATCCACGGCATGCCATCCAGGTCGGCGGGCAGCACCTCTGGCCGCACTGCCAACGGATGATCGTCTGCCAAAGCCAACACGAAAGGCTCGCGCGAAAGCAGCCGGGTGCCGAACGCGGCCGCCTGCGCGGGCACGTTATAGGCAAGCGCGATATCGATCGAGGCGCGCTCGAGTGCCTCCGCCTGCTCGGCCGAGCGCATCGCGGCGAGTTTGAGACCGACGCCCGGATACTGCGCGCGAAAGCGCCGCAACGCCGCGGGCAATCGCCCGTTGTGCACGATGCCTTCGCAATAGCCGATCGACAGGGAACACATTTCGCCCTTGCCGACCTGGCGGGCACGTTCCTCCAGCCGGCTCGCCTGCGCGAGCAGATCGCGCGCCTCGTCGAGGAACGCGCGGCCCGCCGGCGTCAATCGAACGCGTTGCTTGATCCGCTCGAACAGCTGCAAGCCCAAGTCTTCCTCGAGCTGTCGGATCTGCCGGCTCAACGGCGATTGCGAAATATGCAACCGCTCCGCGGCCCGCGCGACATGCTCGGTCTCGGCGACGGCCACGAAATAGCGTAGCTGCTGCAGTTCCATCTCGAACCCCACTTAAGACCTCAATAGCATCAACTGTGACGAATTAAGTCTTGGACGGCATTATATCCGCCGCTCTAAGCTTTCGTCTCGATAACCTGTCGTTGCTCGCTGCGCTCACCGGTTCGAATCCGGCCCGCGCAAGCGCAGCGGCCACCTGATGACGTACCTTCATCGAGAGTGACTTCCATGGAACGCCCAAGACCCGCCATCGCATACGGCGTACTGCTCACGACGCTCGTTCTGCTCAGCGCCAGTGGCCTCATCGCCTCCGACATCAACCTACCGGGCATGCCGCTCGCCGCCCATGAATTCGGCACGCCCATCGCAGCACTGCAGCACACGTTCAGCATCTATGTCATCGGCCTTGCCATCGCACAGGCCGTGTATGGACCGCTCTCGGACGCATTCGGACGCCGCCGTCTCGTCATGGGCGGTATGTTGCTCTACACGGTTGCATCGATCGCCTGCGCATTGGCGCCGGATGTCGCGACCTTCGGTGTCGCGCGCATCGCACAGGCGCTCGGAGCCGGCGCGGGCATGGTCATCGGCCGTGCCATCGTCAGTGACATCTTCGATTTGAAGACCGCCGCGCACACCTTCACCACGATCATGCCGATCGTGGGCGCTTCGCCGGCCCTCTCCCCGCTGGTCGGCGGCTATCTGACGACTTATATCTCGTGGCGCGCGCCGTTTTTCTTCACGGCGGCGCTCGGCCTCGCGGCCCTTGCACTGCTCGCGATGTACATCCCCGAGACTGTGCCGAAGTCGAGCCGCCAACGCTCGGTATGGCGCACGTTCGCAAGCTACCCGATGCTGCTCGCTCAACCGCGCTTCTGGTCCTATACCGTGAATCTTTGCGTGGGCTACGCCGGCTACCTGGGCTATCTGGCTGCCTCGCCCGTCCTGCTCGAGTCCATGGGACTCGACGCCAAGGCCATCAGCCATTGCTACATCAGCCTTTCGCTCACCTATATCGCGGGCAACCTCGTTTCGCGGCATTTCGCCAGGCGCTATGCGCTGAACCGGCTCCTCGGCGTCGGCTATCTGCTGTTCGCGCTGGGCGCGCTCGCACTCATCGGTCTCGGTGTGGATGGCGTGAGCACGCCGTTGCCGATGATTCTCGCCATTTCCGTCATCACGCTCGCCAACGGTTTTCTGGTTCCTCTGTCCTTCGCCGGCGGCGTGACGAGCTTTCCTTCGAATGCCGGAGCGGCGTCGGGACTGATGGGCGCCATGCATCTGACGGCGGGCTCGCTGGCCATCTATGCAATCGCGGCACTGCCTGCCACCGTGCTCGCCCTGGCTGTTTTCATTGCCGGCGTGGCCACGCTCGGCTGCATCGCTTTTCCGCTTCTGCTGCTGCGTTCGGAACGGCCTCGCACCGTTACAGCCGTGGCTGCGGCCTGCCGAAGCTGACGACCTCAATGGCGTGCAGACGATCGCCAGGCCTTATCGCCGCACGTCGCTCAAGCGCTCACGCGCTCTCGCGCACGATGAGTTCGAAACCGAGATCGACAGCCGGCCGGGCAACGCGCTCGTTATCGATGAGGGCCAGCAGCAATTGCGCGGCGATGCGGCCCATTTCAGCGCGCGGGGTGCGCACGGTCGTCAGTCGCGGCACGGAGTCCGCCGAGCCGGCAAGATCGTTGAAGCCGACGATCGCCACCTGCTCCGGAACGCGCACGCCATGGCGGCAGGCCTCGTATAGCGCACCTTGTGCGAGGTCGTCGTTGCCGAAGAAAATTCCGTCGACGTCCGGCCGCCGTTTCATCAACTGCAAAAATAGCTCCCCACCGAGCCTGACCGACGAGGGCGCCGGCGTCATGACTTCGAGGTCGGCGTCGTAGATCCCGCGCCGCTGCAGCACGCTTCGAAAGCCTTCGCCACGCTGCATCATCCGCAGATCGAGTTGGGCGGCGACGAACGCATTGCGTTTGCAACCGCGCGCAATCAGATGCTCCGCCACCGCCTCACCGGCTTTCGTTTGCGAGAAGCCGACACAATGAATTCCGTTCGCCGATGCAAGCTCCATCATGTGGACGCACGGCACGCCGCTATCGGCGATGAGCCGCCGGGCCGTCTCAGTGCGATCGAACCCGGTCACGATCATCCCGCTCGGCGGCGACGCGAGGTAGTGCCGCAACAGGTCCTCTTCCGCGTCGCGCGAATAATGCGAGTTACCGATCAGCATCTCGAAGCCGCGCGGCCGCAATACCGCATGGATCGCTTCGAGCGCATCGGTGAAGACATTGTTCGATAACGACGGAATCAGTACGGTCACATCGTGGCTACGAGCGGACGCAAGCGCCCGCGCCGCGGAATTGGCCACGTAGTTGAGCTCGCGCGCAGCCGCCTGCACGCGCGTCGCGTATTCAGGCCCGACCGAAGCCAGCCCACGCAATGCGCGCGACGCGGTGATGGTGCTGACCCCGGCGCGATGCGCCACCTCCTCGAGGGTCGGCCTGCCCGTGGCCCGGGTTTTCCTGGGTGTCGAAGTTGTCATCGTTCGGCTAGGATAGCGCTGTCTTATCGTCTGGACAACGCTAAAAGCAAGGCGACGAAACGCTGATGCTGATCCGCGCGAATTCCTCCAGACGTAGCTCCACGGCCCAGTGAAAGGCCGATTTTTTTAGCGCGCGAAAGACAGCGCTATCTCAAGCAGCGGGAGTGCAGATCAATGAATCCGGCGATTTCAGCCATCGTCGTCATGGGCGTGGCAGGCTGCGGCAAGACGAGTGTCGCCAAGGCGCTCGCCGAGCGTATCGGCGGTCACTATATCGAAGGCGACGCGTTTCACCCGGCCGCGAACGTCGACAAAATGTCGCGCGGCGTCGCCCTCACCGATGCCGATCGCGCGGGCTGGCTCGACAGCCTGGCGACCGAACTGCTGCGGGTCGCGGCGCTCGGCGCGCGACCGGTGCTCGCCTGCTCGGCGCTCAAGCGCCGCTATCGCGAACGGTTGCGCACGACCGTCCCCTCGCTGGGCTTCGTGTTCCTCGACATCCCGAGACAGCAGGCGCTCGCACGCATTGCGTCGCGAGCCGGCCACTTCATGCCGACCTCGCTCGTGAACAGCCAGTTTGCCGATCTCGAGCAACCGATCGACGAACATCCCACGCTGACGCTCGCCGCCACGGCGCCTCTCGCGGCCATCGTCGAGCGCGCCGCCCTCTGGTGCGGCGATCAAGCCACGCAGCCGATATTTTTGTCACGCGAAAGATAGCGCTATCCCACAGAAACCAGACGGCTGCGAGTGCGTGACACCGCAGACCGACACCACAGCAATCGAATTCGGGGACCGCCTCGGAGTTTTCGGGAGACAGGAAGTGACCACAACGGCAAGCAGTCAAATGACCAAGCGGCGCTGGGTAATCGGCGTGCTGCTCGGCATCGGCGTACTCATCAACTATTTCGACCGCATCAATTTGTCGGTCGCGGCCCCTCAGTTGAAGGAGGCGTTCAACCTCACTCCGGCGGAGATGGGCCTGCTTTTCAGCGCATTCTTCTGGCCGTATGCGTTGTTGCAGGTGCCGGCTGGGATCGTGCTGGACCGCTTCGGCGTCACGCGCGTCGGCCGCTGGGGTGCGTTTCTGTGGGGACTGGCCTCCGCCGTGACGGCTTTCGCAGGCGGTTTCGGCGGCATTTTCGCCGCGCGCGCCATGCTGGGCGTCGCCGAGGCACCCGGCTTTCCCGTCAGTTCGAAAGCGACCGGCTACTGGTTCCCGCGCAGCGAACGCGGGCTCGCCACGGCGATCTTCGATGCGGCCGCCAAGTTCTCCAATGTGATCGGCGTGCCGCTCGTCGCCTTCGTCGTCGTCCGCATGGGCTGGCGCTGGGGCTTCGGCATCACGGCGTTGCTGAGCCTCGCGTACTTCCTCGCCTTCTTTCTGATCTATCGCGATCCTAGCCAGGACCGCAAGGTCAATGCGGCGGAGCTCGACTACATCCGCCAAGGCGGCGCGACGCCGGAAGGTACGGCGAGCGCGAGCGTGTTCGGCATGCTCGGCTACTTGCTGAAGAAGTCGAAAGTCTGGGGGCTCACGATCGGCTTTGCCGCCTATGGCTATTCGTTCTACTTGTTTCTGACCTGGCTGCCCGGCTATCTCGTGCATACGATGCACATGAACATTCTGACGTCGGCCGAATATGCGGCGATTCCGTGGGCGGTCGCGACCGTGGCGGACCTCGTCGTGGGCGGCTGGCTCATCGATCACCTGATTCGCCGCGGCCACGACGAAACGCGCGTACGCAAGGGCGTGCTCGTGGTCGGCATGCTGTTTGGCCTCGCCGTGCTGGGCGCAACGCAGACAACGAACCCCGGCTGGGCCATCTTCTGGATCTCGATTGCGCTCGGCGGCCTCGCCTCCGCCGCGCCTGTCGGCTGGTCGCTGCCCTCGCTGATCGCACCGAAAGGCGGTGTGGGCACCATCGGCGGCATCATGAACTTCGTCAATAACCTGATGGGCGTGGCCGCGCCCATCGTCACCGGCTACATCGTCGGGTCGACGAACTCGTTCACCAATGCGTTCATGATCGCGGGCGTGATCCTCGCCATCGGCATCGTCTCGTTCGTATTCGTCATGGGCCGCATCGAAGCGATCCCCGAGCCGGAGCAGCAAGGCGCGCGCGATCGAGCATCGGTGGCCTGAGTCGCCCGGCGCTCACAGCGCATCGAGCGGAATCTTCAGATACCGAACACCGTTCGATTCCGGCGCGGGCATGGCGCCCGCCCGGATGTTGACCTGGACAGACGGCAGAATCAACGTGGGCATACCGAGCGTGCTGTCGCGGCGCGTGCGCATCTCGACGAATGCTTCCTCCGTAATGCCGTCGTGCAGATGAACGTTGGCATTGCGCTCTTCGGCCACCGTGGTTTGGCAGCACGGTTCGCGCGAATCGGGCGGGTAGTCATGGCACATGAACAGACGCGTCTCGGGCGGCAACGACAAAAGCCGGCGCACGGACCGATAAAGCGTGTGCGGGTTGCCACCTGGAAAATCGCAACGGGCCGAACCGACATCCGGCATGAAAAGCGTATCGCCGACGAAAACCGCGTCGCCTATCTGGTAGGCGATATCGGCCGGCGTATGCCCCGGCACATGCATCGCACGCGCCGTCAGCGCGCCGATTGCGAACGTGTCGTCCGCGCCGAAAAGGTAGTCGAACTGCGTACCGTCCGCCGGCACGTCCATCCCCAGGTTGAAGATGCCCTTGAACGTGCGTTGAACGACCTGAATGGCCTCGCCGATCGCGATTTTGCCGCCCAGCTCCGCTTTGAGGTACTGCGCCGCCGATAGATGGTCGGCATGGGCATGGGTTTCGAGCAGCCACTGGACGCGCAAGCCGTGCTCGCGCACGAAGCCGATGATGCGATCGGCCGATGCGCGTGACGTGCGACCCGATTTCGGATCGTAGTCGAGAACCGAATCGACGATCGCGCAATCGGTCCCATCGCCCGAGTGAACGACATAGCTGAATGTGGACGTGGCCGAATCGAAAAAAGGTTCGACGAAAGGCCGCATGACAACCTCCAGTTCGTTCGAGATGTGTTTGCGCGACAATATATCAGCCTCGGGGACCGATGAGGCCTTCGTCGCCGGCATCTATTCCGACAGTCGTCGAACGCGCGGCGACACACTCAGCGCGATTGCCGCCGGAGCAAGGCCGCGAATGCGAAGCCGCCGGCGATGGCCGTGTAGACCCACACCATCGAGCGCGGCGACAGATGCGACTCGAAGCCCGGCGTGAGCCGCTTCGGCACGCAGTGATAGTCCACGGCATAGGCAGTCGCTGCCGTCGCCGCGGCCACTGCCAGCGTCGTGCCCACGCGTTTGCGTGGCGACCTTGGAACGAGCGCTTCGAACAATACGCCCCAGAACATGGCGGCGCACTGGTGAATGGCCAATCCCAGCAGGGTATGGCGGACACTGAAGCATGTCGCGCGTGGGGCTGCATCGGGCCATAAAGAATGCGTCACCGCATTGATCGGCGCATAGACGGTCGTACCGTCGATGCGCGCCCGCCTTCCGGCCGTGAGGGCCGACAGCGCGCCGGCCGTCGCGCCCGATGCCGCGACGTGCCGGATCAAAGAGGAACGCTCGCTCGGCGAGAAACGGCGCATGGCCTCGCGCAGCAAGGTTTTACATTCGCCGTCCAGGGCGCATCTCGTGTTCATCGCGAAGCGTTCCTTTTTTCAAGTCCTTTTTCGGCAAGCAACGTCGTCCATGCCGCGGGACGCGATGCTGCGGTAGCGCTACTGCTTCGTCGAGGATACGCTTTTTCCTTCGCTATCGACGAGGTTGACCGAACGCCCCTTGCCGCCGGTTTTCCCGCTCGCCCCCGAGGTCGATTCGACGGTAGCCGGCAGTTGGGCATTCGGATCCGTCACGACGAGGCTCGTCGAAGCGGACGTATAAGCGCCCGTGCGCGCGAGTTCCGACGCATCCTCGAGCCAGGAGGCGGCCCATCGCGAGTAGTCGTGGAGACTGGACCAGCTGCATCCGACGTTATCGGCCACCGTCTCGATTGCGATATTGCTTGCGTGGCCCCAGTAGGCCAGCGCCTTTTTCAATGCCGCCTGACTCTGCGCGGACGGCAATGCCAGAACCCAGTCGAGCGATCGCGTCGACAGCACTTCATCGGCGATTTCCTTTTGTTCCGCGAGCGTCGTCTTGACTGTCTGCACATTCAGCTGGGTCATACGCTGCAGGCCGTCGAGGGTGCGATCCGCCATATCGCTGAACGAACCGATGGCGGACTTACCGATGCGACCGGCCGATTCGAGTGCGGGTGTATTCATCTTCTTGCTCCGTCGGAAAGAGGTAGGACTCTGTAAAGCGTGCCGCGCGATGCGTCCCGCGCGGCACGCATTCAACTCGCGAAGCGCATGCCATCAGCCCTTTTTCGCCTGGGGATTACCGATCTTTTCGGCAAACTGCGAGAGCTTCTGATCGGTCGCCTTCTCTTCTTCCAGCGTTTGATGCAGCAGTTTCACTGCATCCTCCCGGCCAAGCTGTTTGCCGAGGGCGCAAAGCGTGCCGTACGCCGCGATCTCGTAGTGCTCCACTTTCTGAGCGGCGCCGATCAGGCCCGCATCGAGGATGGGCCCCTTCTCGAGTTCCTCGATCAGCTCCTGCCCTTCTTCGATGAGCCCCTCCATTGCCGCGCATTTCATGCGCTTCAAACGAATACCGCACATCTCCACGACCTTGTCGATGCGCTCGACCTGGCCGTGCGTTTCTTGCAGATGCGTCTCGAATGCCTGCGACAACTGCTCGTTGGTCGCGGCACGCGCCAGCTTACCGAGCGCACGTGTCAATTGCTTTTCCGCGCTGTAAATATCGGAAAGATCGTGAATGAACAAGTCTTCCAGCGTTTGGCGTGCCATGGCGAACTCCCTTGGATCGATGTGAAAAGCGATCGCAACTGCGATCAAGCACAAGGCTCCGCTCACGGATGCAACGCACGTGCCTCGAAACGCTCGAACGCCATGGGAGGGAAAGCGGTGCTACCAGAACGCCGAAATGCCGGCGATACCTTGAGCGCCGAACGCTCGGGCCAGCCGGCAATCGGCGCGTGTCATGCCGCCCAGCGCATAGACCGGCAATTGCACGCTCGCGACGAGTTCGGCGAAGCGCCGCCAGCCGAGCGTCGGCGCGCCGGGGTGAGACGATGTCGGCAGTACGGGAGAAAGCGTCACGAAATCGACCCCAATGGCCTGCGCGTGGCGCAATTGCGCTCGTGTGTGACAGGCGGCGCTGACCCACTGCGAGCCGGATGTTGCGCGCCGCGTCGAGCGCAGCAATCGTTCGCTATTCAAGTGGATGCCGTCGGCGCGTATCCTCGTCGTTTCGGCAGGTCCGTTCAGCATGAGCCGCGCGCCATGACGGCGGCAAATCGCGAGGACTTCGCCGGCCAATTCGTCGAACGACTCGGCGCTCGCTTGCTTCGAGCGCAGTTGGATAAGCGCTACGCCACCTGCCAACGCATGCTCGATACGTGCGAGGAATGGGTCGAAGCGCCCGTCGGCCGGAGGCTCGGGTGTCACGAGCAGCCATTCAGGAAGGACTTTGTCGTCGCGCATGCGGCAAAGCTACCAAAAGAAGCTTGCCCTGTCATCGCATCGACGCCGCGCCGGTTCTCGCCAAGCGCTAGGGCCTGTTCACGCTAATTACAGGCTTGCGCTGGCCACCAGAAGGGCCGAGCGCAAGGAATGGGACGAAGGGAATACTCGACGTATTCACAAGGAGCA
>Ga0105239_10001978_pt1 | contig 26646 bp, 20 predicted proteins | sample KBSC44metaG_FD_92761 | JGI IMG/M metagenome (GOLD analysis project Ga0105239, IMG submission 92761) | Corn rhizosphere microbial communities from Kellogg Biological Station, Michigan, USA - KBS C4-4 metaG | ecosystem: Host-associated > Plants > Roots > Rhizosphere > Soil | place: Michigan, USA...
CTTTGGCCTACCATTATTAGAGCTGTTGGATTTCGAAGAAAATCATCCACAGGCACTTGTTTTATGCCCAACACGTGAACTTTGTTTACAGATCACGAACGACATTAAAAATTACGCCAAGCAAATGAACAACGTACACGTTGTTGCTGTGTATGGTGGTGCAAGTATTTCTGATCAGTTACGCCAAATCAAACGCGGTGTACAGATTGTAGTGGCCACACCTGGCCGTATGCTTGATATCATCAATCGCAAGGCGATAGATTTTTCGCAGGTAAAATACGTAGTATTGGATGAAGCTGATGAAATGCTCAATATGGGCTTTCAGGAAGACATTGATAATATCTTATCTACCACGCCCGACGAGAAAAAAACCTGGCTGTTTTCAGCCACGATGCCTGCCGAAGTTAGGCGGATCGCCAAAAAATACATGGAGAATCCGTTTGAGCTGACTATGGGCACCAAAAACACCGGTAATGCCAACATTGAGCACGAATACTATATAGTACGTGCCCGTGACAAGTATGCCGCGTTTAAACGTATTGTTGATTTTAACCCCGATATTTTTGGTATTGTTTTTTGCCGTACCAAGATAGAGACCCAGGATATTGCAGAAGCGCTGATCAAAGACGGTTACAATGCCGATTCTTTACACGGCGATTTATCGCAACAACAACGTGATAAAGTTATGAAACGTTACCGTGAGCGTAACCTGCAGCTATTAATAGCTACAGACGTTGCCGCCCGTGGTATCGACGTTAATGATGTTACCCACGTAATCAACTACTCGTTACCAGACGAGATTGAGAATTACACCCACCGTAGCGGTCGTACCGCCCGTGCCGGTAAAACTGGTGTATCTATCTCTATCGTTAACGGTAAAGAGCTTGGCAAAATTCGCCAGATTGAACGTGTTATTGGTAAAAAGTTTTCAAAAGCCGAGATCCCCACAGGTTTTGACGTTTGCGAAAAACAACTGTTCTCTATTGTACATAAAGTACATAACGTTACCGTTAACGACGAGCAGATTGAGCAATACCTGCCACGTATCATCGAGGAGTTTAAAGATGTAAGCAAAGAAGAGTTTATCAAACGTTTTGCTTCTATCGAGTTTAACCGCTTCCTGGATTATTACAAAAACGCTCCTGATTTGAACGCAAGTGTTGAAGAAGGCCGTCGTTTTGAAGACCGTGGCGAACGCACTTCAGGTGGCAAATCAGCTTACACCCGTTTATTTATAAACTTAGGTTCTGTTGATGAATTTAACCGCGGCGATTTGCTGGGTTACATTTGTAACACCACCAAAATAAGCGGCCGTACTGTTGGTAAAATTGATGTAAAAGGCGTTTACTCATTTTTCGAAGTTCCGCATGAGGATGTAGAAAAAGTAATGACTGCTTATAAAGAGATCGAATACAAAGGCCGTCCGGTAAGGATAGAAATATCTGGCGAAGGCACCAGTGATAATCGCAGCAGCGGCGGTGGATACCGTGGCGGTGGCGAACGTCGTGAAGGCGGATACCGTGGTGGTGAGCGTCGCGAAGGCGGTGGCGGTTACCGTGGTGGCGAACGCCGTGAAGGCGGTGGTTACCGTGGTGGCGAAAGAAACGGCTCTGGTGGTGGTTTCCGTGATTTCTCTGGAAAACCCCGCGAGGAACGTCCGGAACGTCGCAGAAGATTCTAATTTAAAGAGTCAGGAGATGAGAGTCAGGAGTCAGGACCGAAAGCCAGAAACAATGGCAATTTTGTCCTGATTCTTGAATCTTACTTCTTGATTCTAAAAAGAAAATAGTTTTTCATGTAGCTTCTCTGGTAAAGAAGCATAGTTTTAGTTTAGTTTTGTTAACAAAGCCTTCAGCCGCATCAGCAGCATGAAGGCTTTTGTTTTTAATGAGGATTTTGAGCAGCCATCTGAATCAAGGCAAAACTATATTTTATTTTCTTGACTCTTGATTCTAATGACTTGACTCTTTTAACGACTAAATTCTACCAGGTCAGAGTCTGGGTAAAACAGCGTCAGCTTATGATCGTCCAGATTTTTGATCAGGAATTTGGTAAACGGCCTGCTGCCCTGGTACGATGTAAAAATGGTATCATTCGTTACAAAGTAGTCTTCCGTAACAGGCTTGCCATCGTCCATCGTAAATCCTTTATCGGTTATTTCAAGCTTGGTTTCGCCATCTTTTGACTGCCATTTGCCCACCAGTTTTTTGTTAACCGGGTGTTCAGGCGCACTGTTGCAGGCAAAAACCAATAATATCAATCCAACTGCGGGGATCAATAAAGCTTTATGTTTCATATTTAATTTTTATACCCGTGGCAATCCGTATTACCAGATTTTGTTATTTTTTCTCAACAGGTTTATCTTTCAATTTGCTTTTGCTAATATAGATGTGTTTACCCTTTTTATTGACATAGAAATATTTTGAATTCTTATCAATATAAATGGTTTGCCCCCTTGGCCCCACCTTATCAGCATACTTTTTATCAGCTACGGCCGCCGCGCCTTTGGATGCAATTTCGGCTGTTTTATGACCAACTGATGTAGCCACTTTACCAGTCTTGTCGCCCACTTTTTTAAAGAAGCTGGTATCCTTTTTGGTTTTAGTTTGTGAAAAGGCTGGGGATATCATAAATACACACGCAGCAAGGAGGGTAATTTTGAATAGATTTTTCATAAGGAACGGTAATTAAGTTTATTACTAATTTAATAAAATAATCAACTCAATTTTTCTGCCAAATTGCTCATTTCCAATACCGGAGAGCTTTTCCCATATAAAATGGCATAAACAGCATCACATATAGGCATATCCACATTGTATTGTTTATTCACCTCGTGTAGGCAATTTACTGCATAATATCCTTCGGCTATCATATTCATTTCCAGTTGGGCCGATTTTACTGTATACCCCTTACCTATCATATTGCCAAAAGTACGGTTGCGGCTAAACTGCGAATACGCGGTCACCAGCAGATCGCCCAGGTAGGCCGATTCTTTAATGTCCCTGTTGATCGGGTGCACCGCAGCAACAAAACGTTCCAGCTCGCGTATAGCGTTTGATATTAGTACTGCCTGAAAATTATCGCCATAGCCCACACCATGGCAAATACCACTGGCAATGGCATAAACATTTTTTAACACAGCGCCGTATTCCGTACCATATATATCATCAGATACGATGGTTTTGATATAACGGGTATTGATCATGCCTGCAAACTCAGCAGCCAGTTCGGCATCTCCTGATGCGATGGTAAGATAAGAGAGCTTTTCAAGCGCTACTTCCTCGGCATGGCAGGGACCGCTGATCACCATAAAATCATTAAACGAAACGCCCATCTTCTGGTTTAAGAAATCACCAATAATCAGATTTTCATCAGGCACGATTCCTTTTATGGCTGATACTATTTTTTTACCGGCCAGATCGGCAGGGGTTATACCCGTCAAGGCATCTTTTAAAAATGCGGCTGGTACATTCAGCAAAATAATATCAGCATGCTGTATGATCTGCTTAAGATTAACCGAGATATTTTGTTTGGGCAGTTTAATTTCAACCGAGCTTAAATAATGCGGGTTATGCCCAAATTTATGCAAATGTTCCACCGCCTGTACATTCCGCATCCACCAAAAAATCTCCTTTTCTGTAGTATTATCAGCCAGCATTTTAATATTGGCTGTAGCCCAACTCCCTCCGCCAACAACCGCGATCTTTTTCTTGTTTTTTTGCATTAAATAGTGTTGCCAGGTTTTAATTGACAAAGCAAATTAATGAAAAATTGAGGTAAAAGGAGAATGGATTTTTGTTCCTTGCTCATTAAATAGTTAAGTTTGTTTTATACCCTATACCTATGGATCCATCAGCCAGAGCAACATTTAACCGGCACTTTACGACAGAAAAATACGAGGGCTTTTTAACCCGCCTTAACGATGGTCTGCGCAATCCCGTATTATTTCGTGTAGCAGAAACACCGGTTTTCCTGACTGATGACTTTCGCGATAAACTCATGGCTGCCGGCGAGGGCATCATGGATACCATTTTACAAGCCGGGTTTAAGGAACTTACAGAACGATCCATACCTGATAAGTGGCGCCTGCCCAATGAAAATGCCCATCCACATTTCATCGCACTTGATTTTGGTGTTTGTAAGGATGCCGATGGCCGGATAGTCCCTAAATTGATCGAACTGCAGGGCTTCCCTTCTTTGTATGGTTTCCAGGTTCATTTGGGCAATACCTATCGTGAAGTATTCAATATCGATACAAACAAAACCATCTATTTTAATGGCCTTAATGATCAATCCTACTTTGATCTGCTCAAAAAAACCATCCTTGGCCCCTATCAGCCCGACGAAGTGGTTTTGATGGATGTAAACGCGCCTGAACAAAAAACCTCGGTTGATTTTTATATCACCCAGCGCTACCTGGGCATTCCCGTTATTTCGCTGAGTGATCTGCAACAACAGGGCGACCAGCTTTTTTACGAAGCAAATGGTCAAAAAAAACGCATCCGTCGTATGTATAACCGGTTGATATTTGATGAGATAGACGGCGACGAAAATATTTTTGACAAGGTTGTTGATATACGCCAGCCGCTTGATGTTGAGTGGATAACTCACCCAAACTGGTTTTACCGTATTAGTAAATTTACCATGCCTTACCTGCATGGCGATTATATTCCCAAAACACGATTTTTACACCAGGTAACGCCAATACCTACCGACCTGGAGAATTATGTACTTAAACCCTTGTTCTCTTTCGCGGGTCAGGGGGTGATCATTGACGTAACCGCCGATGATATTAATAATATTACTGATCCCGAAAACTGGATATTACAACAAAAAGTAAATTATGAGCCGGTAGTACAAGCACCGGATGGCGGTGTTAAGGCCGAGATACGCTTACTTTATCTATGGCCCGATGGCGATGCTAAGCCTACGCTGGCCATTAACCTGGCCAGACTTAGCCGTGGCAAAATGATAGGCGTGCGTTATAATCAAAATTTTGACTGGGTAGGCGGAACAATTGCCTTTATGCAGCGTTAAACTTTATACTAATTAGAGCGTCTGTACGTATAATATTGTATATATTAAAAATGTAGTATTTTTGCGACATGAATATTCAAACCATTATAGTAATTATTCTTTTTGCTGGCGCAGTCTTTTACATCGGCCGTATGCTGTATAAAAGCCTGACCGCGAAAAAGGGGTGTGGTGGTAATTGTAAATGTGGAGTTGATTTTTCTGGTATCGAGCCAGAGAACGCGCATAAATAATCAACAATACCATTCATTAAATCTTCATTTGTAACCCGTACTTTTAAATTTAGAAGTAAACTCACTTAATGTCTTCAAACAAGCAAGTTTTTCAAGCCGATTCACCAGGTAGATGGAATAAATTCAAGTGGCTCAGCCGCATACTTCTTGCAGTACTTGTAATTGGGATAATAGCCGTAATAGTTACCATCAAATCAACTTATTACCCCGATCTGCCCAACCTGAACCCGGCCCCGAAAAAAATGTCGAAAGAAGAACTTGACCAGTTAAAACGGTCAACCAAGTTCAAGTACTTCAATATACAAAAGTCTGAAATTGAGGCCATGGAGCGAACCCGTCGTTTGCACCAACTCAAGCATCCTAATAATAAAGACCGTATTAACGCGGCCTTTTACCTGGCCTGGGATCCTCAGGCTTATAATTCACTCATCACCAATCTCGGTCACCTGGATATGGTGGTAAGCGAAGGTTTTTCGATAGCACCCAAAGTTGATACCGTAATTACTAAAATTGATACCGGGCTTGTCAACATCAATAAAAAGTTTAATAAGCCAGTGCTCATTATGCTTTCTAACTACGTTAACTATAACAACGTAAGCGGCGGTTTTGACAGTAAAGATGTTGAACGGATCATCAAAAGCAAAAAACTCCGTACAGGCTTTATTAACAGCATTATCAATAGCCTTACTAAACATAAATTCCAAGGTATTAATGTTGATTTTAATGAAATTAAAGATCGCAACAGCGCAGAGTACCTTACCTTTTTGCAGGAACTTTACAAGGCTCTGCACGCCAAAAATTTCCTGGTAACCCAAAATGTGGTGCCCGATGATGAAGCCTATAACCTAAAGAAATTACAGCATTTTAACGACTTTTTGTTTGTAATGGCTATTGATGAGCACTATGATGCCACCAATGCCGGCGACCTGTCAAATCAGCACTGGGTTGAACAGATACTGGACGACGTTTGCAGCCAGGTGCCCAGCGAAAAAGTTATTTTAACTTTTGCCGCGGGCGGATACGACTGGCCCGAAAAGAGTGTTGGCCATGCCATAGGTTACCAGCAAGCTATAAGTACCGCGCAGGAAAAACAAAGTAAAATTATTTTTGACCCGCTATCGGCCAACCTGCATTTTAATTATGTCGACCAGAATGGCCTTCCACATACCACTTATTTTACAGACGCCGCTACCAATTTCAACGTTATCCGAATGGCCGACGATTGGGCCACCGGTGGTGTAGCTTTATGGCGCCTGGGATCTGAGGATCCGCGTTTATGGTCGTATTTCCAAAAGAATCTTTCGATAGACTCTTTAAGAAAAACAGGCATCGATCTTAAAAAGCTAACTACGGTAGGTTTAAATAACCGTGTGAATGTTGATTATGATGGCGAAGGCGAAGTTTTGGATCTCATCACTACTCCTACTACGGGCCAGATAGACGTAAAACTGGATACCGGCAGCTATACCATTACCAATCAACAGTATATTAAACTACCCACCAAGTACGTAATACGCCGCTATGGCTATGCCCCTAAAAAAGTAGTTTTAACTTTTGATGATGGCCCCGATCCGGATTTTACGCCACGTATTTTAGATATCCTTAAAAAGGAAAATGTACCGGCAGCTTTCTTCGTGGTGGGCTCCATGGCCGAAAAGAACATGCAGCTGGTGCGGCGTGAATATGAGGAAGGCTATGAGATAGGTAACCATACATTCTTCCACCCGGATATCTCAACCATCAGTCTTGACCGGGTTATATTGGAGCTTAACTCAACCCGTAAGCTTATTGAATCCATAACCGGAAGAAGCACCATACTTTTCAGGCCTCCGTTTAATGCCGATGCCGAGCCACAAACCCTGGCCGAGGTTATCCCAGTAGCCGAGAGCCGCAGGCAAAGTTATATTACCATTGGCGAATCTATTGACCCCTGGGACTGGCAGCCGGGTGTAACAGCCGACAGTATTATTGCCCGTACCATCAGGCAAAAAGATAATGGCTCGATGATATTGCTGCACGATGCTGGTGGCGATACCCGGGAAGAAACGGTAAAGGCATTGCCCGAAATTATCCATTTCTTTAAATCGCACGGATACCAGTTTACCACCATTGCCGACGTGCTGGGCAAAACCAAAGCCGATCTGATGCCGCCTATTCCAAATGATCCGCATACAGGTATCCTGGGGCCGGTATATGACGTGGCGGTGCATGGCTATTTTTATATCAACTGGATACTCATCTATATATTTTTATCGGCTATTTTCCTGGCGATTGGCCGTATTGTTTTAATTGGAGTACTGGCCGTAAGGCAGCATGGCGAAAATAAAAAGATGGTAAAAGCCCGCGGCAACAATTTCCCATTGCCACCGGTGAGTATTATTGTGCCTGCTTATAACGAAGAGGTAAATGCCGTTGCTACCATACAAAGTTTATTAAAAACAGAATACCCATCATTTGAGATCATTTTTGTGGATGACGGGTCAAAGGATAAAACCTTTGAAGTGGTTAACTCCGCTTATGCCAATAATCCGCTGGTTAAAATACTAACCAAGCCAAACGGCGGTAAAGCATCGGCACTTAATTTTGGTATTACCCATGCTCAAAATGATTATGTGGTTTGTATTGATGCCGATACACAGCTAAAAACCGATGCCATTTATCACTTAATGACCTATTTTACCGATGAGGAAATAGGCGCAGTAGCGGGTACCGTAAAAGTAGGTAACGAAACCAATATCATTACCCGCTGGCAATCTATAGAATATATTACGGCGCAAAACATGGATAGGCGGGCATTTGACCTGATCAATAGTATTACTGTGGTGCCGGGAGCCATTGGCGCGTTCCGCAAATCGGCAATATTTAAAGCAGGCGGTTTTACTTATGATACGCTTGCCGAGGATTGCGACCTCACCATGCGCATCCTAAAGCAAGGCTATATTGTAAAAAATTGTGCCGAAGCCATTGCTTATACCGAAGCCCCCGAAACCATCAACATGCTGTTGAAACAACGTTTCCGCTGGAGCTTTGGCGTAATCCAGAGTTTCTGGAAAAACCGCGACGCGCTGTTCAACAAAAAGTATAAATTCTTTGGGATGGTGGGCATGCCAAACATTTTGATCTTCCAGATCATATTGCCGCTGTTTTCGCCGCTGGCTGACCTGATGATGATATTTGCCCTTTTTGGTGCCAAACCCGAGAAAATGCTATTCTACTATATAGCCTTTGTTTTGATCGATTTCATCGTGGGCATCATCGCCTTCCGGATGGAAAAAGAGGACTACAGAAAGCTCATTTACATTATCCCGCAACGTTTTATGTGGCGCCAGTTAATGTATTACGTTCTGTTTAAATCTATCAGAAAAGCATTAAAAGGCGAGCTGAGCGGCTGGGGTGTACTGAAACGTACAGGTAACGTAAAGGTTGAAAAAGAAAAGGAAAATCAGGTTTAAATCCTACACGTCATTGCGAGGAACAAAGCAAGCCCCTCACCCAACTCTCGTCAAAAAGTAATAACCCATGAAGTGGCTCAATCGCGCGGTATCGACTCATCCCGACATCGCTGCGCTTATCACCCATCTCTCCGCTTCGCGCATAGAGGGGATTTTCATTCCTTTTTTCTCTTTCCGCCGAAGGCGAAGAGAGGCAGGTCCAGCGAAGCGTAGACCGTGTGAGTCGGCTCTGCACCCTGCTATTTCTCAACAAGACCTATTCTATCTTTTCATGCGCTGTTACATGAGGGCTTCGTCGTTTAGAGGAGCCCCTCCCAAGACAAGCATCATGTCAATTGAGTTTATAGATATGCTTAATTTGGAAACTAAATACGCTGGAAATTAAACGATATTGGTCGGTACCAATTTTTACCTAATGACCAATAAGATACCTGCTATAAGGCCCTCATGGCTTCCATACCTGTTGATTTTATGTTTTAGTATATCCGCGCTTACAACCGTAGCGCAGGATAAAGGCGATGAGGATAAAACCATGGCCAACAGTGTTAAAACCCGCGATCAAAAAGCCATTGACGAGGCTATGCAAAGCTGGTGGCCGGCATCCATGAAAACACGGAACAGCCGGCTAACCTGGTGGCGCGACGCCCGTTTTGGGATATTTATACACTGGGGCATATACTCCTTACCTGCCGGCGAATGGGAAGGTAAAAATATCGGCGGCTATGCCGAGCACCTGATGCGCAAGGCTAAAATACCACGTTCAACCTACCTGGAACTGGCGCATCACTTTGATCCAACAAAATTTAATGCCGATAAATGGGTACAGGCAGCCAAATACGCAGGCATGAGGTATCTGATCATTACGGCCAAGCATCATGATGGTTTTGCAATGTATAACTCGCAGGTTTCTGATTACAATGTGGTTAAACAAACCGCCTGGAAACACGACCCCATGGTTGATCTGGCTGCGGCCTGTAAAAAATATGGCATTAAGTTCGGCTTTTATTATTCGCATGCCTTTGATTGGGAACATCCCGATGCGCCTGGTAACGATTGGGATTACCAGAACCCCGGAGGCGATCTGAATTTGTTTGGCGGCCGCGACTGGTATGATGTTCACCCGGAGCTGTTACCTAAAGCGGTTAATTATGTAGATAAAAAGGCCATACCACAAATCAAAGAACTCATCACCAGGTATCATCCAGATATATTGTGGTTTGATACCCCGCAAAAACTACCGCTATCAGAAAACATCCGCATCCTGAAAGCCATCCGGGAAACCGACCCGAATATTATAGTGAACGGAAGACTGGCACGGGGCAGCGGTAATTTACAGCTGGGCGATTATAAAAACACCGCCGATCGCCCTGCAGAGTTTTTCCCTGTAATCGGCGATTGGGAAGCTATACCCACTACCAATGAGTCATACGGTTACTCGAAATTTGATAAGAGCCATAAACCGGTAAGCTTTTTTATTCGTTTACTGGCCAAAGCCACATCACGCGGGGGTAACCTCTTGATGAATATCGGCCCCATGGGTGATGGCGAATTTGCTCCGGAAGATACAGCTATTCTGCAAGGCATAGGCCGCTGGATGAGCAAAAATTCGGCAAGCATCTATCAAACAACTAAAACCGCACTACCCTATCAAAGCTGGGGCGTATCAACCCGAAAAAACAACTTGCTTTATCTGCATGTATTTAACTGGCCAAAAAATGGCCAATTGATAGTGGGTGGCTTAAAAAGCGGGATCAGCAAAGCATGGGTGCTGGCTGATAAAAAGGAGTTAAAGTTTAGCAGGCTCGATCCGCTTGATGTGGCCATTCATTTACCTGCACAGGCCCCCGATACCAGCAACACGGTTATTGTATTAGAAACAACAACCGGAAAGATAGAAACCGATACCGTACGCTTGTTGGCAAGCCGTGAAACAACCAATCGTTTACTGGCATTTGATGCCCGCCTGGAAGGCAAGGGCTTTGGTTTTGGTGACGGTAAAACCAGCAGCTATTATGTAGAAGGCTGGAAAAACACCAACCAATCTGTAAACTGGGATTTCAGGCTAATAGAGCCTGCTACCTATAAAATACTTTTAAAGTACGCGGCAGATAATGTTGATGAAGGCACTTATGAATTAAGTAGTGGAAACCATAAAGTAAAAGGCAGCGTTGAAGCTATAGCTAAAGGCGTACAGGTTAAAGAACAGGAGTTAGGTACTGTAAGCCTTGAACCGGGCGCGCATAGCCTGAGCATTACACCGGTTGAAATAAAGAAAGCCGGTTTAATGAAGATATTAGAGATACAGCTGATACCAGTGAGTACACCTTAGTCGCGTTCAATAAGGCAAACCGCGTAGGCTACTACACCTTCTTCACGGCCAATAAAGCCCATTTGCTCGTTAGTAGTGGCCTTAATGGATATATCCTCCTCGCTGATGGACGCGGCCTCGGCTATATAGGTTTTCATGGCCGGTATGTGCGGGTTTATCTTGGGCGCTTCCAGGCATACCATAGCATCGATATTGCCAATACTAAAACCCTTCTCTTTGATCAGCACTACCACATGCTGTAACAGTACCAGGCTGCTGATGCCTTTCCAGCGGTTGTCGGTATTGGAAAAATGAAAGCCTATATCGCGTAAATTCGCGGCTCCGAGTAAGGCATCACAAATAGCATGTAACAATACATCGGCATCCGAATGCCCGTAAGCACCGGAATGATGCTCCAGCTTTACGCCGCCTAAAACAAATGGGTGCTGTTCTTTTAACTGATGTACATCAAACCCAAAACCTACTTTTATCTTACCCATTACCGTTTACCCACATTTGATATACCGCCAAAATTTGCCGACAAGGTAAAGCGCAGCGTATTGGCTAAAGGACTATTTTGCTGGCTCGCTGCCAGGTATGAAAAATCGAAATTAAAAATATTATACTTCATGCCTAAACCCAGGGTTAGATAGTGCCTGTCGCCCTTATCTGGGTTTTCATAAAAATACCCGGCCCTAACCGCGAATTGGTGATTATACCAGTATTCAACCCCAGGCGAAAAGCTGATCTCTTTCAACTCCTCACTAAAACCTCCCGGAGCATCACCAAACGACTGGAATATACCCGCCGGTACAGATACATCATCATCGTGCCCTTTGATGATATTTCCATTCACATCGCGTATGGGAGGTGTAGGCACCAGTAATTTATTGATATCAAAAGTGGCGGTTAATTCATTGGTTTCGTCAAGCTCCCAGGTATTGGCCACGCCCAATTTTAAATTGGTGGGTAAAAAGTATTTAGGTCCTACATCGCTATAGCCTATTTTTGTGCCTATATTGGAGATATGCGCACCAAAGGCAAAAAGATTTTCACTACCCCAGGGCTTTTTATAATACAACGATACATCAGCAGCAATCGCGTTACCCGGCTTGTTAACCTGCCCCGATCCCTGCGCAAAGGATATACTTGATATGCTTGAACGTATATAACGCAGCGTTAATCCGAGCGACAGATTCTCGCCAAATTTACGGGCAAATGAACCGTCTATCGAAAACTCGTTTGGCGTATAAGTGCCCTGGTCATTTGACTGATCATCCGTTAATTGAACCGAACCGTAATTAAAATAACGGAGGGATGCTCCAATGGTATTACGATCATTCAGTTTATGTGCATAGCTCAGGTAGGAAAGGCTGATATCGGGCACCAAATGTCGTAACCAAGGGCTATAAGATAGCGAAAGTGCATCGTTACTCTCCAGAAAAGCGAGTTTGGATGGATTCCAGAAATTGGCATTAACGTCTGGTGAAATAGCCACACCAGCATCGCCCATAGCTCCCGAACGAGAATCAGGGGATATATTTAAAAAAGGCACCTGGACCGGTATCGCCTTAATATTGCTCCCATCAGTACTTGTACCTACAGGCGTTTGCGCAATAGCCGAAACCGGCAGCAGAAAGAGCACGGAATAAACAAGATAGCGAAAGGTAGAAAACTTCATTGGGTGAATTTAGCTTTTATAATTTAATTCATATACAAGTACTCCCAAAATTTACTCAGCATTTTTAAAAAACTATTGTAATAATTGCTCAATCAAAAAAAGCAAACCGGTGCAACTAATTTCAACAAATTTTCGTTCAAATGCCTGATAATAGTTTGAATTATTTTGAATAATGGGTTGTGTGCATTAGCATTATATCCATTTTTTTCTAAATTTACCCTATAATATAACCGTAAAAATATGAAAATACTTTTTACTAAAACTGCTTTCGTGCTGTTGGCTGTAAGTGCCGTGGTAAGCAGCTGCAGTAAACAACACGAAACTTCGCAAAAAACCGGGATCACTTATAACGACAAAAACAATGGTGGTTATGTGCGGTTCAGGCAAACCCATCCCGCACCGGGCCCGGGTCTGGTACCCATTGAGGGTGGTACTTTTGTGATGGGTGGCAGCGCTGACCAGGATGTTGCTTATGACTATAATAACGTAAAACGCAGAGTAACTGTCCCATCTTTTTACATGGATGAAACCGAGGTATCTAACCAGGATTGGCTTGATTACCTGCATTGGACGGCTATCACTTTCCCGAATGACCGGGAGTTATATTATGATGCTTTGCCCGATACCCTGGTATGGCGTAAACCCTTATCGTACAATGAACCTTATGTAGATAATTACCTGCGTCATCCTGCTTTTCAGGACTATCCTGTAGTGGGTGTAACCTGGGATCAGGCACAGGATTATTGCCAATGGCGTACCGACCGTACCAATGAAAATATTTTACGTGAATCGGGCCGAATGGTGGCCTGGAAGGATTTAAATGGTGGCAAAAACGGGCAACCGGCTGCATCAACAGAACCTTACAATAATGACATGTACCTTAACGGTCAGCAAAGAGGTCCCGGGTTTGACGGCAAGAAAATGATGCCGGATCTGAGTCCAAATGCCCAGGCCGGCACGGGCAAAAACGGCAAGCCCGTAAGGCCAGTACGTATGGAAGATGGTATACTAAAACAAGGTTACCGTTTACCTTCGGAAGCTGAATGGGAATACGCGGCTTTAGCTTTAGCAGGCAATACTCAGTTTGAAAACATCGACGACGGTAAAATGTACCCATGGAATGGTTTGGGCGTACGCTCGGCCAAGAGCAAAACCCGTGGTTTAATAATGGCTAACTTTAAACGTGGTGCTGGTGATAACGCTGGTGTTGGTGGTTACTTGAATGACAAGGCCGATATTACCGCTCCGGTACGCTCCTATGCACCAAACGATTTTGGTTTGTATAACATGGCTGGTAACGTAAACGAATGGGTTGCTGATACCTACCGCCAAACCTCATTTGAAGAGTTTGATGACTTTAACCCCTTCCGTGGTAACGAATACACCAACAAACGTATGGCCGATCCATCAAAAGGTCTTTACGCCAAAGACAAATACGGTCGCCCGATCAAAGATCCGGCAAAAGCCAACAGAAAATTAAAATACAGTGAGCTTTTAGCCTTGCAAGGTCAGCGTCCGGACTCAACCAATGCAACACAGGCTGCCCCTGTAGCAAATGGCAGCGTAGCAGCTGCCAATGCGGCAAGTGCTAATGCACAATTAGCTGTCCGCAATTCGGGTAAAGCATTTAATCCCGATTTGAGGGGAGACAAGGATACCGTTAACCTTGCTCTATACGGAAACACTACGCTTGTTAACAACCGTTCAAAAGTTTACAAGGGTGGCTCATGGAACGATATGGCTTATTGGCTAAACCCGGCTACCCGTCGCTTTATGGATCAGGACGAAGCCAGCGCCGAAATCGGTTTCCGCTGCGCGATGACCCTGGTTGGCGCGCCGGAAATTTACCCGAATGGCAAACCACATTACGGTGTTAAAAAGGCCAAAACTTTTAAATCAAAATAAAATATTCTTCTTATTTATAAAAAAAGCCATCTGGTAAACAGATGGCTTTTTTTATACTCATATTTCCAGCTCATGTATGGAGGCTTCCTTGTAGTCTTCTTTAACAACAAAAAGGCTCCGTTATTTAGCCATCTTCTGCTACAGCTTCATTTCATCATATATAATCAAAGGATAATATCCGCATTCTGTGATAATCAATTAATTTAAAAAAATGACTATGCGCTTTAATACGCCTGTTTTCCTTATAACAAAAAAAGCCCCGGCCTATATAGCCAGGGCTTTTTTGTTCAATAGTATTTTATTGATAACCTTCGTTTTGCGTTAAGTTCGGATTTGCATCCCGCTCACGTTTAGGTATCGGAAATATCAACTTTGGTGAATTCCACACGTAAGTATCAGTTACATTACCATCATCGTCATGGAGTATTACCGATTCATGATAACGTTTTAAGTCGTTTAACCTGAAACCTTCAAAAGCAAGCTCAACTCTGCGTTCCTGCTTAACGGCAGCAAATAAACCATCAAAATCTGTTGCTGTGGTATTATCTAATTTAGCCCGGTTCCTTACTACATTTATATCTGCTGCAGCACCGGTTAAATCAGCAGATGGCTTTCTTAACCTCGCTTCTGCTCTGATCAAATATACTTCGGCTAAACGCATTAAAAGAATATTGCCATACAGGTTGTTAAATTTTGAAGTAAAGGTATCACCTCCCGAGTCTGTAAATTCATTGGCCCTGTCATCGCCTTCTTCATAACGGTCAAAATGCTGTTGATTTATTACAGTTTCGCCACGCCCGCCAAAATTGCTGGCTGCAAAAACTTCATTTAGTGCATTAAAGCCCGACTGGCTCGACATTTGAATAGCAAAAATATCTTCGGAAGTATTAAATACGTGTGTGGCCTGAGGAGGAACCTGAAACTCATCAACAAATTTGGGCACCAGAGTAAAATCACCGCTGTTGATCACTTTAGATGCTTCAGTTTCTGCAAGTACAAAATTTTCCTGGGTAAGGTAAATCCTCGCTAAAACAGTTGATGCAGCTGATGAGCTTGCATAAGTCGATCTCCCAACTACAAGATTAGCTTCCGCTTCCTGCAAATCGGCAATAGCTTGCGCATATACCTCGGCTACGGTATTACGTTTCACTTTTTGTATACCTGCTATTGTAGTAGTGGGTGTAAGGACAATCGGTACGCCAGGGTTTGAAGAAGGGGTACCGTCATTCCAGGCCTTACCAAATATCCTTACCAGGTCAAAATAGGTCATACCGCGTAAAAACTTGGCTTCTGCCTGTACCCTTACCTTTTTACCTTTCGCAGTATCAACTAAATTGATATTAGCCAAAACCGTATTACACACGTTTATAGTATTATAGCCACTATTCCAAACACCTTCAACAAAAGCATTGTTAACAGTGATCGTTTTATTACTTAGCTCCGTATATTCTGAAAATGAGCCAAAATAGGAGAAATCGCCATCATCGCCCAAAAAATCAGTAGTTGACATGAGCCTGCCACCATAAATACCCCGTAAAGCGGCGGCAGTATATGCGCCAATCAGCACACCTTCAACATCTTTAGAGTTTTTTATCGCCTGATCTGCCTCAACATCGTTTTGAGGCTTAATATCTAGTTGCTTTTTGCAACTGGAGCTATACAGCATTACCAATGTACTTAATGCTATGATTGAATATTTAATTTTTTTCATCTTTTTCAGCTTAATTTAAAAGCCCACGTTAATTCCAAAAGTGATTGTTTTAGCCTGTGGTGCAGCATAAAAGTCATAGCCCTGGGTTATATTTCCCGAAAAAGCATCTGAATTTAACTCCGGATCCCAGCCTTTATATTTGGTCCAGGTCGCGAGGTTAGTTGCCTGTGCATATATTCTAAGGCTCTGCAATTTAATTTTGGTCAATATCTCCTTGGGGAAATTATAACCTATAATAATATTTTTTAACCTTACATATGACCCATCCTCAATATATCTTGAGCTTGGGCTAATACCGTTACCACCAAATAAACGAGCCTGTGGTACATTGGTAATATCGCCTGGCTTTTTCCATGAGTTTAGCTGATCAATGGTTTGATTGTCATAACCATTGCTACCGCTTGATGACATGTACTGCCCAGCTCCGTTATAGATGTTGTTGCCCTGAACAGCTTGCAATAAGAAACTAAAATCAAAACCCTTAAAAGCTACCGAGTTGTTTAAGCCCGCTATATATTTAGGGTTTGGATCGCCAATTTTAACTGGCGTTGCCTGATTATAATCATTGGTTTTAGTCCTGTCGCGCTGACCATTTCCCATATCTGTGTTTTTGTAATAAAGCGCATCACCATTAGCAGGGTCAGCGCCTGCAAATTCTGGTGCAAAAAACACGCCCAATGGCTGGCCTTCAACTGCACGGTTTACGGCATCGCCGCTACCGGTAATCACCTGCCCTTTCAAATCGGTAATCTTGTTGCGGTTAATGGATAGGTTAACGCTGGTTGACCACTTAACCACACCAACAAGGTTTTTGGAATCAATTTGCAGCTCAAATCCTCTATTTTGCAGTTTACCCAAATTTTGAGTAATAGTTGTATAGCCCGAAGTACCAGGTACCTGTACATTTAATAAAAGATCCCTTGTTTTTTTCTGATAAACATCAAACGTTCCAGCTAAGCGCCCTTCGAAAAAACCTATATCCAAACCAAGATCAGCTTGTGCGGTAGTTTCCCACTTCAAATCAGGGTTGGGTAGTTGCGTTGGCCTTGCACCCGCTACACCAGCGTAGCCAAATGCACTAAATAGTCCGCGTGCCGGGAAATTACCAATCTCGGAGTTGCCTGTAAGACCATAACTGGCTCTTAACTTTAACTCAGAAACAAGTTGTTGTTTCTTCATAAAGCTTTCTTCTGAAACAACCCAACCCACTGAACCTGCAGGGAAAAATCCATAACGGTGATTGTCACCAAATCTTGATGAACCATCAACACGTCCACTTAATGACAGCAAGTATCTCTCGTCATATTTATAATTCACCCTACTGAAATATGACAATAAGGAGTAAGCCGAAGTAGTTGATGATCCTGAAATAATGTTTGCCGAACTGGTCAACTTTTTATAAGCATCACTCGGAAACTGCGTACCCTGTAATTGGTTAAGATCATTTTGTTGCCTTTGATAGGTCATACCGCCAACTGCGTCTATATGGCTTTTATCAATATCCTTCGTAAACTGCAAAAAGTTGTTTGTGTTAAAGTTTACCGATGATACTGACGAACTGAAACCTGTTCCATTTGGTGTAGAAGTATTACGAACAGTAAGGCTGCCGGTATAAGTATCTTCGCCAGAATTTAATATATCAACGCCAACCTCTGATCTGAAATTTAAAAAGGGAAGTAATTTTACCTGCGCAAAAACATTCCCCAGGTTGCGGTAATCCGTTGTTTTATAATAACCATCGATAGCATTCAGTATCGGGTTAAAATAAGTAGGATAATTAGTGTTTGGTTCGCCTGTTGTTGGATCTAAAGCGCCACTGACCAAGCCGGTACGCGGGTCAATTGCCGGTGTAATTGGAGCCAAAGCTACAATTTGCATCGGTGTTGAAAACGCGTTATCATTATCTAAACGATTATTTCTGGTACGCGAAATACTTAAGTTTGCACCCACAGTTAACCAACTAGTAGCCTGGTTCTCGATATTAGTTCTGAAACTATATTGGTTAATTGAATTATTGAGCAGATATCCTTTTTGGTTATTATAGGTGCCTGACATATAAAACTTGGTTTTATCATTACCACCAGAAAACACCAAGTTATAGTTTTGTACAGGCGCGTGCTGTACGATCTCATCAAACCAGTTGGTATTTACCTTATAGGTTTTATAATCATCATTACCAGCCGAGTATCTTTTTAACCTCGCCTCGATTGAAGCTGATGAAACCCCTCCGTTTTCAGCAGCTTCACGCATATAGGCAACGTATTGTTGAGCATTCATAAACTCACGTTCATGTGTGGGTTTGCTAAAACCGTAATATTGATTATAACTAATATTTGTTTTACCCGCTTTACCCTTTTTTGTTGTAACCAATACTACCCCATTTGATGCCCTTGAACCGTAGATTGCAGCTGCAGAAGCATCTTTCAATATTTCAATAGATTCAATATCATTTTGGTTGAGATCCACCAGCGGATTGGTTGACGCACCATTAGTCGAAAAATCATCAACCGTAATAGGCAAACCATCTACTACATATAGCGGCTGGCTGCCGGCCGATACCGACGAAGCACCGCGTACACGTACCTGTATGCCCTGGCCCAGCTTACCATTCTGCGCTTGTATGTAAACACCCGGTGTTCTGCCTTGTATTGCCGACTCTAAACTGGGTACAGGGATGTTTGCAATATCTGCTCCTTTGACCTGAGATACAGAGCCCGTTAATGATCGCTTACTCTGTGTTCCGTAGCCTACAACCACTACTTCAGAGAGTTGTTTTGAATCTGACTCCAGTTGTACATTTAGAGGTTTGTTACTAATGGGAGCTTCGATTTCTTTAAATCCAAGAAATTTAAAAACCAGCACCTTTGCGGTAGCCGAAACGGTGAGGCTGAATGTACCATTTGGACCGGTTTGAGTGCCTGTTCCCTGAGCCCCCTTCACAGTTACACTTACCCCAGGTAAGGGCGAACCGTCTTTCTGATCTGTTACTTTACCTGTAATAATACGGCTTTGTGCTAAACCAAATGTAATACAAGAAAACAACAACAAAATTGTTAGTAAATTTTTCTTCATATAATCAGTATTGAGTTAAAAACTCAAGCTAATAAAAATCGGGGGCAAAAACAATAAAAATCTTAAAAAAGCGTTCCCTTCATTGCAATTTGTATCAAATACTGGTCAAAAACTAACTAATTGATGATCAAAATTTTACCTAAACAGAAATATCGACCAATTACCGGTGATATCCTCTATTTTTATAAAAAAACACCCAGAACAAGTGTTTCTACTGTGTAAATATGTATTGAATAAGATTTGCACCCATTTTTAGTGCTTTTAAGCGTGCTTCCTGGGTATCACCGGCATAAGTACCATAATCTTCCCATCCATTACCTAAATCGCACTCATAGGTATAGAAACACACCAAACGGCCTTTGTAGATGAGCCCAAAGCCCTGTGCCCGTTTACCATCGTGTTCATGGATCTTGGGTAATCCATTAGGGAAAGGGTATTTTTGATGATAGATAGGATGATTAACCGGCAATTCCACAAAATCAAGCTCCGGAAAAACCCTTTTCATTTGCGGACGAATAAATTTATCGAGGCCATAATTATCGTCGATATGTAAAAAACCGCCTCCGGTTAAATACTTGCGCAGGTTGCGGGCTTCCTGATCGGTAAATATCACGTTGCCGTGGCCGGTCATAAATGTGAAAGGATAATTGAACAAGGAACTGCCGCCCACTTCCACTACGTCATCATCGGCTTCAAAATTTGTTTTTAAATTTTCGTTACAAAATTTGATCAGGTTGGGGAGTGCTGTACGGTCGCCATACCAATCACCGCCGCCATTATATTTAAGCCGTGCAATTTTATAAGCAGGATTGTTAAAACCGCTCATCAGTATGATGGCTGTAAAAGCAATTACAAAAATCTTAATGGTCTTCATACGCGGTTCAAAAAGTTCACCTCAAAGCAGGCCTCAAGTGCCGCGGTTTCGGTGCGCAGGCGGCTTATACCTAAAGTTATGGGTTTAAACCCGTTTTGCAAAGCGCTTTCTATTTCGGCAGGGGCGAAATCGCCTTCAGGCCCTATCAATATCAGGTAACGGCCCTGTTGTTGTAATTCATCACGCAGGCTAAGCTTGTCGCCTGGCTCGCAGTGAGCAATATACTTTTGCCCGTCAAACGGACGTGTCAGTAGCTCATTTAGTTTCACGGGCTCGTTTAAAACGGGATGATAGGCTTTAAGGGATTGCTTTATCGCAGCGGTAATAATCTTGTTAAGCCTCTCGGTCTTGGCCTCCTTACGCTCAGATCGTTGACTGATGATCAAGGATATTTCATCAATACCAATCTCTGTAGCTTTTTCCAGAAACCACTCCAGGCGCTCTATATTTTTCGTGGGGGCAACTGCTAAATGCAGGTAATGGTTACGCTTATTAAAATCAGTTGTAACCGAAGTAATACTTAATATGGTACGTTTGGGGTGGGCATCATGTATAAACGCGGTATAAAATCCTCCGCGGCCATCAATTAATTGAACTTCGCTGCCTGCTTCCAACCGCAACACACGAATGGCGTGTTTACTTTCTTCCTCACTAAGAAAGTACTGAGGGTGTGCGGAGTCGATATCAGGTGTGTAGAATAGATGCATTTGATTAGTATCAAGTAGTTAGTATCAAGTATCACGACAGCTGCATTTACTTCAAGTAGTTAAAAAATCTTGATACTTGATACTAACTACTTGATACCTGCTACTAATGCAAATCTACCGTATCTTCTTCATTGATCAGCAATTCCAGTTTAACTGATTCGATGTTCTGGTCCGATTTCCGGAGCACGGTGATATTATATCCGTTTGATTCTTTTTGTTCACCTACATCGGGGATCTTACCAAAGATATCGCCCAGCCAGCCGGATACAGTATCAAAGTCGCCATCCTCGGGCAGATCATGCGGCAAATGCTCATTTACATCATATATCGATGCCAGGGCATTTACAATAAATTCACGATCATTTACTTTTTCAACGATAGGCTTTTCCTCATCGTATTCGTCCTGAATATCACCTACCAGCTCTTCCACAATATCTTCCAGGGTAACCATACCGGCGGTACCGCCAAACTCATCAAGCACAATCGCTATTTGAATGCGTTTCTGCTGCAGCTCGGCCATCAGATCGTTGATCTTTTTAGTTTCGGGAATAAAATAAGGTTTGCGGATAATATTTTTGAGTACGATCTCTTCATTACGGGCCAGCAATGGCAAAATATCCTTGGCGTGTACAATCCCGATGATCTTATCTATCACGTCATCATAAACAGGCATGCGCGAATATCCCTCTGTAATGATCATATCCAGCAATTCTTCTTTGGTGGAATTGATGTCGACGCCCGATATTTTAGTACGCGGTACCATGATATTTTTTACCACGCGTTCATTAAAATCAAATACGTTTTGGATCAGTTCATGCTCGTTTGAATCCAGAGCGCCTGATTCTTTACCTTGCTCAAGCAGATATTGTAATTCTTCGGAGCTGTGATGGGCCTCTCCGCCTTCTAAAGTATTAATGCCTAAAAGCTTAAGGATAAAATTAGCAAAGCCGTTTAGCAACCAGATTAATGGCTTAAAGAATACAAAGAAAAATCTGAGTGGAAGAGAAACCGCCAACACCGTGCGTACCGATTTTTGAATGGCTATTGATTTGGGAGCAAGCTCACCAAATACAATATGCAATACCGTAATAAAGGTAAAAGCCAGAATATGGCTTGCAGTAATAAACCCGTTTGAAAGATTTATCCCTACAGCCATAAAGCCTCTGATCACGATGTTTGTGGCAACTTCTTCGCCTACCACACCCAATGCCAGTGATGCGATGGTAATACCTAATTGCGTTGCCGCAAGGTAACCATCTAAATTATGTAATATGCCACGTGCAACTTTGGCAACCCCGCTTCCCGATTTGGCTTTTATTTCAATTTGTGAGCCTCGTACCCTTACCATGGCAAACTCGGCGGCTACGAAGAAACCGTTGAGCAAAACCAGAAATACGGTTGCAATTAAATAAAAGGTACTTATTTCGTAATGCGCGGGGTCCATCTATTAATTATTGCGTGACAGGAAAAGTAGTCTTATACAATTCCAAACTTTCTTGTATTACCTTATGGGCATAACGTACACCCAGCAAATGCTCAATGGTTACGTTTTTGCCTTCCAGTTTCTTGTAATCTTTAAAGAAACGTACAATCTCGGTCATGGCATGCGGGGGCAGCTCATTCAAGTCGTTAATATAATTTACCGACATATCATTTTTGGCTACCGCGATAATCTTATCGTCCTGCTCGCCATTATCAACCATGTGCATTACACCTACTACTTTGGCCTCGATGATCGACATCGGGAATACGTCAATAGAGCATAACACCAGGATATCAAGCGGATCTTTATCGTCACAATAAGTTTGCGGGATAAAGCCATAATTGGCCGGATACATTACCGACGAAAATAAAACACGGTCGAGTTTTAATAACCCTGAATCTTTATCAATTTCGTATTTAGCTTTTGAACCTTTGGGGATCTCGATGATCGCATTAACAACTTCAGGAATATTATCACCAGGAGAAACCTGGTGCCAGGGGTGTTGTGTACTCATTTAGTATATTCTGTTTATATTATTTATTTTCTTTTGCTTCTATTATTTTCTTTCTGATATACGCTACAATCAACGGAATAGAAGTAGCTATGATCAACCCTAAAACAATGTATTGCAGATAATCTTTTAACTGAGGGAAACGTTTTCCCAGAAAAAAACCGCTCAGGGTAAACGCGCATACCCAGGTTATACTGCCTATAAAGTTAAATAAAGTAAACCTCTTTATATCAACCTTTACCACACCTGCAAATATAGGGGCAAATGTTCTAACTATAGGGAAAAATCTACCTAAAATCAATGCCATGCCGCCATACTTGTTATAAAAATCGCTGGCCAGCGTCACGTATCGTTTTTTAAAGAACAGGGAATCATTCTTGTTGAACAATACCGGCCCCGTTCGATAGCCGAACCAATAACCGGCAAAATTGCCTAATACACCGGCACCTATAAGCGATAAAACTAATGTGGATATAGATACGTCGACTTTCCCTGCCGCGCACAGCAGGCCTGCCATGAACAGCAGATAATCTCCCGGTAAAAAAAAACCAAAAAACAGGCCGGTTTCAGCAAACACAACAACAAGCAGGAGATAAAACCCTCCCCTGCTTATAATGGATTGAGCGTCCGTTAAATTTTGAAGGTATTCCCAAAAACTTTCCATTCACTATATCTGTAAAACTACAAATATTAAATCAATTTGCAGTTATCCAGTAACCGATTAAATAAACCGGGTAATGAAATCTGGGTAAACACCGATAAGAATAGTTACCAGCGCCGAAATGATAAATACTATTTTATAATAAGCAGGTACTACCAGCTCTGTACGGTCGGCCGAGCGGAAGTACATAGCAATAATAACCCGGAAATAGTAAAAAATGCTGATGATGGCATTTATCACCGCTATAATAACCAGCCAAACATGGTACTTGGCAAGAGCTCCCGAGAACATGAAGAATTTACCCATAAAGCCGGCCGTAAGCGGTATACCAGCCAATGAAAGCATAGCTATGGTTAATACAAATGCCAGGAAAGGATTACTCTTACCCAAACCATTAAAGCTTTCAAAATTGTCGCTGCCGCTTTGTTGCTGAACCAGGATCAAACTACCAAAAGCGATGATCGAAGCGATAGAGTATGCTGTTGCATAAATAAATACCGAATTAGCCGAGCCAGAACCTAATGCCACAATAGCAAATAACAGGTAACCCGCATGTGATATGCTCGAAAAAGCCAGCATGCGTTTAAAGCTTTGCTGATACAATGCGGTAATGTTCCCTATAAATAAAGTGATAACGGTGATAACCAATATGATCGGCACCCAGAAATCTGACAGTGGCGCGAAACAAGCCGAGAACAGACGCAGGAAAGCGGCAAAGCCAGCGGTTTTTACCACAGTCGACATGAACGCGGTGATGAGCGTTGGCGCACCTTCGTACACATCCGGCGTCCAGAAATGGAATGGTGCCGCGCCTACTTTAAAGCAAAGCCCTACAATGATCAGTCCTACACCTGTGTAAAACATAGGATCGGTGTGCGGATGTGCTACAACCCAATCGCGGATCGCTTCCAGGCTAAATGAGCCTGTTGTGCCATATAATAACGTGATACCAAACAACAGAAAACCTGTTGAAAAAGCCCCCATTAAAAAGTATTTTAAAGCAGCTTCGTTTGATGCGAAATCACTTTTCTTGATCCCAGCCAGGATGTACAAGCTTACCGACATAATCTCGATACCGATAAACAACATCACCAGGTTGTAGAACGATACCATCACAATGATACCCGCCAATGAGAACAGGATAATAGCATAGTACTCCGCCACGTGTTTACTGATCTTATCAAAATATCCTTTTGACAACATCAGGATAAGCACAGTAGCTATAATAGTAATGCCGGAAAACGCGATAGAGAAATTATCAAACATCATCATACCGTTGTATATAGGCAGGGCAACATTATTCCATTGGGCAATAGCTAAGCCTAAGGCCGCCAGCAAACCAATAATAGTAACCGGTAATAACGCTTTTGTGGCTTTATATAAGCCCAGGTACAAAAGCACTATTGGTAAAACAGATATGATGATTAAAGTATTCATTTTATATTTTAAAAGCTCTGTAAGGTTATCTTCTCTTATACAGGGTTTATTATTATTTAATGTTTATTGATCGTATTAAATTATTAACAGCCGCTTCTGATATATGCAGAATAGGATGCGGATAAACACCTATTACGATGATCAGCACGCAAATAATACATAAGGTTAGTTTTTCAGATCCGCTAACATCGGTAAAAGTAGCGGTTAACTCATTGGTTTCGCCCTGCATTACATTTTTGTACATCCGCAGCATGTATACCGCACCAAAAATAATGGTTAAACCGGCAACGGTAGCCAGTGCAATATTGAAATAATGATATGCACTATATTCAAATACACCGTTAAGCAGTAAAAATTCACCCACAAAACCGTTGGTTAAAGGCAAGCCTACCGTACCTAATACTATAATTAAAAAAGCTATTGAAAATTTTGGCGCAACCTTGGCTATACCGCCAAGCTGGCTGATATCGCGGGTATTTAACCTGCGGCTGATGATATCCCAGATCAGGAACATACCTACCACATTGATACCATGGCTAAGCATTTGTATCATGGCTCCCTGTACGCCTATACTTGTCCACGCAAATATCCCCGCGGCTATTAGGCCAACGTGTGCTATAGACGAATAAGCCACCAGTCGTTTACCATCCTTTTGGTTAAAGGCGATCAGTGAAGCATATATGATACCGATCACCGCTAATATCATCACCAGGCTTTGCCATTGTAAAAAACCAAGCGGCGCATTGGGTATTAACCAGCGGATAACACCATAGATACCCATTTTAAGCATAATACCTGATAACATCATGGTACCGGCAGTTGGTGCTTCGGTATAGGTATCGGGTTGCCAGGTATGGAACGGAAACAATGGCATCTTGATGGCAAAGGCCAGGAAAAATGCCCAGAATACCAGCGACTGATGTTTTGCATCCAACCCAAGGCGGTAAAACTCATGAATATCATATGTTTTGCCCGGCGACTGCAGGTACAGGTAAATGATACCTATCAGCATAAATAACGAACCGGCAAACGTGTATATAAAAAACTTAATGGTAATGCGGATACGATTTTCGCCACCCCATAAGGCACATATAAAATAGATAGGGATAAGCGCTGCTTCCCAGCCTACGTAGAACAAAAATCCGTCTAAAGCTGTAAATACAACTAACATACCGGCCTGCATAAACAATATCAAACCGTAAAAAGCACCTTCGTTATTGTGTTTGTGCTGATAGGTTGATAAAATAACAAGTGGTACCAGCAAGGTGGTCAACAGTATCATGATCATACTGATACCATCGATACCGGCGCTAAAGTAAATGCCAAATTTAGGTATCCATGGTACGTCTATAGCAAACTGGGTACTTGCATCGGGTATAAATTTGCTTAAAAATAAACCGGCAATTACCAGTTCGGCAACTGAAAGAAATAATGCTGCATGTTTGGCAACCCCATTTTTTAATAAGGCTACTATAACTGCGGCTACTACTGGTAAAAATATTAATATACTAACGGTCATGTTATATGGTAAACGCTTATCGTTTATATTTTAGTTAATCCAAATATGCTATACGCCA
>Ga0105239_10001979_pt1 | contig 26645 bp, 21 predicted proteins | sample KBSC44metaG_FD_92761 | JGI IMG/M metagenome (GOLD analysis project Ga0105239, IMG submission 92761) | Corn rhizosphere microbial communities from Kellogg Biological Station, Michigan, USA - KBS C4-4 metaG | ecosystem: Host-associated > Plants > Roots > Rhizosphere > Soil | place: Michigan, USA...
ATATTTCACTTGGCGAGAAAGGGTGATAGGTTCACTATCAGTCATCTCAGAACTATCGCCAACCCACCCCCCCAGCATCAGCCATCACAGGGTTCAGATACTCCCCAAAACGAGCCTCCTCACGGTTTGGCTTCTGAATCAGTGAGGCCTGTTGCCATTGCTACTTAGGTATCTAATGGTAAAGCCAAGCATGGATGGAAGCCTTCGTAGTCCCTAGGCTTGAACGAACCATTAGCATCTAGATTTGATTAAGGAATCAATGTTTGACACATTATCCTATCATCTAGAGAGTCTAACTTTCCACTCGATATTACCCCCTTCCGTGACAAATAGGAACAAATAGCTCTGAAGACGTCGCGACAACTTGGGCAACAATAGAATCTTCTTCTAATCAAATTGAGCACCAACTCCACCCTCAACATTCAACAAATTCACAGGGAAAGATGTGGAAAGACTCGTTTATTTGTCCCCAGACCAGAGAGAGTACTATTTGCATCCCAATACGTGACACGGGCAATGTCCGCTGTTTGTGGCTTGTGTGAGCGAATCCCTCTCCTTCAAGTTGTGTCCCTTTCGAAACCATTGATACGCCGCTCTAACCAGAGATCGTTCGTGCCATGCATCTCTCCATTCAGAGCAGGTAATCCTTGGGATTAGTTTCCACTTCTGCAGGAACTTGGCAGCTCACAATTTGTTGAGAAAAGGCAGCAGCTCGGCAAGGAGAATCGGGCCCACCGTACATATAAAACTCGAGATGATTACTGATCTTCAAATGATTTCTCTCCCTCCTAGCCCCCCCAGTTAACCATATCATGTACCTAAGTCAGTCAACCTGTCGACTAATCGAATTGGTCCGTTGCTTGCGAAGGGGAACCTCAGACCTCGGAAACAGTGATTGAACACCACACCACTGAAAGGACAGCTGGACTCAACAGATGATGCCCGGTATAAAGAGAAACCAAAAAAGGACTGCTCAGAACCCTTCAACGATAGCAAGTCAACCACTTCTTTCCTTTAGGTTCTTCGCAGACACGTCATCACGACCTCAAGATGACCACGAACGCCATTGCAATCAATGGAGAGGCTCCCAGCAAAATCTGGCAGCCTCTCCAGATTGGACGACTCCAGCTGGCGCATCGAGTGATCATGTCGCCCCTGACCAGAGGTCGAAGCCCAGCAGGCATACCCACCGCTCTCAGCAGTGAGTATTACAGCCAACGGGCAACGAAGGGAGGCTTGATCATTTCGGAAGGGATACACCCATCTCTCATGGTGCGTTGATACCTCTTCTGCCTGGTCTAGTTTGCGACCGCGAAAACTGATCGACGCTTCACTTCTGGTTTAGGCTGGCAACTATCATGGGATCCCATCGTTGTATTCCCCTGAACATATTCGTGCCTGGAAGAAGATCACCGATGCGGTTCATGCGAAAGGAGGGTACATGTTCTGCCAGATCTGGCATGTAAGTCTGAGTCCTCCTTTGGTCAATTCTCCTTCCGATTTGAATGTGACACTTGCCTTGCCTTGCCTACCTTAGACCGGCCGTGTCGCCGTTTCCGCATGCCTGGGTGGTCGCCAGCCCCTAGGTCCGTCTTCAGTCAAGATAGCAAACTGGGGCCAACGCTTTACTCCTGTCGGACCTGTGCCATGCGAAGAGCCAAAGGAAATGACACTGGAGGACATCAACGACACAATCGCCGATCACGTCCATTCTGCGAAATGTGCGATCGAAGCCGGATTCGATGGCGTGGAAATCGTGAGTGAAACTGCCCAACCTCGACTCACTCGTTGGTAGAACACTGTCTGACACGAGTGTCCCGTTCCAAACCCAAAGCAAGGCGGAAATGGCTATCTTATCGAGCAATTCCTCAGCCCAGGCGTCAACAACACCCGGCAAGACAAATACGGCGGCCCGTCCATCTCAAACCGTGCACGTCTCGCCCTCGAGATCCTCGACGCCGTCGCCGCCGCCATCGGCGCAGACCGCGTGGGCATCAGGCTCTCGCCGTACAACTACTTCCAGATCCCAGAGGGCCACCCAGACCCCATCACGGACTTTGGCTGGGTACTATCGCAGCTCGACAGCCTCGGCCTCGCGTACGTCACCATCATGCAGCCGCGCACCGACATAGTGGGCTCAGCTCAGGCGCGCCTGGCGAGCACGTACGAGATCGCGCGCAAGCGCGGCGTACATGAAGATCAGCTGGAGTATGTGGTTTCGATCCGTCCGTTCCGCGCGGTGTTGAAGAAGACACCCATGCTCTCGAGCGGCGGGTTTGATGCAACGAATTGGATTGAGCCCCTTGAGAGAGGGGACCTTGACGGTGTTGTTTTTGGGAGGCAGTTCATCAGTAATCCAGATTTGGTGGATCGGTTGCGTAATGGTTGGGAGCTGGCGAGTTGGGACGTGAACACCTTTTACACGCCGGGGCCTGAGGGATATGTTGACTATCCGGTCTGGAATCGTGCTGCTGCGGAGGAGAAGGTTGAAAAGGAGGGAAACGGGGAGGTTGCTGACAATACACTGCAGAGCCTAAAGCTCTAAGTTGAGTATATTAGTCGATAGCCCTTCGCTATTTGAGATATGGGGATTTGGTTGGTAGTAGACAGGCGATGATTAGGTCGGTAATAGCTTATGCTCCGGCAAACAAAGGTCTCGATCACTCAAAGTCCGAGTCCACGGGATTCCCTCTGACTACGCTTCGAGTTAGGGATAGACTAGATTCGTGCGTTCAAGAATCCTAGATCCCAATCACATTCCTCGAGAAGCGAGACACCTACCCTGAACGAAGTCTTCAGAGGATGCGTCAATGCCATGCAACTTGAGCGTTGATCGGCAGTCGATTCCCCTTTAAATGCCATGATTGAGCGATCCAACGTCCGTGGTACTATGTATGCACCCCAGTTTTGCTCAACGGTCTAGATCGACATCGATCACACCTCACCAGTGCCACACTGATTGAGTATGCCTGATAGTTCAAAGCCCTGACCAACGAGTGCTGATGTACATGTATCCCAAGTCGCACGAAAGTCGGATGAGGATTAGAAAAGAATGAAGATCGTGATTGATGATTAACCACGGTTTGATAGTGCCTACGGACGTAGCGACCGCTTGGGCGATCAGTGGCTGGGGTTAGATACCCGCGGGCCGAGGGGCCAAGGTCTCGCGCACATGGCGCCCGCGTCCACGCACTATTGCCGCTACCACCGAGCAACAGCACCCCCTGATTCACACGGCTGATGGGAGTGCGGCCGCGATACCGTTGTGGAGGTGTTGCCGCCGCTCGGTCTTTGGAGCTTTAGGGCTTCGAGCCCCTCACCCTGCAGCCTTACATTGAACTGACTGACTCACCGTTTACAAACAGCGGTAGTAAGTAATCTGAGGTCAGTCGTCATTGATCGACTCCTGTCCCCACAAGACCAATTAAGTAGGGGCCTTGTGTCAGTTCGGCTGGCGGATGAATCACGGACGGTCTCAAGTCAACATACTTGCTACCGTTGCGCCTGAACACGAGGTGAAGTGGCTCGTCCTTTGGCTCTGATTGGTTTTTTTCTTAGGTTGGACTTGAGATGCATGATATATTCTGTGCCATGCAGATGCCAAGGAAGTGCGATAGTGGATGAGAATGGAGAGAAGTATAAGAACTCTCGTGATGTCCACTGAATCCGGAGAGTGCTGGTTCAATTTTCGCAACGTCCTCCTTGAGCACCAAATACTATTTGCAGGACCAAACGAACATTTTATTAGCCTTCACCAGAATCAGAGAAAGAAAAGAAGATACAGTAGGCCACGATGCCTGGACCATACAAATTCGAAACCACCGCAGAGGAAGTAGTCTCGGACCTGAAGTCTTCCATCGCCGGAAAGGTCGTCCTCACCACTGGCGTGTCGCCCGGCGGACTGGGAGCGCACTTTGTGGAAGCAATCGCCGTGGCACAGCCCAAGTTGCTGATCCTCGCGGGACGGAACAAGTCCAAAGTGGAAGCGACCGCACAGAAGATCGCCGAGATCTCGAACAGCAGCGTCGAGACGAGGGTCCTTGAGCTCGATCTGGGATCGCTGGCGAAAGTCCGTGAGGCGGCCGCCGCGGTGAATGCCTATAAGGAGTCGATTGATGTTTTGGTCAATAATGCTGGCATCATGGCGACGGAATATGCTACCACAGCGGATGGATTTGAGGGTCAATTCGGCACGAACCATGTCGCACCGTGGTTGTTTACCAACTTGATCATGGACAAGGTTTTGGCATCGAAGGAGCCGAGGATTGTCAACATCTCGAGTGATGGGTTCAGGATGAGCCCGATCCGGTTTTGGGATGTTGGGTTCAAGGTATGTCTCTAAAGCCAGGATGAGTTCATTTGCTATATGATGGGGTTCCTGACCTGCCTTGTTCTAGGAGGGCAAGACATATAACAAGTGGCGCGCTTACGGGCAAGCAAAGACAGCGAACATGTTGATGGCCATATCACTGGCTGAGAAGCTCGGCGACAAGGGGTTGGTGGCGCTAAGTCTCCATCCAGGTGTCATAATGACCAACCTTGGACTTCACCTGGACTGGTCGAAGGATTACGCTGAGATGAGCAAGTCCCCCAAGAACATCTTGAGCATTGAGCCACGGCACGTTCTAACATTGTGCAGATGCTCTTGACAAGGCACTAGGAAACTACCAAGGCGATTGGGCAGAGTTCCCTCGAAAGACACCCAGTCAAGGAGTGGCGACGCATATTCGAGCTGCTTTCGATCCGAGCCTAAAAGGTTAGTTATGCCTGAATTTTCTCATGCCTTCCTGGCCGCGGTGCAATTCTTTGGTCAGTGTGCTAACGGCAGCTCCCACAGAATACAACGGCAGGTTTCTATCGGACGCGGAGCCTGTCACCTTGGATGACCTGCAAGCCTATGCCATCAGCTCTCGTGACGCGAAGAAGTTGTGGAAGTTGACTGAGGAGCTTGTTGGCCAGAAGTTTGAATATTGATGTGGTCAAATCGTTGACTCGTCCTCCGTGCCAGGTGTTTCCTGAACCAGACCTTTGTGTACTACAACGTTAGTGTCTCGCTCCAGCTCACCTAGGTAGGCTTTCCTATCTTCAAGGAATTGAATCCCATGGAAATTTGAGTCTGTCTTCGAACCGAGTCTCCTGCCAACAACATCACCGAAGGTGCTTTTCTCGCGAGTTCCCACTAGACGGAAGAAAGTTATTCCACTCTCGCTTCCACAACTTGAGCTTCACCAGTGATGAGCACTTGTACCTTAGCTACCTATCCAGTTACCTCATCTACTCGTCCCTCAGGTGTTATCTAGGTCTCCTGCTCTCACAGTTGGGACTCCAAATAATTTCAATTCTCGAACGAAGGAGCTAGGCTCTCGGTTGCGTCGTTCTTCTCTCGGCTGGCTCGTTCTCCCCCACCTTTCTGGCATCTTTCACTAGAGTCGGCGTTGGTCTATGATTCCTTTAGGTAACGAACCAGCCAGAATGTCAACGGGTCAGTGGTAAGGGGTGGCCTTATTAGATGGCATATGCCATGGCTCAAAGATAACTTGACGAAAGCCCGTAGGATGTTGAGTGAGCGGTAGTTGATGACGTTGCTTGGTCGAAGTCTGAGTCCTATTGGGTGCGTTATGCTGCAGATCATATTAAATATGCCGAACATAATTCCTGAAACTGGGCCCAAGAAGCGAAACCTTGTGGAAGCGAAAGCGAGTGACCATGTTCAGCGGTCGAAGATAGCCGGGGTGATATTAAGTCAGCGTTGCCACCCAAAATCTCGACGAGAAAGGGAGTATTGATTACCAATTACCTCTCTCCCGCCACGAAAGGTGAGTACTACCTCCCACCACAAAGACACTGACCGCTGCTCGTTCCTGCAAGCTTTAGTGGTTACGTAGGTACCTGGAAATAGACTTCTGTACCTGTGAGCAATGCCTTGAGATGGGTCCTGGTCGCCTTAGCCGTCGGCAGGCCACTTGAACGGCTCAGGCCAATTCAAATGGTTAAGGCTTCTATACGAAACCCAGCTGCCACCGCGGCTTTAATTCTGCCCCATTTGAAAATGGCAAAACGCCGCGGTTGCCATCCTTCTCCACAATGATGACTTTATCTCGTATATATCTACAGCGCGTTCAGGCGCCCGGACGAGTTTCCATCGAAGAACACTTTTGGTCTCTGAAACAATTCTACACCACTCTGAAAGGCAAGAACTAAGGAAATCCGCCATGTCGCTCGAAACCGAAGTCAATGAGCTCTTGAAGACAGCAACCGAAGCCAAGCGCGTCCCAGGCATCGCGGCCATCGCACTCGACAAGCAGGGCAAGGTCCTCTACAAAGGCAGCTATGGATCTGCCACAGACATCAACGACACATCATCGCCTCGATTCACACCCGCAACACCAACCACAATCTGGTCGTTAACCAAGTTGGTCACCTCCATCGCGGCCCTCCAGCTCCTCGAGTCCGGCAAGATCACCAGCCTCGACGACCCCGTCGAGAAGTATGCACCCGCATACGGCGAAATACAACTCCTCACCGGCTGGACCAGCGACGGGGACGACGGGGAGCCTATCCTCCAGACGCCCAAGACAAAAGCCACGATCCGACACATCCTCACGCACACGGCGGGGTCAGGCTACGACTGGTTGGACGGCGACCTGAAGCGGTATTTTGCGTGGCGCGAGCGCACGCAGGGCGTCAAGTTCACCGGGCGGAAGACGGCTGACCTCCGCCCACCGTTCGTCTTTGAGCCCGGCGCGAAGTGGGCGTACGGCAGTAACATCGAGTGGGTGGCGTGGGTCGTCGAGGCGATCACGGGCCAGAACATCGATGCCTATTTCCAGGAACACATCTTCAAACCACTCGGCTTGACGAGCACGGGTGGGCCGTGGCAGTTCAAGAACGAGGCTGCCCTGCACTTTCGCACACCGGACGGCACGCTCGTGGTGCTGCCGGAGCAGGAGCAAGAGAAGAGTCCACAGGACGCACCCCTCCAGAGCTGGGGCGGACACTACCTGATCTCGACGGCGGAAGAATACGCACAGATCCTGCTCGCGGTGCTCAACGACGGCACACACCCGGTCTCCCAGACGCGCCTCCTCGAGCCCGAGACGGTGAAGACCTACCTCTTCACCGACCAAATCCCACAGGTGATCGGCCCCGCGGGGTCCGGCGACGTCGGCGTGCTGCAGACCCAGACGGCGTTCGTGAGCAACGACGGCGAGCTCCTCCCCGGCGTGCGCAAGGGCTGGACCACGGGCCTCATGTACAACATCGACCATGTCCCCGGTGGCCGCAAGGCCGGCAGTGGCGCCTGGGCCGGCATCAGTAACCACTATTACTGGGTGGATCCGTCGAGTGGGAAGTTGGGCCTCGTGCTCACCAGTGTGCTCCCGTTCATGGATAAGGAGGTGCTCGATGTTGTTGACCAGTTTGAGAAGTGCGTTTACAAGTACTGAGTGTCGAGTACTGGTGATGGGCAATGGAAGAACAGTGAGGTGAGCGTGGTCTAACTAGTTAGTCTGATGGCGGCTCTGGCCACTTAGTTAGTGGCTGGCACAGCCTTGTCTATGGAGTGATCTTGAGATCGTGAACAAGGCCTTGTGCGGCCCATCGGCCATCAATACTCACCTGAACATGGGTTCTGGAATATCTGAAAGGGATCCCCTGGATGCTAGCGTGGCAAATCATGCATGCATACATAGACTTTCATGCACGTGCAGTGATGCATTATTTTTAGTGACTTGTGTAGATATGTGCCCCGTGGAGCAAACCATGTAGCGACTGGGTTCGCGTACCTAGGCCATATATCCACATTGAATTCCGTAACAAATCTCAAAACTGAAGCTCACGACCGGAATAACATAAGAGGTTCGAGTTCATGGGTTGAGATTCAACTGTGGGTCTTAAACTAGTTAAGGCTCCAGCATAAGCAATCCGTCTAAATATACCAAAGACCATAGGGTCTTCAAAATGTGCAATATCGAAAATTCATGGACGCTGGTCCCCAAATATCCTAGCCTTCAGTCACTTGATTGTAGGCTTTCATGGCCAAAAGGTCACCTTTCGTACGCTCGTAAATCATCCTGCTCATGTTGAAATGACCCTATCCCAAAAGCAAGTGTGAATGCTCGTTCGCCACACCGTTCAGTGGTTCACTATTCTCCCAAGATGCCAGGACCATGATGCTGTGTCATGAAACCCACCCAAAACTCCCCTGTGTCTGCACTGAGAGCGGCACAAAATGGTTGCCGTATAACTCCAACCCTTGCAAGCCCAACTCGAGAATCCCAAAAGAAGAGAAAATTGGACTTTACATCACCGTGCAACCTCCACTCCGAGCTCGTCGGCGACCTCCACGAGGCACTCTGCCGGTCACAAATTCCATACCACTGCCGTCCTCGTCACCAGTGCCAGTATCCTGGACATTGCCATCCTCATCGTCTCTGACCCTAGTTTCCGCTTCTCTGGCTCTTCTCCTTCTGCGTCTGGAGCTCCAACCATGGCCAAGGCCACCAACTTCCTCACTAGCCACCATCCATTCTGCCCATTTGGACTCCAGTCGAGCTGCGGCACCCCACCTACCGCTCGTACATCTCTTGTAATGCTCCTCGACAGTTTGCTGCCAGCCATAAAAAGCTTTCAGATGAATCACCTGAGTGGGGTAAAGCAGTGTCTGTATCTCGATGACCCGCCTGGTTTCCTCTCTTTCACCATTTTCTCCAACAAAATTTTGAGTCTGAACCACGGATTTCTTGCGTCCTTGCATGACACGGCCATTACCCTGGAGTATCTCTCTCACACCCGCCCAGGTAACATTTGCACAATCGAAAGCCACGAGCTCCAAGCCCTTTTTAGGAAGTTGTGCCTTCTTGATTGTACTTCCACGATTGCGAACTTGCTCGGACGCTTCCATTAGCACCAGATCTGAGATTCGAGTATTATCCAAGTAAAGAGACTGGATCTCAGGGCAAGCCTTTAGAAGTGGCAATACTCCAATATCGCCCATCTGTTCACAATACGAAATACTCAAATGCTCTAGAGTCTTTGCTGCTTTAGCCTTGGACAGAGTAATCAATGTTGCATTCGTCAGATTTTCAAGCTCCTCGACTTCCAAATGGGTTAGGCGATCTGTGGTCTGTAGTAGCTCTTCCAACGCATCATCAGTCAAAGCGGTGTTTTGGCACAGACGGAAGCCTTCCAGATACGGAACATTGTGAGTCATGGACTGAAGACCTCTATCTGTGAGACTTCGGCACCTTGAAATATCGAGGTGTCTCAATCTCCTGGGTGGAACCACAGGTCGATCGGTGAGCAAGTCTCTTTCCGGGTCGATACCGTGCATCAGAATCTGCAAAGCGCTATCGGTCAAACTATCACAGTGCTGAAGGATCAGTCGCTCCAAGGTATTTCGTTGGAAGAGTTCCAGCATGAAATTGTTATCGTCCAAGCCTCGGACTTCGGAGGCGCGAAGATCTCTAAGGTTTGAACATGATTGAATGACTCTCTTAAGACCTCTTGAATCTATTTGAGAGCACCAGTCGATGTTCAGAAGCTCAAGTTGAGGGCAGTAAGTAGCAATGATCTTCATGGTGGCATTGTTGATGTTCTGCATACTAGGCATGTTGATATGAAGAAGCTTGGGGTTTCGCAGGAGGAAGAAGTGAATGGATGACCTTTCGATCTTGCAGCCTTCGATGCTAAAGTTTTCGAGATTTCTGCACTCTTGGTTCGTCATTCTGGTGCCCAAACTCAGCCATTGGTCTCTCAGTTGCACGCAACCACGCAGATTCAGATTCTTGACGAATGCACCAGCTTTGAGCATAATTTTAATGAGTGCATCCGAGGTGATTTGTTGATAATATGTCTGGCAGTCAAGACTTGTCCATAGCTGACCGTCGAAACACATTTCTTGCCATTCTGTTGAGACTGCAGATACTCTGATGATATCCTTCGGTGAGAGGAAGGATAGTATTTGGATGCGGACCTCATAAGGCATATCCTTCCAAAAGTCAAAATTGGGTCTTCGGGGGAATGGCTTCTCAGAGATCTCGGGGAGAGGGCTGGAAAGAGGTTTGGAGGATCGAAGGTCCATAGGGATGGGGACACTCGTGATATCGTTAGGATCTAACGGTCGTAATCTCGAATTTGCTTCGAAGTAAGATTGTTGACTGCCCGGTGAGCCGGGTGTGGTAGGGGCGGTTGAGAAGCCATTGGAGAAGGTGTAGGAGACATGAGGGGACAAGGAATAGGTAGAGGCAGGAGAGTTGAGAGAGACGCAGGAAATGGAGGCCTTCTGGCTTGACTTGTAGACCTTCTCGCTGGAACGAGTGCGACCCAGCTTGACCAAAGATGGAGAAGATGACATGCGCTGCAGGCCCTGCAATAATCTATGGCGACGATTGAGTTTGACAGGATGAGGCTGATCGAAGGCGGTGGTGGCCTCGATGAGTGGGCTTGACGGGGTCATTGGCCTGGGAGAATCAAGCTGTCGTGGCTGGGATTGAGAGGCAGAGGCCATGGTGGTGGTAATGGACTCCATGGTGTTGGTGTGCAGCTTCCGTGACTGTGGTGAGTGTCGGGTAGCCAATACGCTGGTGCAGGTGATACCAATGCAGTCCAGTACAGGCCAGCACGAGGTAGCCCCTCACCACCTCAGAGGGAGGGTCGACGACAACAAAATGGGATATTTGGTATGTGGCATATGTTGACCAAGTCGATGATGATGTAGAGGAAGTTCTCACAATTGCACTTCACACGATGAGGTCAGGCGACAGAGGAGTGACCAAGTTTTGGGGAAGAATGACCAGCGACAACAGGGTTGAAGGTGGTGGAAAGACTTTGGTCTAAAGAGTCCCAGGCGAATTACGAGTCAAACGGAGGAAAAGAACATCATGACCCGATCCAAGATACGACACGCAAGACATGGGACGCTGGACATGGAGGGTGAGGGTGAGGGTGGTGGATGTGGATGTGGTAGAGGAGAGTGACTGGGGTTCATCGGCTGCAGGCCTGGTCCCCTGGTTTCCCTCCAGACGAAGATACGAGCTGATGCTGCAAGAGCCAACATTGACTGGGGTGGGTGAGTACCAGCCGGTACCAATGTGTCCGTACCTGTAAAGGGCCAGGTCTGGCATCCATGCCTACCAGTGGTACCAGTGGAGTGTCGGTGGTGGGCGAAAGAGGGGTCCTCGGGCTGGATTGACCTGGTGGCGCTCACCCGAGTGGGAGAGCCCAAGGAGAACCCAAGGACAGCCTAAGGGTCGAATTGGAGGGGCAGCCACCCCTGTAAAGACGGTATCTTATCGCTGGCCTCGGTATCGATACCAGATAAGTGTAAAGGTTACTGGGTCGGCGTTACCCGAGGTCCGTTGCCAACCATCGCCAACCATCGCCGTCCATTTGTGTGACTCGCGCACCTTCCCAGGTGGAGACTGGGGGAGTCTTGTTCCTTCCCATTGCGCTGCCTGCCAAGCCACGTGCCCTCCCCCAAGACCGCTGCTCCCACTGCCACTCAACTGCCACCACTGACCCTTCTAAGTACTATCATTCCTCAGCCAGAGCCATACTGGTCAGCAGACGCAACTTCAGCGATCACTGGATCATCACTGATAAGCACTTTGTCTGCGACATGTAACTGATCACTTCACGTTGCATGTGGCACACGAGGATCATGTCCCCTATCTCCTTGTTCCCTCTCTTTCTTCAGCCCCTTTTGCTACCCTCATCGCGTGCTTGCAGCCTTAACTTTTGCCATCCAGGGGAACTCACATAACACCTTGTTTGGTTGTCCTATCGCGGCTGTTCCTGCAATGACCCGTATCCTGCAGGCTTGCCGCATCGAACCTCCAGCAATACGAGCATCCGTGCTGGCTCAAAATATTTCTCCAAACAAACCTACCAAGGGGGAGTGGAGGCCAGGCTGGCGACCATGTCCCGAGTCCGGAGGACAAGTCCTCAGAATTCATGAGAGTCCATCCTACAAACCAACTGGTGGCCATTTAGCCTAGAGAACTAAAAGATAGACCTCAAGACGGTCCCTTCTTATTAGGGTTAGGCAACTGGCACTGCGGATCCTCCCTTAACCGAGAGAAACCCTCGTGGCGACCTGTTCTCGCCTGCCAGCTCTTCCAGAAGTGGGACAACTACTCGACTCGGGGCTCCTATTCGGTCAATTTAAGCATGAATTCAACACTACTACGACCAAGTAACAGACCCAGGGCCACCCAGGGCCAGGTCCTGGTCCAGGTCCAGGCCAGCTGCGACATGCAAGATACCGCATGTTGTTCTCTAGCGCCCGTGGTGCCACTCAATCACCTCCGACAGCCCTCCTCCGAAAACCACCCTTCCAAATGGTCCTCCTCATCCTCAAGAAGGTAGGGTCTTATGCACATCGCCTGCAGGGAAACTTCTGTGCTTCCATTCTCACTGCGAGGTTGCATCAGCCGGACCTTGAAGGTAGTTCCAAATGACTCCTGAGTCCTCAGGAAACAACAACTTGTGTTCTTGTTGATAGGCGGGTTTTTTGAAATAATTATATGCTGTTACGGGTATGTCTCCAACAACAGCCATAACTCATGAGTGCAGCAATTTTAAACTGGGTCTCAACGACTTGCTATTAGCCTTTGATGGACTTGGTCAGTCGTGATGCAGTGAGCCCCAGAGAACCCACCAAAGTCCCAACTCCTTCGTACCCCCTCCCACATTTCGATTTGCCTCGGAGCGAATATTGCATTGAGGGTCCGTACATTTGGGAGATGGGGCAAGTTGGGGGTTGCTCCGGAGTACCTCCGTACGAGAATGCCGCCCAGACAAGATCGGCAGATGTATTCTATGTATATCGTTCCGGCCTCCCTACGGAGTACGGAGTACCGTGGTCAGCCTCACAGTTGAAGTCATTCCACACACTTTGCTTCTCCAAAATCCTAAGACATCTTGAGATCCAGATAATTGAGTACAAAGACGAAGTCATCTTTCCAACCAGCTTTCAAAGACCTGCCTTGGTGGAATACGTGGCGCCGTTCCTCCACACGAGAACCTGCTAATGCATTAGGTTGTCTGGAAGGTCCCTCGAACCTTGACATTCTCCCCCACCGGCCCAACCACCGACATGGATCTCGGCTAAATCCAATGTCCTCTCATCGAGCTCATTACCCGAAATCGTGCCTCAACTGGCGCCTTTGAGGGCAGGCGCTTTAATTCATTGCTGATTCTCCGAACGCTTGCTACAGAAAACACAACTAGTTCGTGTATCCTTCAACACTAAAAACAAGACCAACAAGATTTACGAATGAACACCGCCAGCGCGTACTCGTAGGCATTCCGTCGTGCCCGGCCTATTCCTCAGTTAGCTGAGAAGCCTGTGGATAGCGCTCTGACTAGCAGCAACCTCTCTCCAAGCCACGGCGGATCCTCCTATTCTCATTTGGGCTCGGGCCCGCATTCATGTTACCGAGTTTTTTGCGGGGGAACATGGTACCTACCCAGGGACAGTACGGAGCCCCAACCAGTACCACCTTGTGCAGGACGGATCCGTACCTCCAGATTTGACATCGCTCCAAGACTGCGGCGTGACCCGAGGATGTTGCCTCGACAGAGCTTCTACAATTTGAAAATCTCTAGACAACTTGGACCGCTAGACTGCTGTTCCCACCCTAGAGATAGGTCAAGCAAGCCCATATGCCAGTGTATCGTTATCTTCACCACGTTCAACATAGAATCACTAAGTACATAGACGTATTCAACAAGCGCCTCCGGTGTCTGATCAAAATAGCCAGCCCAAACCCTTGTAGACTGTTTGGTTGAAAATAGACCAACCTCCCCCCTCCCCGGTCGAGAGGCGGATATCAAGGCATCAAGGCAGCACTGCACAGACAATGTCTGTCTAACTCGGTGACTGGGTAATCAAACACTACAAGATGAATTGCCCACAACAGTTGGTGAACTAGGCAGAAACGAAAAATCTAATCGCAAAACTTTCAACCACTACGACTAGGATGAAGTACCATTAGTACTTCACTCTGTACATCATGCACCAACCAACTACCAGCCAGCAACCCAACAGACCAAGGTAGGTAGCTACCGACGAACTATCCCCGCAGGGTATAATTTATCCCACAGCTCCAGCTCCCTTCACGGGGAGAGACGTCAGCCTCAAGCCGTAAGAATGGATTGAGTATAGGAGAGGAGAGTAGGGTTGAGTAGAGCTCACAGGTCTCCGGTATACTCGCTGGGCTCTCGCAGGAAGGCTGAGATGGAACGAAACCAGGACAGGAAAAGCTAGATGGTTTGATAGAGATATTTAGCACTTTTAAGTTGTCTTTTTTCTTTTTGGGGTTCAAACAATAATGCTCATGGGGTCTGTACAGTTGTGATCGCGGTAATAAAGCAATCCAGATCTAGGTACGTAGGTAGGTAGGGTAGATATTTAGGTACATAGGTAGGTAACTAGGTAGAGGCAGCGTGCCTCATTCGAATTGAGAGAGAGCGGGAGAGAGCTCATGCTTGCATGCATGTCCAGCAGGCCTCCGTAACAGGCGCACTTCAGCTCCTGTTCCTGTTCCTACTCCTGCTCCTATCCCACTGGAGTACTCCGTACTGCAAGCCAGGAGTTCTCCAGGATAGGGGCGCAAGGGTGGGCCAGCCTCGAGCAGCGCCCCCCCCTCCCCAGCCTCCGTCCCACTCCCAACTACTTACCTAACCATCGCCGTCTGCCACGAACGGTTGCTGCTGTAACCCTAGGTTTACGGAACCCAGACCCTCCTCCACCCACTGGTACGTGCAATGAACCAGCGTGCAGCGCAGGGTCTGGATTTCGTATCTCGGACGGGTTTGCTGCTCCAGAGTCTGCCGGGCGCACAAGCTGCCCCCTGTCAGTGTCGTGTCGTAGTCGCGAATGCACAAGGACCTGCCCACATGCCGGTATCCATCGCATCATCCAACAATTCAACTTCATCATGTCGCATACTTATAGGTATGCACACACCGCACAGTCAGAACAGCAAAATACAGCAACATCAGAGCCAATGGCACCAATTGTGCGCACTTGCTCTGATCGACCTTAGACATTCCTTAATCGTATCCATCCACCGCCAATCCATCATCAATCAATCAATCAATCAATCAGATATCTTCGTTCTGAATAATAATGCACATCAATTCATCATAGATTTTCTCGCAAAATATCTCCTCTCCTCACGCCTTTTTCTTTTTCGTCTCGGTCTAATCGTACTGGCTGGAGCTCGTCTGGGGTTTTCCTTTGATGCCGGGGCGATTTGCATCGCGCGATCATTTTGTGGGGAATTTTTTTCTCCGGCATTCATTTGTACGGTATGTACAGTTGTTTTTGGCATTTCCTGTGCTTCGTCATGCTTTCGAATAGGCATGGTCATCGAGGCTTCGGTGGCAAGCTAGAACTGCTGATTCTTGGGGGGAATGGGCTCGATACCTCCAAGGTCGTTGCTCAGTTAGGTTTCTTCGGCTAACCAAACATCAACCAGGACATCCTCTATTGTGATGCGTTTATCGACGTCTCGGTCTAACATCTTTCGAATAAGGTCCAGGCATTCTTCGGAGAAAGGTAGGAATGGTACGCGGAGAGGATGGTCGAGGATCTCATCTATAATCACTGAAGTCAGTATGTGCGCCTAAGCTGAGCCACGTAGGCCGGGGGTCAGATATAGGTAAGTGCATACCTAAATTGTAGAAAGGATCTATCGAGACTTGTTAGCAATGTGGCCATGATTGAAGACGGGATGCAAGGGAAAGACTCACTTTCTTTGTAAGCGATTGTGTACAGCAGAATGCCGAGAGCCCAGACGTCTTGAGCCTTACCACCATAAGGTTTACCTTGCAAGACTTCTGGGGCAGCATAGTCTGTCCAGATCAGCACGAGGCGCGGAACGTCCGAATGGCAAAAAACTCACCTATTGTTCCAACAAAAACATCAAACGGCCCATTCTTGATGTAGGCTGCACTGCCAAAATCGATCAACTTGATCCTTCCCTCTCCATCCAAAACCACATTTTCATCCTTGATGTCCCGATGTACCACTAGAGCCTTGGTGTGAAGATGGTGGATTGCATCAACCACCTGTCGGAAAATACTCTGGCTTTCGGCCTCGGTCATATTCGTCCTCAACTCGATGTAGTCAAACAGGTCCATTCCAGGGATCCCATGAGGAAGCATCTCGATGTAATAATTGATATCATCTTCGAAGAAGTCAATCATCTCCACAATATTAGGATGCCTCATTCCATCACGGCGGAGATAGTCGAGAACGTGGATTTCCAACGGAACAGTTCCCAACTTTCGATCTCGTGTCCAGGTATCGACCAAGATGCGCTTTTTGGTGACGTATTTCAAAACCATCCTCATTGACTGGCCTTTCTTGTACCGCACCAGCTTCACTTGCCCATAAGCCCCAGAGCCCATTTCTTCGAGAATTGTGAAATCGTCAATCGTCTTTTTGTCGTGCGGCACGTACGCTGTGTGCGGAGGTGGATGATCCAGGGGTTCCTCCATGGTGACCGACCCAGTTTCGTCCACTTGGTCGGACAAGTCCAAGCCTTGTCCAGATTTTTCTGGGTCTCCCAGCGAAGTTACTGGAGGTGATGGTATCGATGGGGGAGGCTCAGGTTGGCTGGGTGGTGACATTGGCCGAAGTGAAGATGCGGTCTCAGTCTCAGCAGCAGTGATCCCGCTTGAGTGGATATTTCGTGAGTATATAATCCACAGCGCATAGACGAGCTCGGCAACTGCAACATTTGCGTCACCGACAGGTTCGTCCTTTTCTTCGATGATCGCTTCATCCGACATGGGGAATACTGTTTCACTGCGAACAACCCTCATTTGCACATCAACCATAATATTGGAACCGTCCCGATGTGTTGCGGGTACACCACATGGCCGAAGGAAGATGCTAGCAGGACTCTCTCTGCCTTCTCGCAAAGCTAAAAGAGCGCGAGCGCGTCGAAAGCTGTGTTCGGGAACCACAATTCCATCAATCAATTGGATGTCCTCTTCTTCCGTCAAAATTGTCAACAAATCCTCAAAATTTGGGATCAGATCATTGATCGACAAGCCTTCGGGTCGTTCGTATCCAAAGAGGGCTGCTGAGAAAATAGTATTTGAGCTGCTGATCTTGAAAGTATCGGGGTCTAGAACCATAACTCCGGCAATATGAGGTAGACTGGATATCCGAAGTTCATTTTGGGTTGGGGATTTCTCGATAGAGGCAGGAACATTGACATACTCACATGTCCGAGCAGCAAAGTATCCTAGATGATGCTTGTTGTATGTGTCAAGTTTGTCAAGCGGAAATCTGGGGAACAGTGATTGTAAAGAGGTGCCAGGCGCAATGGATTGACCCCATATCGCAACATCGCCTCCATGAACGCTTGTAACCTGACCTTCAGAGCCGAAGTTGAGGTATGCCACATCCTCAAGAATTTCTTCAACGACCCATATTAAGCCACCACGCTTCTCCATGACCCAGAAACTGGCCGCGCCTTTGGTACCATCTCTTCTTTGAATTGGGACAATATCTCCACAGAGAAGAACACCTCTCGATTTCGTTGATGGATGGTTTTTGGCAGTGGAACGTTTGTAAGCTCCAGTGCCATCGTCTGTCTTTGCCCTTTCTGAAGATTTGTTAGCTCGAGATGGAGCTTTACTAAGCAGTCGAGCAGTAATACCACTTCTGGACCCAACCAATGAGAGGCCACCAGTGCTGGCGCTGCTCTTGCTTGGGGAATTTATTTTCTCTTCCACGACGGGTTCTGGACGTGCGAGCCTTGACTCTAGCCAGTGTCTTCTTTCTTCTTGAATGATGCCAAGAATACTGAGGGACCGGACCTCCGCGCGAGTCACACCAAAAATCAGACAGGCCAAGTCGTTTGCAGCTAGTATGGTCCAAGGAGCATCGGCTTCAGTACGAAAGACAGCCTGGTGCGTCGGGGACCATTTACTGCTGTGACTATGGACAGAAGAACTTCCTCCAGGTGTGTTAGTGCCATGCATGGCTGCTCCAAGAGAATTTTGCGGAGCGGAATGATCGTCAGCGGAATAAGGCTGCGCAAGGGCATCTATCAGCTTCTGCTGCAGGGACACTGAATTCAGATCTGTATAAGTTCTTCTGAGCCCCACCCGTTTAGTACCGCTCATGGAGCCGGCCCTAGTAGGTGGAGGTGGAATCTCAAGGCCGAGTCCAGGCAGTGGATCGTCATCTTCTAGAGAATATTTTCGCATTGTATCTGCCTGATCCAGATTGTCATCTGCCCTGCCATGTTGTGCCTGGTCGAGCTGCTTGCTGAAACTGGTTTCAAAAATATTGCGACCGTCATGATGGGCAGGTCCTGTCACAGGTCCAGCTGGAATTGGCTTGTCTCTGGCTGCCGCGGTATCGATAGAAATGAGATTCGCCTTTTTGAGTAGGTCCATCATGCCCTGAAGTTCCAGGTTTCCACTCACTCGTGCCTGGGCATCAGCGAGGGCGGGATTCGCAGCCCAGGAGGCACGATCGCGTACAAAGTCGACGGATTTCTTGAGGATGTTCTGCCTGCTATGCAAAAGCTCCTCGGATTGCCGGGCAAAGGAGAAGGAATGAAGTGACTCGGAGGGGAATCTGTGTAAATCCTCCAGGACGGGAGAGGCAGGGCCACTTGTCAGGTAGCCTACAGAGACCGATCTCGAAGAAGAACCGGATATAGGAGCTGTCTTTGCATGGTGTAGTGTTGGAGGAACCCATTCACTCTCTTCCAGAACCAGAGTGGGAGTGCGAACCAACGAGGGGCCCGGACGTCGTATGCGGCGGAGACCTGATCTTCCCAGGCCATGCTCGTGTTCAGCACGGGATGCCCTTGTCTCTGTTAAGCATGTGTGAACATGGACAGTTGTTTAAGACCTACCTCTTCAAATTCGTAATTTCTTGGGTTGAGCCAGCGTCAAAAGAGAAGCGCGCTCTCTGGCCCAGCTCAGTCTTGGGCGACAACAAATTGCCTGTGCTTTTGTTCTTAGGAAGACGAAGCTGTTGATCACCGGGCATGGTTCCTGCCGGGATGGTAAGGAGAGGGGATAGTGGCGGGGTGGTGTCTCCTGCAGCATGGTAAGCACTGATGAGGTTGAGGTCGAGAAACGCAGCCTTGGACGAAGCTTGAGACTCGCGTTGAGGGAGGTCCTGACGCCTGACATGTGACATACCATAGTCATTTCCTGCATCTAGTGTCATTCTGAACGGTAGCCCGTGCCAGCTTCAGGAGCCAGGTCCAGGTGCCAGTGGCCGGATGACCCGCGGGTCCCAGTGCAATTGTTACGATGATATCCAAGAAGACATGATCCAGCTGAACGGTTAGAGACGGCCGTTAAGTTGAAAGGGAGGAGTCAGGACTGGTCGGAGACGGCTATTGAGTTCTGTCTGCAGTGAATAAAGTTCGGTGTCGAAGTGAGTCAAGCCCAGAGTGAAGAGCTGCTCGCACCGCAGTAAGGATAGAGGTCGACAACGAGAAAAATGGATCCGGACTGAGGGCGCAGAAATCGTAGGCGACCAAAGTCAGTAAAAATGCATGTCGATCGGAGCCTTCGCTTAGCGGATAGGTGGATAGGTGTTCTGTGTTCTGCGGGTTGGTGGGATGGACGGAGGACGAGGACAGTTGGAGGAAGGGAAGTGGATGGCGTGTCGATATTATCAGTGGCTGCAGGGATGGAAGAGGAAGAATTTCCAGGCGATACAGGCGATACAGGCGGGCTAGGGAGGCCGAGGGGCGTGCAATAGGGCTGGGGCAGTACCTGTAACAATTGGTGGTGCAGGCCAAGGGATCCCCTCGCTCCATTTCCCCTCCAAAATCACATGTAAACATGAGTTGGCTTGGTTGGATATGCCCACCAAACACACACCACGGAGAGTGAAAACGTCAAAACAAGGCGACGCGTGGAGACAGTCCTTGCTTCGGACTGGTGGACCTACGAGGACTAATTCATGGGTACCCTCTACTACAAGTCCAGGGGTGGGAGACGGGGGCCGAGGGCAGCCCTAGGCACTCATCGCCGTTATGTTTAGGTCTTTATTACCCGGTGGCTGGCTCGTTAGCGCTTCATCATCTAGGCACTTCTAGGCGTCCTCCAGGCCCGACGTACCCAGCCGAATTTCTCCGAGACAGCAAAAACAAACAAAACACCAGCAGAGAATGAGAGTGAGACGACGCGTTGAATTCTCAACAAACTGCCAACTGATGACATTGTACGAGCAGCTGTTGGTGATGATTTGCCATTCCTGCGAGTTCGTCTTGATTCCACCAAAAGTACATGCCTTCATGCTTGTTTGTATACCACTGGCACATATCAGATTGGGCCTTCATCCGCTCCAAACGGCTGAGGGCATGTCACCGTTGGCTTAGGAGCTCCTTGTAGAGATACCAAAACTCGCAGCAATCTTTATGGCCCCAGTGTTCAACCCAGAACTCACCAAAAAGATCTTCTATATCTGTGTCAATACCGTTGATTCTTTCCGTTCTTTGAAGTCCACATAACGCGCACTGTTTTGAAGTTCCTGACCCCTTCAGCACCCTCAGGGACGGGGAGGATGAAAGCTTCAAGCGATATCCCGTCATATGAGCTTGTGTGAGGATGCTGTTGAATTCATGAGTATATCTTGACCAGTGGCCGATCAAATCTTCCACCTCCCTTTCTTCTCTTGCATTCTCGCCGCGGTTGACTGATGCGAGCTTCATACCGCGGCTACTCCCAGCTTGCCCTATTCTCATACTTTGTGCCAAAATTGTGTCGCGTTTCCAACGTAATGACCGTCCCGCAATGATTCGAGACACGACTCGGAAAATAGTAAGTACTCTCGGCCCAAGAACTTGCTTTGACTCTTTCCCAGTGTTATTCAGTTCACGGACTGCCTCGAACACGGAAGATAGGAGTTGGAGGAGCATGGAGGGAGGGGGCACGTTAGTCGGCCTCTCCACAGCCTCGTTTGGAACTGGCGTGCGTCCAGGATTCACCGATGCAGCCGGGTTTGGGTTTTGATCTGACATGTCTGATTGTGACTGTTGTGGTTGACCGTCTTCAAAGGCGTCCCAGTCTTCATCTGTATCATTTGCAGGACCCGAATCGTCCTTTGTAGGCTGGCTGGCAAGCCTTGATTTTCCAATAACTGCAGGCGGCGTCTGTTCGAAATCGTCCCAGTCATCGTTCCATGCTGCTTGTGGTTCTCCAGTGTCATGTTTATGCGATAGAGGTACTTGTAGTTCCTTTTGTTTGTGGTCCTCGGACGGCGACGAGTCGATAGCTGTACCCCAATTCTCCGGCTCTAAGCTTATGAGATCAGGGGTATGAGTATTCTGAGTAGGATCGACTTGCCTAGTCGGAATGGATATATCATTTTGCATCAGAGGCTTCGGAACTTCACGGAGAGCGTCACCAGCATCGACGTCCTCGAAGTCCCCAAACTCATCATCTTCCTCTGCTGCTTCAGCATCAAATAGCACATCAGCACCTTGTGAGTCCTTCTGCCACAATGGCGAAGGTAGACCCTCCTCCAGCTGCTGAATCGAAGTGTGGCTCAACCTTGTTGTAGAATGAAGTTCAGCACCCAACGATTGAGTTGCAACATCATGCGCTTGGTCTGGGACATTAGGTTTGACGGAAGAGCTATTGCCATCGCCAGTGACAAATGCAGCAAACAGATCAGCCGACATTTTGGAAATTAGCGATCATTTCAACTGCGGCCTGCCGTAACCCCTCGGGCTGAGTTAGAGCCAACACAGTCGATCTTGTAGCCCCAAGTGTTGACGGGGTTCTGGAATATGGCATCAACTTATTTTCCTCGTAAGCGATTTGAGAGATTAAAAGTTACGGGGTTTCATTAGAAAACCGAATACCTACCTGGGTATCATAGAGGTAATCATACATGTGAGTATAAATAAATGAATTAAACTAAAATAATAAAGGTATTTAGCAGCTTGAGGGACATGTAAGAAGATAGGCAGGGCCTTGTTGAAGTGAGTGGGCCGAGGGCTTTTGCCTACTTAGGCACGTCCTCCATACTGAGGAGCGCCAATAGCACCAAAGTCTCCAGACGCGCGACCTCAGTCGCGTCCTCCAAAATTCATCGACTTTGTACGGAGTAAGTACATATGTACTCGATGCAGCAACCTCCATACTAATGCTTCGCACAGTTCGCCACAACAACATCACGCAGAATCTAGAGCCTGGTTACGTGACTGAATACTGACAGCTGAAGTAAGGGCAATGTACAATCGAACTCTTCTAGCCAAAGAGGATCCCCCACCCATATCCAGATTCACACCATCGGGACGCCATTCATCGACAATTGGCCAAACTGCAACATGCAAACCCCAACCTATGCCATATCTATCCCACGCCAACCTGACTGCCAGCTCTGCCAGCCTTGTTTCTCTTTTCTATCAGACCACTCAAACGGCATGGGAATTATGCCTGATGCGACATCCCTATCCCTAAGCCGTCCGCAACATTGACGAAACAACTCACGGTTCAAATATCTTCAACTGGGCTCCTACCTTCCTAAATGCGCCCCAACGGTGAATTTCAGCCTTATCCTGGAAGTCGTTGCTCGACTGTCCTTCGACTCCCCAGATAACCACGGCTCTATTCCCTCCCTCGAATATGCCCCTCTCCCACTATGACTATACTGTGGGTTGCATCTGCCCTATGGGTGTCGAGCTAGCTCCAGTCAAGGCGATGCTAGACACTTTCCACCCAAGCCTACCAACTCGGTGCGACCAGAATAGCTACACTCTTGGAGAAATAGGTGGACACAATATTGTAATTGCAGTGCTACCGGAGACCGGAAACAACGCAGCGGCCACGGTCGCGGTCCAGCTAATGAACGATTTCCCCTCTGTTCGGTTTGGCCTACTTGTTGGTGTCGGCGGTGGGGTCCCGAGCCCAGGAGACGATGGCCCTGATATTCGATTAGGAGACGTGGTAGTCAGTAAACCAGCAGCCAGCCTTGGAGGTGTAGTGCAATACGACTTGGGAAAATATTCCACAAGTGGCGGGTTTGAAAGAACAGGCGTATTGACGAAACCTCCAGCACTACTACGATCGAGTGTCGAAAATTTGGCAGCGGATGACCGCATGAAGGGCTCTCAAGTACCGAAGATACTGTCTACTATGCTCCAGAACTATCCTGCGATGGAGGAAGATTACTCTTATCCAGGCCTTGGAGCGGATCGACTCTTCCAAACAGACTATCCACATGTTGAGGGACCAGATTGCCGTCGTTGCGATCAATCGCGAATCGTTGAACGAACTGACCGTCGCAATCAGCATCCTAAATTTCACTACGGCGTCATTGGATCGGCCAATCTCGTGGTCAAGGACGCTAGATTGCGAGAAGAACTGCGACGAGCATCTGGGATTTTGTGCGTGGAGATGGAGGCTGCAGGTTTAATGGATTCCTTCCCCTGCCTGGTTATCCGAGGCATCTGTGATTATGCCGATTCGCATAAGAACAAAGCGTGGCAACCATACGCCGCTGCCGTAGCAGCAGCTTACATGAAGGAGCTGTTGATGATCATTCCTCCTCAGCAGGTGGTGCGGATTGGTCCTGCTGAAGTGAGCACATCGCAAGGCGGACGCTCTTTTCCGCACTACCTCGGTGGCCGCGCAAATGAAGCCAAACTTATCTCATCAAGCTTGCATTTCGCCGAAATACACGCACGATACGAGGACATTGATGACGCTCACCCCGCGACGTTTGAGTGGATACTTGAGCCTACGCGTCGTAAAAAGCCTCAATGGGATTCATTCGTTGACTGGGTCAAGAATGAGGAGCCAGTCTATTGGATATCGGGTATACCAGGGTCTGGCAAATCCACATTGATGAAATACTTGGTCAAAGCCTTGCCCACAACAAGCTACTGGAATCATACGACTCCATTGTTGCTCTCTTTCTGGTTCTGGGAGGCAGGTCAGGAGCTCGAACGCAGCTTAGTTGGTTGCATCAGGTCTCTTATATGGCAGCTTCTTGAGGATGAAAGATCAAGAAATGCCACCGTTGAAGCCATAGGGCCGTTTACCAAGGAGACTTGGACCAAACATCGCCTTAAAAGTTGCCTTCTATCCGCACTGAAGAGGCTTACTCCTCTACCACTCTTAATCTTCCTTGATGGTGTGGATGAAGCTGGACCCGAAGCGGAAGCTTTACTCGACATGGTCCAAGTTTTGGCCACAGAAATTTCCGGGGTGAAGCTTTGCGTTTCAAGTAGACCAGAACAACTCTTTGTAGACAATCTATCCACTTCCCCGAAGCTCAGGATGCAGGATCTAAACAGAGCCGACATTGACATTATTATCCGCGAAGACCTTCTAGACAACCCGAAGATCTTGAGCGCCCTCACTAACACAGATCAACTGGATCTCCTGAGACTCAAGGGCAGGATTGCACTAATGGCACAAGGTGTTATCTTGTGGGTGAAGCTGGTGATCAAGAGTCTGTTACAAGGCCTGCGGAACCGTGATACCATCGAAATGTTGCAGAGCCGCCTTGAAGAACTCCCTGTTGGCCTTGATACCCTTTACGAACACATGTTACGTCGTAATAATAGTGGCAATCCTTATTACGCCGAACTTGCTGCGTTTTACTTCAAACTGGTCGATCATTGGGACGATACTTCTGTGCCCCATATTTGTCTTGCCACTAATCATGATCTTCGAAAGCGATACCTAGATCCCGGAAGTGGATGGGATATGACGACTCTGAATGCCGACTTTGATTGCGATCGGACTATTACGTGGATCAACGTACGTACAGCCGGCTTGCTCGAAGTTAGCCATAGTAAATCAGACCTCAAACGAAGGGGAGGCTACATCAACCATAGGCGTCATACTTTCAGATCTCAATGTTTGCCTGTCACGCGGTTTCTGGATGCATACGATTCTTGCTCCGTGCACTTTATTCACCGGACAGCCCGAACATACATCTTTAACACAATTTTGGGTCGTGACCTGCTATCAAAGTGTACAAAGACTGACGGTGAATGGGAGCGCATCTGTTTCGAAACTATTTTGGTAAAAGTCGGCGTCTTTCGTGGTTTGGAACGTTCAATGCTGAGCTTGAGCCTGATCGGTTTGATACTTGCCCCTCATCCTGGCACTAAATGCAATTGCACACCACACTCCAAAACTTTTGAAAGGGTGTGCAATGGTTTCTTACAGAGGGGGCGTATCACCATTGAACCCTTTTGGATGCCTGGAATGGAATCCGGATCGCTGGACCTCAGTCCCTGCCCCTGCTCAACGGATGGGATGATTGATTTTTGTCAGCTGTATTGTATGTTCTCCCGCTGGGACAATGCGAGACACAAACTTAGCGCGCTTGACGGATTCGGGGACCCAAGAATGATTGAAAAACTTTCCGTTTTGTTGGTTTTTGTGGCATACGGCAATAATGGCCTTCTAAAGAGCGAAACTAATTATCGAGAGGGTGTAGAAGTTTTTCTGTGGCTGCTGGCTAACGGTGCAGATCCAAACCACACGATCATAACCCCAAACGATGAAGAAATTTATCTGTGGCCGTACCTTGCTTCGTCGTTGGGTTACTATCCGCCGGCCGAGATTGAAAGTGCAGTCATTGGCTTCAATTTTACTTGCACACCGAAATATTTACCGACCATGAGCTCCTGCAGTGAGATATTTTGGGACAGTGCCATGCTGCCTAGCCCGTTCTCTCCTATCAAAGATCCTACCTATTATTGTTTGGGGGACGTGCGTGGATATGCACGTCGGCCTGTAGCTCGAGAACCAACAAGTTTTCTGAGTCGCATCTATGCACTCTGTGCTATATACAGGAATGAACTATTTCCAGTCGGACCAGTCCTATACCCGGTATCTTCTTCCGACTCGGAGCGGATCATTCCACACCTGGCAGGCACAAGTCCAATCATTGGGATCAAGGAGTTGATTGACAGCACGAAGGACCTCCGATATATACGAGACATCCTGGACCGGGACACCCTATTCAGCTCACTCTCCGAGGCATTTCTATTCATGGGAAAGACCCCGGGATCGATACAAAAGTGGGCTATTGCAGAGGAGGCGAAACTGCGTCGGCGGCGAGAAAGTGAGGATGACATCTCTCGCTGGAAGTCATGGGTTTTCGGTGACAAGGCTCGGGAGGGCAGCCAGAGCAATGCTCGCAGGAATTCTGGCTCGACCAACACAGACGGGAACCAGTACTCGTGTGGCAAAATGCCATCCAGCCCAACCTCTCAGGACCTGTAGCATATCACGGCCGACTCTTGACAAGCTGAAGTCTGCCCAGGATCCCAAACGCCACCGAGTGACAAGTCCGCCCGCGACAGCCTCGCTAACAGTTGAATTAACTCTGCGTCAGAGTTGGCATAAGCTAGTGTTGCGCCCTAGGTAGAATCGCTCTACTGATAAAACCGGCCTCTCCACGGGCGACCACAATCAGACGCCAAGGCAGCTGATCATTGGATCATCTGAGTAGAGAACTACCTGGACGGTTGGGGGACATACAAATTTGCCCTGAGGCTAACCCGGACCTCTCATGCTACAGTTCATACCCTAGTACTAGAGCCGCATGTTTCAACCCGATGCCACGTTTCCGCCAAACCACTACATTCTGTATCATAATTCAAAGACTACATGGC
>Ga0105239_10001980_pt1 | contig 26641 bp, 25 predicted proteins | sample KBSC44metaG_FD_92761 | JGI IMG/M metagenome (GOLD analysis project Ga0105239, IMG submission 92761) | Corn rhizosphere microbial communities from Kellogg Biological Station, Michigan, USA - KBS C4-4 metaG | ecosystem: Host-associated > Plants > Roots > Rhizosphere > Soil | place: Michigan, USA...
AAAATAAAAAAGATGAGAACATTCAAGAGCGAATGTGTTCTCATCTGAAAAGAGAGCGAGTTTACGATTAACCCAACCTATACCCCAGAGATGACTTAGACTTCGTCAACTTCAGGGAGCATATGCTCGACCTGTCGATTGTTCGTTGTCTTTCTTATCATCTCTACCTTTCCTTCTTCTACCTACCGTTTTACTCCACCTTCCACCGTTTTTTCCCCTTGCGAAACTTTGTTAAATACAAGATCGACTTTTATAAGGTGCCGATCCTGTTTTTAACTTAGCTCAGCATCTCGATCATATCGGACTCAAGCGTTTGAAAGAATGATTGTACGCTGTGAGCCACTTGGATTTCGGTAGCTTCTGTCGCTACGAACTCATTGAAAATTTCTTGGGATACTTCGTCAAACAGACGGTCATAAGCGATGGCTGAAACATTACGAGCAGCAACACCGGTTGAAATGAAATCTAACTCTTGAAAAATCAAGGCTTTCGCATCGGGAGTGTATGTAATCATTTTAAATTTTCTCCTACCAACTACCTACTCAAGTGAATGAACTCAATTTCTTTTTTTATGAAACCGACCCGTTCGACTTGTTTGTTTTTCGTTTTGTTCCTCTACCTGTTTTTATAGTAGTACGAATAAATATTGATTTAAACCCCCCAGTTCAATTCTTGGAACAGGCAATTTTGAAACTTTTTTCAATTAATATCTCCTAGATATTGAGCTCTTATCCAAAGGATAAATATTAGATAATAAATAGCAATAGAAAGGATATAATCTATTAAAAAATTCCAACTTTACAATCCGTTATATTTAATAAAAACAGCCTCTTTATAGTATCAAATACTCCCTTTTATGATCGTTTTTGAGATGATAGATATCATTCATACCAATCAAAGCTTGCACTATGAAACGTAATCGCTTGAACCGAGAAGAGATACTCTACTTCTTATTTCAAAAAATCCACTCAACCAGCCAGCAAGTCCTTAATGAGGAGATCTTGGAAGAAGACCTGCCGACGGCAGCTTCCCTTGCACGAGAACTGGATCTAAGGCTTGAAGAAATTAAAAAGCGATTACAAACCCTAAAGGACGAAGACCTGATTCAAGCGGTTGGTATTAACCCAAAGCGTTATCGCACTAATGTCTGGCGCTTAAAGACTCTCGAAAAGCAAAGCGACTATCCCCTACAGTTTCTATTTCATCTGAGTCCCCCAAGCGATGATGATGAAGAGGATTAAGGATTCAAGTTTTGGGTTCCAGCAAGCTTTTAGACTCTAAAATAAATTCCAGAATCTCGCGCAAAGCCCCTTCGCCCCCTTTTGAATTGGCTTTCAGGTGTGCAATAGCCTGAATTGAAAGAGCCGCATCTGCAGGGCAACATGCTAAACCCGCTTCCTGCATCACGGGTAAATCCGGTAAGTCGTCGCCAACATAGGCCATTTCAGAGAAACTTAAGCCACACTTTTCAGCAAGCTTCTGAAAACCTGGCAATTTAGTTCTCATTCCCTGGACAACATAGTTAATACCCAGCTCTTGTGCACGCCGTTCTACGATAGGGGAATTTCTAGCTGTGATAATGGCGAACTTTAACGCGCTGCGAACACCAAGACTAATGCCGAGGCCATCTTTAACATTAAAGAACTTGCTTTCACGAGCCGCAGAATCGTAAACAATATTCCCTGGCGTCATAACACCATCCACATCAAGGACAACAAGCTTTATATTCGCTGCCCGCTGAAACAGATTTAGAGTTTCATTCTCTACTATGTTCATGAATCTATCTTATGATCAAATTCCAGGAATGAGAATAGCAGCCGCCTCTAGCGCCAGTAGCTTTGGTAAGCTTTTCGGTTCAAATCCTGGTTAGCTAAGTAGAATACAAACCAATCCACCATACTCGCAAATAACACGGCCGGTGTTAGAATAACGCGTTTTACTAAATTTTTATTCCGGAACAGCTTGAAACGTCTGAAAAACAACCAGGCAGGAATAAACCATGTCCACTGTTGATCCGCCTGAAAGGTATTAGCACGATATACAGTTGAAACCCAGTCAGGCTCATTCTCATTTCTCATACGAATATATTCCCCCAAAGGCTGATTCGACTGAGATTTAACGGATTTAAGATGCTTATACATCCACTGGTGACCCATGATAGCCTTTGTGAGCTGACGCTCATGCTTAATAAAAGAAAGAGGTGAAATATATGCTTCAAACGTATGACTCGGCGTTTCTAACAAAAGCATCATTTTAGTCGCATTATACTCTTGCGTGAAAAAGTTTGTGCAAATCATCTCTGCAATAAAACCGTCCGTACCCGAGAATCCGATGGGCAGAGCAAGCAACCTCAGCTTATGAGCCCGCGCCATATAAAGTTGGCCACAAATCTGTGGAAAGCGTTCTTTGGACTGCTTACTGATTTCCAAAGAAATTTTTTCAAGGATAGTCTTATTTTCTTTAAGGACAGCGCTCTTCAAAGGATAACCAGTGTTAGCCCATTTATCCGGGTGCAACTCCAGGGAGTTAAACATTTTTAAGAGCACATCAGGTTCATAAAATTTAATATCAGCATCCATCAAGATTAAGAAATCAGCGTCTGGTGCTGATAAGTGATGGACAAACTGGTTCCAGGCATTACTTTTACCTGCTTCCTTAAGCGAGACAACACGGTATCGAGCCGCATCGGAAACCTGAGAAGGAATAGCATTACTGAGAATGTCTTCAGCGATTGCAGCCGTTCTATCCGTTGTTGCATTCGGCACAACAATAATTTCCACCTCAGAAACATTGGGAATAGCCTGCGTAAGCAATGTCTGCTCTAATAAGGAGCACAAGGTGGCAGCAATATTTTTTTCCTCATTATGGGCCAGAATACCAATGCTGAATTTCATCCTAAAGCTCTCTTATATTCTCAAAAACAACTAACCTAAAACTCGAAGCAACCGAAAACGGTTGCTTGCTCTCATGATTCTATTTTTCATACGAAAGATTTTGAATTACCCGGGAGGGTATAGTCGAGTTAAATGGTAAACCAGACTATTTGTCATGCTTACGGCCTCTTTAGGGTTATCTTCTATTCTTTTATTTTGTTCTGATTAATAAGCATCAAAAATTCATTGATAAGATCCAAAAATCTTATACCAACAAAATAAAACGCATTCTCGGATAAGCCTCTAACTAGGAGCAAAAGGGTCCTGTGACGAGCCCTAAAACAAGCCTCTATTATTGCTTTTTCAGAAAATGAAAACAAGCCTTTTTTGCGCATCGTAAAGTAGAGCTTTTTATTTAAAACGCTTTACATAGCTTACAAGCAATTGAAGAAATCCTTATTCAGGCTGACGCCAATACCTTTCAAACATTCTCAAATTTAAATCGTGATTCACCAAGTAAAAAACAAACCAATCAATCATACTCGCCAAGAGAATCAAGGGTGCAATGAAAATGCTCTGTACAACAGGACGTTTATCAAGCAGTTTGAAACGTCTAAAAAATAACCAGTTTGGAATAAACCAAGTCCATTTCACTTCAGCCTGGACAGTATTCTCTCTGTAAAGTTGAGTAATCCAGTTCGGTATGGTTTCGTTACTGGTCCGAATATACTCCCCTAAAGATTGATTCGACTTCTTTTGTATACTTCGAAGGTGCGCATAGAGCCACTGCTGGCCCAGTATCGCCTTAATCTGTTCGCGCTCATGCCGAATAAAAGCGAAAGGAGAAAGGTACGCTTCGAATGTATGGCTGGGTGTCGGAAGTGCAATCATCATTTTATTCGCATCATAAGGCTGCGTTAAAAGATTGGTACAAATCATTTCAGCAATAATACCGTCATCACCATTCGTTCCAAGCGGCAAAGTAATTTTTCTAAGCTTCTCTGCCCTGGCCATATAAAGCTGACCACAAAGTTGAGGAGCTCGCGCTTTAGACTGCTTACTCACCGCAAAAGAAAGCTTTTCAATCAAAGTTTTATTTTTCTTCAACGCCAAGCTTTTTAAAGGGTGACCGGTATTCACCCACTTTTCGGGATTCGCTTGCAGTGAGCGGAACATTTTCTCTAAAACAGTTGGCTCATAGAATTGGATATCGGCATCCATCAAAATCAAAAAATCAGCTTCCTTTGAGGAAAAACGATGTACAAATTGATTCCAGGCATTAGTTTTTCCCGCTTCTTTCAAATTGTCTATTCTATAGGACACATTTGAAGACACCCCCTTGGAAATACCTGATTTTAAAATAGCCTCAGCAATTTCCACAGTGCGATCTGTTGTCGCATTGGGAACTACGATAATTTCAATACCGGAAACGTCTAAAATAGTCTCGCGAAACAAGTTCTGTTCCAGTAACGAATGTAAGGTCGCCGCAATATTTTTTTCCTCGTTATAAGCGAGAATACCGATGCTAAATTTCACTTTAGGCACCCTTATCAATTTAATTGTTTATACAAAAAAGTGATTTATAAAAAATGAAATTCACTTCCCCATGAAAAGTCAAAAAGCGGTCTGAAATTGTTCGATTACCAAGCGTCTCTTGAAAGAGGCAAATGAGGAATTTTATCCTCATAGTCGGTATTGATAACGTAATCCCCTGAACCCACATCCGAAATTGCTTTACTTGGTATCCCCACAACAACGGCATGATCGGGAACGTCTTTAGTTACAACGCAATTAGCACCAATCGCAACATCATTACCAACAGTGATACCCCCTATCACCTTTGCTCCGGAAGCAATATAAACATTATCGAGTATGGTTGGTGCGCCTGCATTTTTACCACTGGGCTTAGCACCAATCGTCATGTAGTGCGACAGATTTAAATTTTTACCCAATACAGCGGTATGTTGAATAATAAGTCCATAAAGATGGTAGACCTGAAAACCGGGCCCAATCCCAATTGTATGAGGAATTTCACATGTATAGTGCTCTTGTAAGAAGCGATTAAAAATTTTCAATATCAAATAGATGGGCTTCGGACCATTCAAATAAAAATATCGTGTAATTCTAACAACGGTTGTCGTAACAAAGCCACGCTCTTTCACTAAAAGTTTTAAAAAATCTTTTTTGGAAAAACCTCGAGTGTAGCGATACATATCACTTTGAATTAACGCTACTAAATTTTTAAAACTCTGTTGGGTCATCAACTCTTAGCCTGACTACTCGCAAGTACACTGTTTGAGTGTACAGAAGAAACAGTTGAGCTTCCATGATCAACCATAACTTGCTGATATAAATCTTCCATCTGAACAAAAATCTGATTGTGAGCAAAATGCTCTGCACAAAGTTCTCGACTTTTTTGCTTAAATTCAACCAGCATTTGAGGATTTGTTGCCAGCATAGTGATTGCAGAGGCCAAGCCTTGAATATCGCCAGGACTTACCAAAAACCCGTTTTCTCCTTCATGAACCGCTTCGGCAATACCGCCTACAGGGGTACTAATAACAGCCAAGCCATAAGATAGCGCTTCTAAAATAGCCACTGGAAGCCCTTCATTGTATGACGGAAGGAGTAGAACATCGGCCTCACGAAACGCTTTCACCTTCGCATCGCCTTTAATCCAGCCTGTCATGATGATGCTATCACCTGTATTGGTTTCAGCAATGAGACTTCGAACTTCTTCAAGCTCTCCATCTCCGTGCAAGTGGATTTTAAAGTTTCGTTCTTTAATCAAAGCAACAGCACGAATTAAATCGTAAATACCTTTACGATGTCCAAAACGCCCCATAAACAGAAAGCGAACCGGTTCTGCTTCCTGATACGACTTCAATTGTAAATTCGGATCAAAAACCACAGGGTTGTAAACCACACAAATATTTTGATTTTTGCTCATCAGAGCCAAGTCCTTTTTCCAGGACTCGGAAAGCACAAAAAGTGCATCTGCAGAATCCAAGGTATACCGAATAAATGACTGAACGATAGGCTTGGAATTCTGATAAAAAAGCAAAAATTCAGCTCCATGAAGATGGTAGACTGCCTTACGTCCCATCGCATGAATCATAAGCGCTAAAAGTGCTTTTCTAAAGAAACTTCCCCGTTCCGACATATGCATGTGAACCAACCGAATACTCGGTTTCGTAAGAAGCAGGCCAAGCAGGCTTAAAGCGCATTGAAAGAATAGCCATACACGATAAAGAGCGGGACTTTCTTTATGGGAAACGAGAAAAATTTTATCATCCAGAAAGCCGCCGTCTGTGTAGGTTTTCAGGACAGTACCGATGCCGCCCTGCTCGCCCGGATCCGATCCGATCATAATGACTTCGGGCTTTTTAGCTTTAATAGGAGCTGAATGAGGACTCATAACGGAATAACCTGCTGTTCATTAGACGATAGACTATGGATAACGGGTGGTTTTAACATTGCCTGGTAATAGCTAGCATAACCATTAACCATTTGCTGAATACTAAAACGCTGTGCAGTTTGTAAACCGGCCTTTGCTAAACGTTTAAACTCAATGGGATCATATTGAGTCAATTTTAAAATTTGTTGAGCAAGTTCTTCGGAATTCTCAGGTTGAAATAGTAAACCATTTTCCCCGGATTGTATCAACTCTGCCGGACCATCTAAATTACTTGCAATAACCGGCAGGCCACTCGCCATTGCTTCGATAATCACCAATCCAAAACCTTCTTTGCGAGAAGGCAATACAAAAGCGTCATGCTGCTGAAGTATTGCAGGGACATCCGTTCGATTCACTAACAAGCTAACATGATTTTCTAATTCAAGATCAGAAATAAGACCTTTTAATGTTTCAAATTGTTTTTTAGACTCAGACAAATTCTCAGGGACCATTCCAACTAAGGATAAATGGACTTGTATACCTTGATCGATACAAAGTTTCAGTGCTTTTAAAAGCACATCCTGTCCTTTTTTATACAGTTCAAAACGGGCAACCTGAACCAGTTTTAAAGGCTGCTTATCAGACTTCAATGATTGTGTTTTAGGAGAAAACTGGCTTAAATCCACCCCATTGTAAACCTTTCGAACGTTCAACAGCCCATACTCGCGGCATTCTTGTTCTACTGCACCACTAATCGCAATATGGCCATTAATCGCATAGCGATGCAAAAATAATTTTGGTTTTGAGAGACCGGCAATAATATGCGTATCGTGGACCGTAAAGGTCACTTTCAGATGAGGACGCAAAACTTTACAAACCAGGGCAGCCATCTTGGCACCCGGGTCGTGCGCATGGATAATTTGGATATGCTTGGAATCAATTTCTCTCACAAGCCTAAGGATATGCTTAGGGTGTTTATCACCCATTTTCCGTTGATAAAAACTGACAGGCCAACCCATAGCTTCCAGACGTTGACGTAAACCCTCATGATACTCTTCGTTCAAAACAACAGCACACAGAGATAAGTCAGAATGGTTTTTAGCCGCTTCCATAAATGAAAGCAGCATCACTTCAGCTCCACCAACTTCCAGTGAAGAAATGAGTTGTAAAACTTTAATAGGAGAAGAGGCGTTAATTTTCATAATTCCCGTTTGAGGCGTTTCTAAACCTTATAGTAGTCTGCTTTTTGAGTTTTCAAAAGAAAGCTACTCATTTCTTGCAACGTTTTGGGAAGAACAGCACGAATAACTTCCTTACTAAAATGCTGTAACCAAACTAAAGGATGAAAGCCAGGGTATCGTAAGCTTTCAAGAATAACTTGAAATGCTAAATCACCTCGGTTCAGCTTCGTTAAACTGGCTGATACAGTACTAAGGCGTTTATAAACATGAAAGTGTCGTAAATATCGATAACGCTTCGGAAGCTCCGGCAAGCTAAATAACCAGTTGGTACCTTCAATATGAGCAAACATAGCTTCCAACAAAAGTTGAGGCGTTTTTGTAACACTACCACTATATTGACGATATTTGAAAGTCACCTTAGGAAGAACGGCTACCCGTTCCCAATCCCATCGAAACAGGTTAACAAGATACTTATAATCTTCACCCGAAAGTAAGGATTCATCCATAGGGCCTAAACGATCAATCTCACTACGCCGGAAAAGCGTACCACAAACGGAAAGTACCACTTTGAAAGTACAAATATTTTCCCAATTAATATCGTACTCTTTATCAAATACAAAGCGACCGTCCGCTTGCTGAATGAGGTGTCGGGAGACATGAAGCGGCCGAAGCTCACTGTCACAATAGTAGGGGAAAGCCATCGAAGCATTTAACTGTGGATTTTGCTGCAATGGTGCTATTAGAATTTCCAAACCATCCGGATAGTAAATATCATCTGCATCCATAAAGGTAATGTATTCACCCTTACTGAGCAGGACTCCAATATTGCGGTTAACGGAGGCTCGCCCGCCACGCTTGGTTGACAGGTGATAGCGAATACGTGGATCGACCGCTTGAAAAGAACGAACAATATCAGCCGTACCATCTGTGGATTGATCATCAATAACAATCGCTTCCCAGTTGGAAATTGTCTGCTCTTGAATGCTTTTTAAGGTATCCCCGATAAAACGTTCAGCATTATACGCCGGAATGATAATTGAAATTAAAGGGACAGAAGACATCGTAATACTCATGAAGCCACCTGTTTTTTGACAGCATCATAGTAAGCAGCATTACGACGTTTCGGTAATATCAGACGAAGTACTTCTTTTGACAGATATTTTGCCCCTATCCAGGAATAAACTTCCTTTTGAGCCAACGCAACCTTGAAAGCCTCAAGAGCCAGCTTTTTTTCACCCATACGAATCAGGATAGAGATAATGACCACCATGCGGTGCGTCATATGGTAATTACGGGTTTTCTTCAAGTGTTGAGGCAGTTGCGGAAGACTATAGAGCCACTTCGTAACTCGAATATCAGAATCGACCGTATTCAAGATATTATGAGGTGATTTTGTCAGACTTCCTGCATAGTTGCGGTATTTATAAGTACAGGTTGGAATCTGCTTTACACGGTCAATACCAATACAAAGTAGGCCTATTAAAAATTTGAAATCTTCTGCCGTTACCAGGTTTTCATCCATTGGAGGCAGTTGCTTTAAAACTTCAGCGCGAATCATCGTACAACAGACAAAAAGGGCTTGCTGGCGCTTACAGAATGGATCCCAGCTAAAATGGTAACCATCAGCATAAGCATAGTGATTCGGACTGATTTCCTTAAGCTGGGCTGGCACGTGTAAAGGCTTTAATTCACTATCGCAATAATAGGGAAAAGCCATTGTGGCAATGAGTAACGGATCTTCTAACAAGGGTGTTATCAAGGTTTCCAAGCCAGTGGGGAAATAGGCATCATCGCTATCCATAAAGGTTACAAAGGCACCTTTTGAAAGCTTCATGCCCCAATTTCGGTTAACAGAGGGCCTTCCAGCCTTTTCTGATAGACAATGATATTGAATGCGAGCGTCTTGAGCAACATACGCATGAACGATTTCTGCCGTGCGATCCGTCGACTGATCATCAACAATAATTGCTTCCCAATGTGTATACGTTTGGGCCTGTAAACTATCTAACGTTTCAGCAATAAAGTTTGCAGCATTAAAGGCCGGTATAACAACCGATATCAAAGGCTTATTATTAGGCGATGGAGTTAAAGGCATTGAGCATTTGTTTCTAAAATAATCAGTTGATAATGAAACAAAAAAACTATTGAGGCAATAATTTCCGAATCACGGGAAGCTTTTCAAACAGACCCAGTAAAAGATCTTTTTCCTGTTTATCAACAGAGATTAACAACCATAAGATAACGCTAGTAAGACCAGAGATAAACAAGCCAGGGATTAAAATCGCAAAAGACATGAAACCATCTGCCTGAATAGGGGCAAAATGCCGCAAAGCAATAATCATGACTGCTGGCACCAGTAGAGGAATCATGCAGCGCCCGTAAACCTGGTATAGATACTCTCCAAAGGGAATTTTCATTTTTTGGAGACTAATACGAATTGTGACTAAGTGATTCTGCAGGCCATGAGGAATCAAAGTTCCTAAAATCACACCCGGTAAACCGATCATTTTAATCAGAATAATACTCAATAATAAGTTGCAAGAGGAGGTAATTACCGTGGATAGCGTTGATAGTTTATGCATTCCATTGGTAAACAAAAAATTACTGGCCGGAATTTGAACACTACCCGTCCAAATTAAGAAGCAAGCAATAATCGCTGTCGTTTGAACCATCGCAAATGGAACTTTCCCATCCCCTAAGTAATTCAAGAATTCAGGGAATCCACCCATGACACATATCAGAAGAATAGTGACCAAATAGTGCATTAATGCAGTACTACGCAAGAAAAGGTAACGATTACCTTCATGCCCCTTCTGGCTACCCAGCCTTGAAAACACGGGAAAAACACCATCAAGCAACTTTACCATTAAAGCAGCAATCTGACCCAACATCCGCATTACCAGACCATACGCTGTAACATCCGCTAATACCAGATAGGCAGAAATCACAACTTCATCAATCCGGTGGGCAATGAATACACTAATTTTGAGAACCATCGCATACATACTGATAACGAAGAGTTCTTTGATTTCAGAAACTCGACATTGCCATTGCGTTAAACTTTTCTTGAAATAAGGCTCTGCTTTAAGGGCAGAGAACATTAAAATCGATAATGAAATAGTCACTAAACAAAGGCGAATCTTAAAGACAACTTCCAGATTGTAATGCATTGACAATAGAATAACCGCTAAGACCGCTTCAGCAACACCCTGCAAAGCTTCGACCGTATTAATAATTTTATGAAGACAATGAGCTCTTAAGATAGCCGTGATGAATTGAGAAATAATCCCAAGCGATGCTGCGAGTAAAACCCAATGCGCCGTTTCAAGTAATAAGACGCGGGAAATTTTATCCGAGTGGATAACTGCATCCAGAATTTGCGGCATAAAGATCCAGCCACAAATAACCATCAATATTGAAATGATGCAATACAACCAACGTGAAGTTACTAATAATTCCACACGGGAGTTCACATCGTTCCCGGCCAGATTTTGGCTCAAAGTCTGAATCAAACCGGTCGTTAAACCGGAAGCCATTAATAAAGAAAATTCAGCAAAAGTTAGAAAAAGCAAATAGGCGCCGTAGAGATCAACACCCATTAAACCAACCAACTTGGGTGTTAGAACCAACATGGCAATAGTTTTAACGACGAAGCCAAAACCACCTGCCATAATCCCTTGAAGCAAGTTTTTTTTCATTGTTGTCATTTTTTACGCAGGCTCCCCTACTAAGTCGTTTTCAACCGGTAAGGGATATCCATAACGGCGTGCAAATTGATACTGTGTTGCAACAAAGTATTGAATGGTCCATAAAGCCCATACCGCAATTGGGGAAGGCATATAGAAGCTTTCATCAAAAGATAGGCCAATCATTTGAATGACAAAAATCGCTAAACACGAAATATTCAATGATTTATAGCGCTGCGGCAAACTTTTATCAAACAGGTTTTTGACATTAAGCCATGCACTATAGATAAAGCCGACAAGCCAAATTAAGCCAATCAAACCAAAATCAAAGAAATGCTCAAGGATCGTATTGTGAACATAGGGGCTTTCCTGTTCATCATCCCGCATGTTCCAGGTGTTGTATACGAAACGTTGCGTGATATTGATTGCCGCCGTATCACCATGTCCGTAAAGGATCTTATCAGGATCAATATTCCCAATAATTCGTCCCCATTGACGGTAACGCCACTGTAAGCTGCTGTCTTCCTCAAAACGTTTCTGAAAATTATCGACTAAACCGCCCGCTATAGCCCCACCTGCTAGAATGGAAATGCCCAGAACAGTCGCAATCAGTAGTTTGGGGTTTGAAAAAATAGGGATGCGACGTTTATTACAAATGACTTCCAGGACACCAATAATCAACATCCCAAGAGCAACCTGAATCAAAGGAGATTTACTACCAGACGTCGCCAAGGCGATAAAAAGGACTGGCATCGCCATAAAAATACGGTTAGCCAACTTCTCTTTATGCTTACCCATCAAGTAAAAGGCACTACCCATCAGGAAACACATTGAAACCGTTAAATGGTGGGCGAACGCGTTAGGGTGACTAAAAATTAACGCCATCCGTTTAATACCGATTTCAACCGTTAAGATCCCAAAAGGATAGAAAACAATGGCTGCAATAGCTAGAACGAGCATCAACCAAAAGAAATAACGACTGAATGTTTCAAAGAAGGCATCAGGGCTTTTGAGTGATTGCAAAAACTTGGTAGTCGTCAATACCAACATCGTAATATTAACGGTCGAAATCAACCGTGTCCAATCAAGCTGAATGTAGTCTCCAGCAACTTGGAAAAGAAGGTCAACCGCATGATGGTTATAGATAAAATAATAGAGTGTATTTAAAACCAAGAACAAGAGCATACATGTTGCTAACGGAATACGTCGGAAGTCAAACTGTTTTCCCTTAAGCAGTAGCAATAAGAAGGGAAATGTATAAATTAAAAATGACCATGTGGTTGTCTTAAGCGATAGGTGAGTTGCATCTTCAACGCTATGCATCACGAAGACAACCAAATCCATTGTCAAAGCATATAAGAGGAAAATACGTTCCGGTTTCGCAAAAAGCCAGCGCAGGTAATAGAGGTAGCCTTCTAACCCTAGAATCCCACCAACAATGGCCGTAAAGCCAATTGGAGAAAGTATCAAGGTCAGTTTTTCAAAGCCAAGCTCTGGTAAAACCAGCAAACCCAACACGGAGACAATCGCTGAAATGATTGCTACGAGGAGAAAGGTGCCTACAGATTTTACTGACTTGACGCCATTAACCAGAACGTCATTTGCCATCAGTTTATACTTTCACCAGCTCATCTTGCTTCGATGTAACCGTACCGTTTAAGCCGTTGTTGTTATTCGGAGAGACAACTTGATGTTCAAAGATAGTTTGAACTTTAGAGAAGTGACTCCGAATACGAACCGCAAGAGCCGCTCCCACTAAACTGATCAAGAAAGAAAGAATGATCATGTGAGTTCTCGTAGGGGCTCCAGGACTCAAAGGCAATTCCGCTGGTCGAATAACAAATACATTACTAACCGTTTGTTCTTCACGAATTTGCTCATCAAGCGATTTATCCTCTAAAGCCTTCAAAGAACTCGATAAAGACAGTTCTTGGTCAGCCAACTGCTTTAGATTTCTTTCAACAGCAGGCAGTTGACTCATCCGGCTTTCAAATTGACTCAACTCACGGCCCAATTGAGAAGAGCGTCTAAGACTACCAGCCGCTTGAGAATCTGCATCCATCATCTCGTTTAAAGATTTACCACGGGCTTCATCAGCAATAACAGGAGTATTAACGGTGTTGTTATATCCCATCCGTTTCGATTCTGATGCAATGTCCGCCTTGGTTTGCTCAATAGCCTGCTTCAGCTCAATCACTTTTGGATTTTCATCCGTGTAACGAGCGCTGAGATTCGATAACTCTTCATTTTGCTTATAGAGATTTTCATGCAAGGTTTGAATGTTTTTATTCAAACCGATCCCGACAGCTTTAACAGCATTTCCAGTAGACATACCCATAGTCCGACGGTATGCCGCTAAGCGTTGGCTATTTTGCATAGAGTCCGCTTTAGCAATGGCTGCAGCCATTTTGAAATCAAGGTGGTATTTTGCGTAGTTAACGAGTTCATTATCGATATCGACAACACCATGTTTTGCTTTGAGAGTCGCAATTTCCATACGAACGTCAGCAAGCTGATTACGAACAGTCTTGATGTGACCCTGAACGTCTTCGTAACGGTCCCGGTGTTCTTTTTTATTCAGTTCGCGGCTTGCTTCCTGGAAACTAGCCAAAATATTGGACATAATATCCCTAGCAATAACCGGATCATTCCAGTCCAACTTCAACTGAATAACATCGGTACCCGGAGGATTGTTGTATTTAATGATCTTGCTACCATCATTAAAAAACTTAGCCCACTCGGTGTAATCTTTGAAACGACCGTGGCTGACTTTTTCACGATTGGGGAAAATGTACTGATTCCACAGGTTATCTCTAACAATTGGACTGCGTAATAATTCCACCGTATTAAGAACAGGGTTCGCAGCAGGTGAAGAGGTCGTAGAAACCTCATCAATTGTGACAAATTTTGCCTTGATCGCCGAGTCTTTAATCAAAACGCTGGCATTAGTCGTAAATTTGGGTTCAAAAACAAAAAATGTAAAAAGCAAACTTGGAATTAAGATTCCGATAGCCGTTGAGGTCATCAAAACGCGATTACGTTTCCAAAAGCTCAAGGCAATATTGGATTCATTTTCCAAGCGGTAATCATAGTTTGTCGTCATTTGAGGCTGAGAGCTATAAGACATGGATGGAAACCCTATGTTAAATAGTTTGAAATATTGATAAAGGATTAAACAATGGCTTTAGTTTGTCGTACCAGTGCTAGTGCCAGTACCCGTTCCTGTATTGGTATTGGTATTAGTTTTAGTAGCCGCTGAGCTTGAGGATGTTGAGGAGTAACGACGGTACCAACCACCGTATCCAATTGCCTGTGCTCCTGAAGCACCGATACTCGCAACACTAACGAAGGGCGACAGAACATCAGCAACTTGCCTAAAGTACCGTCCAGACTTATATAACTTGTTTTCCGAAATAAATACGATATCGTTAGGACGCAAAGACATATCCAGCTTATTAGCAGGTACAAACAGATCGTTAAAGCGATTTTCAGCTGTAAAACGACGAATTGCAACCACTCTGCGGTTTGCCTGAGGTGCATAGCCACCCGCTTTTGCTAAAGCTGTATTCAGGTAGGGTGAACGACCTTCGATTTCATAAACACCAGGGTGCTCTGCTTCCCCCAAAATCCGAACTGGGAATGTAGATGGGCCAATTTGGGAGTTTAATAAGGTTTGGAAATCAGCATCCGCCATCAAGCCATCTTGCAAAGCAGGAACAACAACCGTATCTCCGCTATTAACCAAAACATCCTGGCTTGTATCTTCGCCGTGTAATACTTTCCAAAGGTTAACGACTTCAACCTGACCATTCACTGCACGTCGTACTTCAATACGGCTTAGATCAGCAGCCATACTGACACCACCACCGACAGCGAGAATATTAGTTAACCGAAAATCCATACGGGACACGGGAGAACTAGCACTGGTGCTAATGCCACTGTTTTCCGTATTGCTAACACTCATTTGGAGCATACCCGGCTTCATCACAGCACCAGCCAGATATACAGAAGCTGCCCGTGGGCGGGTTAGGGAAAGTGCCAATTGAGGATGGCGCAACTGATGAGACAAGCGCTCACGAATCATTTCAGTTGCTTCAGGAATGGAACGATTATTCACATCCACAATACCCACACCCAAAAGCGAGATTTTGCCATCCGCAGGAACTAAAACTTTATCCTGAGTGTAGTCCGGTTCACCCAAAACTTGAAAACGAAGCTCATCTCCAGGCCCCAAAAGATAGTCGCCCACATGAAGCTCAACTCCCGCTCTTAAAACAGGATCATCAGAGTTTACAGTCGTGGCAGTGGAAGCAATGGAAGGACTTACCGAGGGCTGATTATCAGTTTGAGCCCAGGCACTTCCAGAAACTGTGAGTAAACCAATACTCAAGTATGTACTGAGGAAAGCACTCCGAGGGGTTTGGCATTTTAAACGCATGCGTATACTGAGCTCCAACGTGTCATATTAATTGGTGAACATCAAGAGAGAAAGTGGAAGGTAAAGGACAAGAACCAACAGTTAACCTTCTATATATCTCGGAGATGAAATAAAAGAAGAAACCATTTGCTACTTACTTACTAATAAATATTCAGGAGCAACAAATGTTTGTGCAGAAAGAAGATTTTTACAAATATTTATTTTCCCAGAACTTGGATGATAAAACTCTACCTAAAAGATCACGGCTAAGCAAGGTAATTGTTTTATTCTCTCTACTGGCAAGAGAACCCCTCAACGTTTCAAAATACAGCATAGGTTCAAAATCAGAAGTGACAGGATGATATCACTATTAGAGCCCTCCAGCCAAGTTTTTTATAAGATTCGGTGTGAATCTCTTTCAGAAAAACGTGTGGCCTATTATAAAATAATTCCATTCACTTCAAAAAATAACGTTTCTATATAAGAATGAATAAATAAACTCATCCATAATAAATTAGTACTCATTTCAAAGTCATATGAATACTATATTGCTCTACCATATAACTAAAAAAACAACAAATACAAGAGGCAAGCCCTTGAGACAATTATCCGTATTATTTAATTTTTTCTTGATCCGCTTCTGTTTTCTGTAAAGTGCTAACGTGACTCAAATGAGAAGCTGAAGCAAGTCGCTTCATTTCTTCTGAATGCGTGCCATTCGGTTCAATTTGCAGATAGTGAAGGCTGGCTTGAAGCGCTTCATCGCTAGAATTCAATCGAGAATAAGCCAAAGCCATAAAATAGTAGGCCTGAGAATTCTCTCCATCAAGCTGAACCGATTGATTATAAGCAGCTACAGCATTCGCGTAATGCCCCAAGTGCATTTCCAGGCTCCCCCAATAATAGTAAACCCAACTGTTATCCTTTTCTTGAGATTGAGCCACTTTCAATAGCTGTCTGGCTTGATTATACTTTCCTTGATTAATCGTAAGATTGATATAGTTGAGTCTAGCCAAATTATAATGAGGATCTTGAATTAAAGCTTGGGCATATTGTTTTTCCGCTTCTTCAGGCTTTTTAAGATCTTCATAAATCAAAGCCAAGTTATTATAGGCATACGAAAATTTAGGATTTAGCTCAATTGTTCGTCGGTAGCCCTTAATGGCCTTATCGCGATCATTCAACTGATCATAGACTCTCGCTAAATTAAACGTCATTGTGGCATTCTCTGGCTCAATTTCCAAACCTCGAGAATAAGCTCGGATAGCGGCATCATTATCGCCTTGAATTAAAGCAATTTTACCCAATTTAAAGTACGGAAGAATAAAGTCTTCACTTAAATCCGTTACCCGTTCAAAAGACTCGGTAGATAAAACTAACAAACGATCTCGCTGAGCTTTTTCTTTGGTTGATTTCGCCATTTCAAGATAGCTGCATCCCATATCAAACAAGGCCAATAGATTCGTAGGATTAATCCACAAAGCCTTTCTTAACTCATGGAGAGCCAGAGCGTAATTATGCTGAGCTAAAGCCAGAGCTCCTTCTTTAAGAGGCAAGTACTCCGAGGATTCTATGGTAGACACTTTTATTGGTGTCGCCATGGAAACTGCATAGACATTTCCTTGACATAAAAGCACAGCAAGTATACTCGAGGCCGCAAAAGCAGGCGTCAATAAAAAAGCTCTTTTCAAACGTCTCTCTTTCCTGAAGCTTAACTTTAACAGTAAACTACTAGCTATAATAAATATAGTTCATATACTAATAAAAGTAAAGATCTCTGCAATTTTGCCTTTTTATAAATGAGTTATTAATTTCTGGCAAATCACAAACATCAAGCTGCCCGGACAGCTTAGCTTTAAGACTTTTTACACACTCAAAGAAGTTTATGAAAACTCAGCAATAGCGATATAAGACTCTCCTCCTATGAGACCTACAAAGCTGGAGATATATGAGAATAGACCCAGCATCCGAGTACCCAATACGTCTAAAACGCTCATGTGATATAAGTGAAATTGTTAAATTGCCCAGATAAGAAAAAACCCTCGGCACATACGGCAGAGGGTACGAGTGGTAAAGCGTGGAAAGTACGTTTGAGCTAGTAGATTTAAAACTTTCAGTAATTAACATATTAAGTTTTTTATCTTTTAGAGCCTATTACCCAAGTGTCGATTATCCACGACAATCAATTGTACACATTGGTTATTGATTCAATAATTTTTTGTGATAGATAATTGATTAATAATACTTTATAGATCAGCTTCAATAGCCCACAAAATTGCCTCTGATCGACTTGCAACGCCAATTTTATGATAAATATTGTAGAGATGGTTTTGAACCGTTTTTGGACTCACTACTAAAAGCTCAGCTAATTTCTGATTAGTATAGCCTTTTCTTAAGGCCTGTAGAACTTCTCTTTCACGCTCCGTAAGGATATCAGCTCCCGAGACAGCTTCATGGTCTATTCCTGCCTGCATGCGCTGATTTACTTCGGCAGAAAGAGTTAAATGCTCACCTCGATAGACTTTTTGTAGCGCATCTACCAAGTTTTCGATTCGAATATCTTTCAATAAAAAGCCTTTAACATCCAGATCTAAGCATTTTTTCATGACATGAGGATCGTCTTGATTACTCAAAATGACGATTTTTGCATCAGGCCAAGCGGTTAAAATCGCTCTACTCGATTCATAACCGCTGATTTTCGGCAGGTTAATATCCATCAAAATTATATCGGGCTTAAGAGCAAAGGCCTGCATAATAGCTTCTTCACCGGTTCCTGCCTCACCACAAACAGTAAAATGCTCGTCGGTTTCCAATAGCTGCTTCATTCCTTGCCGTAAAATGGCGTGGTCATCCACTAAAAGGATTCTTATCGCAGATGACGAGGTTGTTGTATGCATCACAAAATAATCTCCAAGCAGGCACCGGCTTCATTTTGGCGTTCGTTTAGGCTAAAAGTCCCGCCCAGCTCTCGTACACGTTCCTTTAATCCAACGATACCAAGATGGCCTTGCTCAATCAGTTGATCGTCTGGCGGAAGTACGGGCCAGGGTAATCCCACCCCATTATCCTCAATTCGAATGTGAAGATGAATGGGAATAGTCTCTGTATCAGGATCGCTTATTCCTCGATACCGACTCTCTTGTATTCGTACAATAATTTCTGAAGCAGAGGCATGCTTTAAGGCATTACGAACACCTTCCTGAATAATTCGGAATAGGTGGATAAGCTTTACATCGCCTACCTTTTTCTCAAAAACAGTATGCGTTGCATCAGGGTTTAAAGGCTCAAACATCAGTAGTATATCGGTTTCAGGGGCTTGATTATGCAATTTCTCAAAAAATTGCTCTAATGCCGGAAGCAGACCCAAAGAGTAGAGTGATTCTGGCCTTAAATCGCCACTAATCTGCCTCACACTTTTCAAGGCTTCTGAAACACTGCTGGCAATATTGTCCAGTTTAACTTTTGCAGAATCAACCCTCTTCATTTCAAGTTCAACTCTTTGAGCATCCTCAGCCTTTCCTAAACAGGAGTCCAACTCCTTTCGACAAAGCTGAATTTGAACATTCACAAAGGTAAGCTGCTGAGCAACATCATCATGAAGCTCTCTGGAGATAGCAACCCTTTCAGACTCAATATGTTCATCCAAACTAATCATAGCCCGATTAAGATTTCGGTTTGTTAAACTCAGCCGTCGATTTAACTTTTGCATTTCAAGCCGGGTACGAACCATCCAAGGCAGCCATTGGAAAAATCCATAGGCAAATAAACCAATTCCCATACTATAGCCGAGAGTTGTCTTGAATACAGCTAATCCCCAACTAGGACCAAAGGGAAACTGTAAATGTCCATAAGAAACAGCGCTCAGGGGCGGATCATCCAGAATATCAACGTAGGTACCCAACATTAGCAAGCCCATACCCCATACAATGCTCGGCCAACCGAATTGGCGGATATGAGGGTGCCGTCTTTCAAAGATCAAACAGGATAGCAGGATTGCCGTTACAACCAAAGCATGGATGATTTCCAAAATGAGAGTGTTTAAACCCAGATAGCGATCAATAAACGCCAATATCCCTGTAACCACAATGAAAACAATAATGGGTACAGGAAAAGGTCGATCAGGCAAGCTGGTCGGCTCGTAAACTTCTAAATCTTCTTTTTCAATAGGAGGAAGGTTCTGAATTAAGCTCATCGTTCAAAATTATGCTTCTTATTCCGTTGATATAAGCCATAACGACCCAGCACAAAAAAAGTTGCGGCGGTTTTTTTTATAGGAATCCCTTATTAGAGGCGAAAGCTTGCCCCTAACAAAACGGCTTCTGCTTTCTCCCTGCTTCCTTGAAATCCCTGGCAGCAACCCTAAAAGACACAATAGCCCCTTCAAAAGGTACTTCTTAAAAGGTTTCGAATATAGGTCTTGCTTATATTATGTCAAGTATCATCTCAGTTCCGTTTAACACGATGACAGCATCTACTGCTTTAAACAGCTCTAGTTCTAATAAGCATGCAAAAAATTCACCTCCAACCGCTTCCAGAGCAGGGGCTAACGAAACCGTCATTGTCCTGTCGTCCCCACCACCAGCAATCAACAATGCACTAACGCCAGAAAGAAAAACCGGAAAAAGTAGGAGACACTCTTCCCCATCATTTTTTTCCAATTTTGTTTCCAGCTTCCTGGGTTTTATAGCCGCGATCACCTTTTGTGTCGCTGTACCTGTGGCAATTTTCCTTAAAAAGAACCCGGTAAACTCTCAAAACCTGAAAAGCTGGATTGCTGATTTGAAGCGCCTTCCCGCGATTACCCGCAAGTTACTCACTATCGGCAAAAGCATCGAAAAGCAAAACTTTGAAGAACAAGTTGCCTGGCTAGGCGACTTGGGCAACGAGCTCAAAAAAGGCGGTTTAAAGGAAAACGCCTTAAAACTAAATTCTTACCTGGGCCATACGACTCATTTACTGGATCGTGCAAACCAAAATGGCCTTCTGAATCCTGAACTCGTTGATAAAGTTGGCAAACAAATGAATACAGGCTGGACAGGCTGGCTTCTAGGAACCTCTAAGTAGCCAGTTTTTTGAGAAGCTTTACAGCTAATTCATGATTGGCCTCTAACTCCAGGGCCTTTTCACATTCAGCTTTTGCCTCTTCTCGACGCCCCCACTGGGCAAAAACTTCGGCCTTAAAGCATCTCAGTGCCACATGATCACCAAACCAGTGAATGGTTTGTTCCAAGGCAGCAATACAAAGTTCGAATTCTTTTAAAGCAAAATACAGCTTAGAAAAGATAAACGGGGTATTATTCTCACCCGAGCTGTAATAGAAGTGTTTCCAAGAGTCTTCCATCAATCTCAGAAGTTCTCTTTTCTGCTCAGGTCTGAAAGAGGCGATGCGAGGCACCAGCAAATCACCAATATGAGCAAAAATAGCAGGCTCACTCATATGTACACGCATATAGGATAACCAATAGGCAACGTGTGCCTCTGGTGTATCATTCATATGGGTCGGCACACAGCACAGTGTATTGAGCATATTCATTCGCTGAAGACGATTATAAAATACATAGCGAAGCTGCTCTAAAGGAGCATCCTCTGGCAATTGATAGGCGCAAAGCGTTTGCAAAGGCCAGCCATCGTGTTCAGTCAGAATACTTTTAGCTGCTGTGCTTTCAAAATAGCGAGATAAAATATCGTAATTGACGCAATGAGACAGAGTTTTTCCGCTTAAGTGATTAGAAAGTTGTTCCATCTGAATATTGGCTTCTAAATGCGTTAAAGCTCTATCTGAGGCAAAAACCATAAAACCTTTATTGCTCAGTTTCTTAACCTGCTCTATGGCATCTAAAGCACCGACCGGGAATAAAAAGGTGTGTTGGCCTTCTTTCGCCGAGAGTGATTCATGATAACTCTTCAGAATGCTGTTATAAGCATCATTCGAGTAATAGTGGCTCAAATCAGCGGCTTTGAAGTGTGTAATAACTTCAACATCTTCAATCTTGGGCTGCTCAATCGATTGCTCAGGCGATTTCAGAAAGAGCTGTACAAGCCCCTCATTCAGGATTTTTTCACTGACCTGGAAGGCATCCTGTGGAATGGAGTCAAAAAATCCATTTGAAAGCACGATTAGCGGATTGGCCACAGTATCTGCCTTAATTATTTTTTTGCTCAGTCTCAATTCCAGAGCTTCGCTTTTTAACGGATCATAATGTGCAAAGTCGAGCAGTCCTTTTTCAATAAATGGCTTCAGATGAGCATGATTTTCCCAGAATTTACAATTTTTCTCTGAGAAGTCGCTCATTACATATTTAATCTGTACAGCTTTTAATTTTTCAAAATGGCCTAGTTTTTGGCTCAGTTCGGTCAAAAACTGATAAGAGAAGCGCCCACTTCCCGTTCCCAATTCAAGGATATACAGAGGTTCCGATAAATCCAGTTTAGCGTGGTACTCATTTAAAAATGAGAGGATAAGTTCCGCATAACACTCACCTAAAAATACCGTATTGGTTAAGAAAGCCGGAGCAGTCAGTTCTAACCCCCAATCCTCCACACCATGGGCTTGATAGTAAGCCGTTTGCATTTCCCAAAGCTGACTTTCCGACATACGAGAAAGTGCACTTTTACCTTTTTCTGAAGGCAGGGAAACTGGAGGAGCCGTCATTTCAGCTGATAAAGGCTTATCAGACTGATTTTTGATCTGAAATTGGATGTTAATAATCGAACTTTTGAGGCTTTTATCGATTTCAAGCATTGATAACTAGCTCCTAAAACCTTCATTGTGAAGTAAAGCGCGTGAACCGCGAGTTCAAAATCCTAAAAACCCTCACCTGAATGGGATTGAGTCTTTTTTTAAAGCTCTCGGTATACCCTCTCACATAAAACGCATATAAAAATTAAAACATTTATATCTCCAGAATTGCCCAGCTGCTGTCAAGGTTCTCTTTTCAGGATAAAAGGATTCAAAATCTTTATTCTTTGATTTATTTAAGGCGGAATTAACGTAAAAGCTTTCTGTGAGAGGCTCTCATAAAATTTAACAAAAAGATCTCTACCTTCATGAAACTTTTTCGGAGGTGATCTCGTATCGAATTACATCAAGGCATTATGCTTTCCTTCCCAAACAGGAGCTTCCCTCATGAATCCCACTTTCAAAAAAAAGTTCGCCATGGCAGCTGTAGGCATACTGGTAAGCAGCATTGCAAGTACGGCTTTTGCAGCACCAAGCACTCAAACAAACCCATTACCCGGCACGGTGAGTGAACACAAAACAATGCTCCATGGCTCAGGTCATCACGGACACCATTGTGGGTTGATGAAACAGCTGAATCTCACAACTAAACAAAAAGAACAGCTCAAAGCCGTTCACGAACGTTTTAGAGAAGAAAATAAAGCCACATTTGAAGCGCTCCGTGCCAAACAGGAAAAACTCAAGGCCATGGGCGATGTTCCTGCCAAATCAGAAGAAAAACAGGCTCTACGCAAAGAACTCAGAGCAGAGCATCACGCACTTAGCGAAAAGCATCATCAAATGATGGATGGCATACTGACACCTGAACAGATCCAGCAGATGAAGTCTATTAAAGCAAAATGCCGTGCAGAGCATCATGGTCCTGGCTCAATGGGACAAGGTTCTCATCACCACCACGGGTCAGATGACAAAACAACCGATGTACCTTCGAAAAAATAGACCCCTTTTAAGAAACAACGACTACTGAATCGATAACCCATAAGCCTGCTTGATTGCAGGCTTTTTTTTGGGACTCTGATATTCATTCTTTCAACCAGGGTTCCCTATTTGAAAGAATGAGTATTGGGATTGAGACAGAGAAAGGCTAATCTATGATGCATCCGGGTAACAGGTTAATAAACGCTTGGATATTTTGAAGGCTGACAAGGCTAAATTAATTTTTCTTAACATTAGACTTTTAGGGAATAGAATATTGTTTAAATAATACTTACAGTAGTGTGAGTCCAGAAAATTAAAGTTCGAGGTGCTTTCCTAAAAAGCAACCTTGTTACTTGTATGGAGGTATGATCATATGGAACTTTTTATTTCCGCATTCATTGTGACGAGTGCTTCCATTCTGGGTGGTATTTTTCTATTGAATCAAAGCGGAAAAGCCCTAATCCGGTAACACAGCTATGATTGGTAGAATTTAAAATTTAAAGCTCTTTTATGCGAGTTTTTCAATTGAGTTTTATTTTTGTACCAGCAACTCTTCCATAGATATCTAAAATCCTCTCAGCATGTCTGAGAGGATTTTTAATAAGAGGGTTTTGTTCATCCAATTTTCGTTAACTTTGTTAACATTTGGTACAAAAATCGGAAAAATAACGTTTATCCATTAGGACCCTGTAATGGGAATGGTGATTGTGGGTCCAAGGTTGTTGCGTCTTGGAGGGTTTTATGGAAGAAAGCACTGAACAACAACGTGCACGGTTAGAATTAGTCGTGAATATGCCGTGTGCTACTCGCGCAGGAATCGATGCCGAATACAAAAAAGACTTATTAGAGCAAAGCGAAGCGGCAGCTGAGCTAAAAGCAATGAAAAACTTGCTGTCTGCCATTGTGGATCGCTGCAACCAAGAAGGTTTTGTTCATCAACCCGCATTGGCCAGAGTGCCAATTCAATGTGATGACCAATCTCAAAGACACTTAAAACCGCTTTAAAACTCTCATAGCAGTATCTAAAATACAAAAAAACCGGCTATTTTAAGCCGGTTTTTTTGTATTTAGAAGGAATGAGTCACTAAAAGATCGTGATATTGTTCATGGCCGGATTTTTAAAGCGCGTAATATTGTTCTGGAAGAGCAGGGAGAACTCGCCAACGGGACCGTTCCGTTGTTTCGCGATAATAATATCGGCAGTCCCCGGCCGTTCGCTTTCCTTGTTATAGTATTCATCCCGATAAATAAACATAACCAAGTCCGCATCCTGCTCAATCGCACCGGATTCTCTCAGGTCACTCAGCATCGGTTTCTTGTCCTGACGGCTCTCTACCGCACGTGACAACTGTGACAGGGCAATAACAGGAACTTTAAGCTCCCGAGCCAGGCCCTTCAAGCCACGAGAGATGGATGAGATTTCCTGAGCCCGATTTGCTTCGTTAGAACCACCACCGCTACCAGAAGAGCCGGACATCAGCTGAAGATAGTCAATAACAATGAGTCCTAACTCGCCCTTGCTCTCCATTTGGATTTTACGAGCCTTGGCTCGCATCTCCATAACACTGAGCCCGGGTGTATCATCAATATAAACGGGCGCATCACCGAGTTTCCCCATAGCTTGGTGCAGCTTGGAGAACTCATGCTCAGCCATCTCACCCGTTCTGATTTTTTGAGCATCAATTTCAGCTTCAGAACAGAGCATCCGGAGCACCAACTGCTCTTTTCCCATCTCCAAACTGAAGACCAATACTGGTTTATGCTCTCTCAGACCAACATGAGTAGCAATGTTCAAACAAAAAGCCGTTTTACCCATTGAAGGCCGTGCCGCCAAAATAATAAGGTCGGACTTTTGTAAACCGGACGTATAAGCATCCAGATCATAGAAGCCGCTTCCAACACCCATCAAACTGCCCTTATTGGCACAACGCTCTTCAATCTGATCATAAGAACTGGGCAAAATATCTTTAATATGCGTTAAATCGTTGGGCATTCCATGCTGAGCAATTTCAAAAATCGATTGTTGCGCTTTATCCAAAGCCTCTTCAGCTTCTAGTAGTTCGTAACAGCTGCTTGCAATATCATTCCCGGCAGTAATTAGCTGACGAAGCAAGGATTTATTGCGGATAATCCGGGCGTAATACACAGCGTTCTCAGCCGTGGCAACCGACATCGCCAAGTCCATCAGGTAAGTTCTACCACCGGCAGGTTCCAGCAGTTCATTATCATTCAGCCATTCAGAAACCGTAATAATATCAATGGGCTCGCTACGGGTGCTTAATTCTGTCATGGCCTTGAACACGTGGCGATGAGAAGGGCGATAAAAGTCGTCAGCTTTTAGAAACTCCACCACCTTATTAAAGACGTCCGGCGAAAACAGAATCCCCCCGATAACAGCCTGCTCTGCTTCCAAACTATTAGGAGGTGCCAATGACTGAAGTACCGACAAATTGGGATCGTTGTGAGAAGCTTCAGAATTGCCTGATTGTCTGGAGTTTCGTTTAATTGGTGGCATAAATGACCCCTAGGAAAGCATGGAAAGGTGTTTAGGCTGGTTCGTCAAATGAGGCGCTAGAATCCAAAGCACTCATTCAGGACAACGTTGTAATGTAAGCTAGAAATTTCCCCGAAAGCATTATAAAACAAGCGCTGAAACGGGAAAAACTTCATGACTGGACTCTCAAACTGCCTTTTACTATTGTACTCTGTAACCCATTTCACTCCTTCTAAAGTTGCGATTTATTGAGTCTACTTTTTCAAGCTACTGATTAACCTTAACTAGGGATTGATATTTTCCATGAGCAAAGCTGCTATCGAAACGATGTACTGGCTACCCTACTGCAGTACCTGCATTAAAGCTGAACAAGCCCTCCTGACTGCAGGACACGGCATCAAAAAGCATGTCAATATAAAAGAGGAGTCCGTTTCTCGAGACACCTTAGTAAAGTTGGCAGAAGGCTTAGGCAGTATTGAGGCACTATTTTCCAAACGTGCTATGAAATACCGCTCGATGGGATTGGACAAAATGACCTTAAGCGATGAGGACATGCTGACCCATATGGAAAACGAATACACCTTCATCAAGCGTCCCGTCATTGTCACTGACTCGGGACGCGTTTTAGCGGGTTTTTCGGCCAAACAGTACGCAAATCTCTAAAACACAGCCATTTTCACCTTAAAATCCCTCCACTGAATAAGCGGAGGGATTTTTTGAAATCAGCGACTCTATCCTTTAAGTAAAGGACGTGGAAATTTTAAATTAATGCTAATTTATTATAAACAAACAGATAAAGTTAAAAAAAAGCCAAGCCGCTAAGCCTGGCCATTCAAGTGGGTTTCATATTAAGTAGTGAGGGGAAAACTAAACTCACAAATAAAGGTGATTTACATTTCCGTTATGTATTTTACATCGCACATTTCAAAGGGCAAG
>Ga0105239_10001981_pt1 | contig 26629 bp, 22 predicted proteins | sample KBSC44metaG_FD_92761 | JGI IMG/M metagenome (GOLD analysis project Ga0105239, IMG submission 92761) | Corn rhizosphere microbial communities from Kellogg Biological Station, Michigan, USA - KBS C4-4 metaG | ecosystem: Host-associated > Plants > Roots > Rhizosphere > Soil | place: Michigan, USA...
GACGATCATGAAGCCGACAAACGCCAGGAGCTTTGCCAGCGTTACGGCCAAAACACCCCAGAGCGGCAGTTCGCGGTGCAGCAATTGCTCGGCCAGCGCCACGAAGGGATCGCCGCCGCCGGCATGAACCGCGTCCGGCAGACCCACCGCGCCTGCGGCAGGTGTGCCGCCCATGGCCCCGGCAAGCGCCGGGATCAGCACGAGGGCCAATACCATCGCCAGATCTTCGACGATCAGCCATCCGACGGCGATACGCCCGCGGTCGCTGTCGATGAGATGCCGATCCTGCAGCGCCTTGAGCAGCACCACGGTCGAGGACACGCCGAGCGCGAGGCCAAATACGAGACCACCACCGAGCGACCAGCCCAGCATCGTCGCGAGCCCGACGCCAAGGGCCGTCGCCACCGCCATCTGCAGCAGCGCGCCAGGTACGGCGACGGCTCTGACCGACAGCAGGTCACGCAACGAAAAATGCAGGCCGACGCCGAACATCAGCAGGATGACGCCGATTTCCGCGAGTTGCGGCGCCAAGGTCTGATCGGCGATGAAGCCCGGAGAGTGCGGTCCGACGGCGACGCCGGCGATCAGGTAGCCGACGAGCGGCGGCATTTTGAACCGGTGCGCGATGGCGCCGAATATGTACGCGAGGACAAGCGCCGCGACGATGGTCGTGATCAATGACGTATCGTGGGGCATGCGCTCCTCAGGCTGCCAGGATCAAATCTTTCGCGAAAATGCCGCCACCTCACTTTGAGGTAAGCCGCAAGGTCGCACAAGGGCATGTGCGCCATAGAAGTGCGGCGCTTATATGAAAAACGTAGGAATTAATGCGGCGCGCCCGTGCTTCACGACGGCAGCACAATGGTCTTCACCTCGCCAAAAGGTACTTCATTTTGAAGCACTTGCGGCAGATCGGCCAAAGGAATCGTCCGGCTGACCAGCCGGTCGAGGTCGAGAACCCCATCGGCGACCATTTTTGCCGCACGCGCATGGGTCAGCGGATTGAGATAGGCCCCCTCGACCCTGAGTTCGCGGAACAGCAGGTCGAATGGCTCGACGCCGACGATGGTGCCCTTCGGCATCACGCCGAAAATCACCACCGTCCCACCGCGCCGCGCCATCGCGATCGATTGCTGAAAGGTCTCGGGCACACCTGCACATTCGAGCACCACATCTGCGCCATGCGGGACAATGCCGCCTTCGCCCGCAATCGCGGCAACGGGATCGCTGGCGGTCGGATCGATGGCGTGTGTCGCCCCGAGCTCCAGCGCGAGCTCGCGCCGCGGCTTTTGCCGGGTCGCGAGAATAACCGTCGTCGCCCCGGCGAGCCTGGCCAGCTGCACCATCAACATGCCGATGACGCCGCCGCCGAGGACCGCGACCGACATGCCCGGCTGGATGCGCGCCACGTCGAGCCCATGCAGGCAGCACGCCAGCGGCTCTGAAAACGCGCCGTGGATCGGGTCGAGCCCCGCCGGCAGTTCAAAAGCCTGGCCTTCCGGCACGACGACATATTCGGCAAAGCCGCCATCGCGAAACACCCCGATCGCCACGAGGTTATGGCAGAGGTTCGGCCGCCCCATCCGGCAAGCCGGGCAATACCCGCAGGCAATATTGGGGTCGACCGTAATGCGCGTTCCCAGCGGAATCCGCCCGGCGCCCTCACCCAGCGCCTCGACGATGCCGCAGAATTCGTGCCCAAGCGTCACCGGCAGGGCGGTTGGATACTCGCCGCGAAACATATGCCGGTCGCTACCGCAGATACCCGCCGCCTCGACCCGAACCAGAAGCTCGCCCGGCCCCGGCACCGGCCGATGGACATTCTCCACCCGCATCTCGCCGACCGCTCTCAGCCGCGCCGCGCGCATGTTTCCTCCCAGAAACTCCAGAACACGTCGGCATCAATAGCGCGTGCGTTGAAACGCCGCGCGCCAAATTTGCGTTACTGTGCGAGACATTTAAGGTGGTGCGGCCGGGTGCGTCGCGCCGGCCGGGATCACGACTGCGGAGCCTTGATGGGCGCCTACATTCTTCGCCGCCTGCTGCTGATGATCCCTACCATTCTCGGGATCATGGCGATCTCGTTCCTCGTCGTGCAGTTCGCGCCCGGTGGGCCGGTCGAGCAGGCAATCGCCAAGATGACCCACGCGCCGGGGGTCTCGGCCACTGGCTCAAGCTCCAGCGACAACATCGCGCCCGCTGCCGGCGGCTCGACCTATCGCGGCTCACAGGGGCTCAATCCGCAGTTTATCGCCGCGCTCAACAAGCAGTACGGCTTCGACAAGCCGCCGCTCGAACGGTTCGGCATGATGCTGTGGAACTATGCCCGCTTCGATTTCGGCCGCAGCTATTTCCGCGACATCGGCGTGCTCGATCTGATCAAGGAGAAGATGCCGGTATCGATCACCCTCGGCCTATGGATGACGCTGCTGTCCTATGGCATCTCCATTCCGCTGGGCATCGCCAAGGCGGTACGCGATGGCACCCGGTTCGATGTATGGACGTCCTCGGTGATCGTCGTCGGCTATGCCCTGCCCGGCTTCCTTATCGGCATGCTGCTGATCGTGCTCTTCGCCGGCGGCTCGTTCTGGAACATTTTCCCGATCCGCAACCTGGTGTCGGACAACTGGGGCGACCTGTCCTGGCCAGACAAGATCGTCGATTACCTCTGGCACATCACGCTGCCGATCACCGCGATGGCCCTCGGCGCCTTCGCCACGACCACCTTCCTCACAAAGAATTCGTTCCTCGATGAAATCCGCAAGCAGTACGTCGTCACGGCGCGTGCCAAAGGGCTGAGCGAGGGGCGCATCCTTTATCGCCACGTCTTCCGTAACGCCATGCTGATCCTCATCGCGACGTTCCCCAGCGCCTTCGTCGGCGCGTTCTTCACCGGCTCCCTGCTGATCGAGCAGATCTTCAACCTCGACGGGCTCGGCCTGCTCGGCTTCAACTCGGTGGTGCAGCGCGATTATCCGGTGGTGTTCGCTACCCTCTACATCTTTTCGCTGATGGGCCTCGTGATCAACCTCATCTCCGACCTGACCTACACGCTGGTCGATCCCCGCATAGACTTCGAGACGCGCGAAATATGAGCTTCGGCGCCGCCTTTTCTCCGGGACTGCGGTTCGCCGGACCCGTATTCGCGCCGGCCGATGCGGCAGCGGCCGGCGCCGCAACTCAACCCTGGCGCCCCGGTCTTTCCGCGCTCAACCGCCGGCGCCTCGCGAACTTTCGCGCCAACCGCCGCGGCTACTGGTCGCTGTGGATTTTCCTCGTGCTGTTTCTCCTCACGCTCGGCTCCGAGCTCATCGCCTCCGACCGGCCGATCGTCGCCGTCTACAAAGGCGAATGGCTGTTCCCGATCGTCGAGAACTATCCGGAATCGAAATTCGGCGGCTTCCTCGCGACGACGAACTTCCGCGACCCCGCCAACCGCGACGAGATCAACGCCCACGGCTGGATGCTGTTTCCGCCGATCCGCTTTTCCTTCGACACCGTCGACAACAGCCTGCCGACATCGGCCCCGACGCCACCGTCGTGGACGCAAAGCGTCGATGTCCGCTGTTCGGCCTACCCTCAGCAAACCGCCGACGCGGACTGCAACTGGGGCAATATGCATTGGCTCGGCACCGACGATCAGGGCCGCGATGTCGTGGCGCGGCTGCTCTATGGCATCCGTATCTCGGTGCTGTTCGGTTTCGCCCTCACGCTCATCTCGTCCGTCGTCGGCGTGATCGCCGGTGCGGTACAGGGCTATTTCGGCGGCTGGACGGACCTCGTATTCCAGCGCCTCATCGAAATCTGGACCGCGATTCCTTCCCTCTATTTGCTGCTCATCATCTCGAGCGTCATCGCCCCAAGTTTCTGGACGCTGCTCGGCATACTTTTGCTGTTTTCATGGGTCGCGCTGGTCGGGCTGGTGCGCGCCGAGTTCCTGCGCGGCCGCAATTTTGAATATGTCGCGGCCGCCCGCGCGCTTGGCGTTTCCAACGTCACCATCATGTGGCGTCACCTCCTGCCCAACGCCATGGTCGCGACGACGACCTTCCTGCCGTTCATCCTGAGCGGCGCGATCACCACCCTGACCGCCCTCGATTTCCTCGGCTACGGCCTGCCGGCCGGATCGCCCTCGCTCGGCGAACTCCTGTCGCAGGGCAAGGATAACCTCCAGGCGCCGTGGCTTGCGGCGACCGGCATCGTCTCGGTGGCATTCCTGCTAAGCCTGCTCGTGTTCATCGGCGAAGCCACGCGCGACGCCTTCGATCCGCGAAAGACCTTTTCGTGAGCGGCGCGCTGCTCTCGGTCGAAAACCTTCGCATCGCCTTCCGGCAGGAGCAGGGCGAGGTCGAAGCGGTCAAAGGCATCTCCTTCGACATCCCCGCGGGCAAGACGCTGGCGCTGGTCGGCGAATCCGGCTCCGGCAAGTCGGTCACGGCCCTGTCGATCCTCAGGCTGTTGCCGCCGTCCGCGACCGTTTCCGGCCGCATTGCTTACAAGGGCAATGACCTCGCCTCGGCGTCCGACCAAGCGTTGCGAAAAGTGCGCGGCAACGACATCTCGATGATTTTTCAGGAGCCGATGAGTTCGCTCAATCCGCTCCACACCGTCGAGCGGCAGATCGGCGAAATTCTCGCCGTACATCGTGGCATGGGCAAAGGCGCCGCGCGGGCCAAGACGCTGCAACTGCTCGCCGATGTCGGTATTCCGGACCCCGCCCAACGCCTCAGTTCGTTCCCGCACCAACTCTCCGGCGGGCAGCGCCAGCGGGTGATGATCGCCATGGCGCTCGCCAACGAGCCGGACCTGCTGATTGCGGACGAACCGACGACCGCCCTCGATGTCACCGTGCAGGCGCAGATCCTGACGCTGCTAAAATCGCTGCAGGCCCGGCTCGGCATGGCCATGCTGTTCATCACCCATGACCTCGGCATCGTCCGGAAGATGGCGGACGAAACCTGCGTCATGACAGCCGGCGAGATTGTCGAGCGTGGCCCGACCGAGCAGATTTTCGCCGCCCCGCAGCACGACTACACAAAGCACCTGCTGGCCGCCGAACCGAAGGGCGCGCCACCAATCGCAAACACCGACGCGCAGATCCTCGTCGAGGCAAATGGTCTAAAGGTCTGGTTCCCGATCCGGCGCGGCCTGCTGCGGCGGACGGTGGGTTACGTGAAGGCGGTCGACGGTATCGATATTTCCGTCCGCGCCGGCCAGACGCTTGGTGTCGTCGGCGAGTCCGGTTCGGGCAAGACGACACTTGGCCGGGCACTGTTGCGGCTGATCTCGTCGGAGGGGCGTATCGCCTTCGGCGGTGCTGATATCGAGCAAAAATCCTGGCGCGAGATGCGCCCGCTGCGGAAGGACATGCAGATCGTCTTTCAGGACCCGTTCGGGTCGCTCTCGCCGCGCATGCCGGTCGGCGACATCGTCGGCGAGGGGCTGGCGCTACATTTCCCAAGCCTCTCTGCCGCCGATCGCGACCGCAAGGTGGCTCGCGCGCTAGAGGAAGTCGGTGTCGATCCCGAGCGCCGCACCGGCTATCCGCACGAATTCTCCGGCGGCCAGCGGCAGCGCATCGCTATCGCCCGCGCCATGGTGCTGGAGCCGAAATTCGTCGTGCTCGACGAGCCGACTTCGGCGCTCGATATGAGTGTCCAGGCGCAGGTGGTCGACCTGCTGCGCGAGCTGCAGCGGCGCCACGGCCTCGCTTATCTTTTCATCTCGCACGACCTCAAAGTCGTCCGGGCGCTCGCCAATGACGTGCTGGTGATGCGCGAGGGCAAGATGGTGGAAGCCGGTCCCGCAACGCAAATCTTTGCCGCGCCCCAGACCGACTACACCCGCGCGCTCATGGGAGCGGCCTTCGATATTACCACAGCGCCGGCGGGCGTGGTCAGCGAGTGACCCGCGACACCATGCGCGCTACAGTCGCGCCGAATTGCTTGGCAAACTCGGCTTTTCCGCCCACCAAGAGGCACAACCCATGACCGCTTCCCTCAAAGCCCTCGGCATCGCCATTGTCGCGACGCTTGTGCTCGCCGCGCCCGCTGTCGCCGATCCTGCCCAGAACGGCCCCTGGCTCACCGGCATTTCGCTCATCAGCCAGCCGAAATACCAGCCCGGCTTCAAGCACTTCGACTACGTCAATCCTGACGCGCCCAAGGGCGGCACGGCTCGCCAGACCTCTTTCTCCCCCACCTTTGATACCTTCAATCCCCTCCCGCCCGACGGCACGCCCGCTGATGGCATTGGCTACGTCTACGAGACGCTGATGACGCCGTCGCTCGACGAGGACGAGACGGTATACGGCCTGCTCGCCGACGCGGTCGCCTATCCGCCGGATATTTCTTCGGCGACCTTTCGCATGAACCCCAAGGCCAAGTGGCAGGATGGCACGCCGGTGACCGCGGCCGATGTCGTCTGGTCGTTCAACGAGGCGATCAAGCTCGACCCCGCCAAGGCGCAATATTATCACGATGTCTCCAAGGTCGAGGTGACCGCCCCCGACCAGGTGACGTTTACCTTCGATGTGAAGAACAATCGCGAATTGCCCAACATTCTGGGGCAGGTGCTCGTGCTGCCGCAGCACTGGTGGGAGGCCAAGGACGCCAGCGGAAAACAGCGCGATATTTCCGGCTCATCCCTCGAGCCGCCGATGGGATCGGGGCCTTACAAAATCGCCTCGCTCAACGCCGGCTCAACCGTCACTTACCAGCGCGACCCAAATTATTGGGCCGCGAACGAGCCAGTTGGTATCGGCCAGAACAATTTCGATCAGCTAAGCTATGTCTATTTCCGCGACCTCGACGTGGCCTTCGAGGGTTTTAAGGGCGACCAGTTCGACTGGTGGGATGAAAATCGCGCCAAGCGCTGGGCCATCAGCTACGACTTTCCCGCCGTACAGCAGGGCAAGGTCGTCAAGGAGCTCTACCCCCAGACCTACGCCAACAGCGGCGTCATGGTCGGCTTCATTCCTAACCTCAGGCGGCCGCAGTTTCAGGACGAGCGGGTGCGCGAAGCCCTCAACTACGCCTTTGATTTCGAGGCGCTGAACAAGACGCTGTTCTACGGCCAGTACCAGCGCATCAATTCCTATTTCTACGGCACGCCCCTGGCGTCCTCCGGCCTGCCCGCCGGCCAGGAGCTGGATATTCTCAACTCGGTGAAGGATAAGATCCCGGCATCGGTCTTCACCACGCCCTATGCCAATCCCGTGGGCGGCGATGCGACCAAACTTCGCGCCAATCTCCGGCAGGCGCTGAGCCTGCTGACGGCGGCCGGCTATACCCTCAACGGCAATCAGCTCGTCGACAAGAACGGCAAGCAGCTCAGCCTCGAGATAATGCTTGACGGCCCCACGATTGAGCCTGTCGCTCTAGCCTATCAGACCAATTTGAAGCAGATCGGCATCAACGCCACCATTCGCTCCGTCGATAGCTCGCAATTCATTCAGCGGATGAACTCGCGCGATTTCGACATGGTCTATAACGGCTGGAGTGAATCGCTGTCGCCGGGCAACGAGCAGCGCGACTTCTGGGGGTCGGCCGCGGCCAAGACGAATGCCACCAGCAACTATGGCGGCATCAGCGACCCGGGCATCGACGCCCTTATCGACAAGGTGGTGTTCGCCAAGGATCGCGACACGCTGGTCGCGGCAACCCACGCGCTTGATCGCGTGCTGCTCGCCGGTCACTACATCGTGCCGAGTTACGCGCTGCGAAACGACCGCATTGCCCATTGGGATCGTTTTGGACATCCCGACCCGGTCCCCGCTTACTCGACCGGCTTTCCCACCATCTGGTGGTTCGACAAGGACAAGGCGGCCAAGACCGGCGGGGCACAGTAACTAGAGCAGCGCGAGACGCCGTTCCAGCAGCCGCCGTTCGGCATCGACCCGGACCAGCGCAATGGCCTCGGCATAGGCGGCCCTTGCCTCGTCGGTTCGGCCGAGCTTGCGCAGCAGGTCGGCGCGGGCGGCGCGCAGCGGATAGTAACCCGCAAGTTCGCCGCGCGCCGCCAAAGCATCGATCAGTTCCAGCGCCCTCCCCGGCCCATCGACCATAGACAGCGCCGCTGCCGCATTGAGCTCGACTACCGGGCTCGGCTGCATCCGGACGAGCACCTGATAAAGGCCGGCGATCTGCGGCCAGTCGGTCTCATCGAAACTCGGCGCCTGCGCATGCAGCGCCGCGATTGCGGCCTGGACGGCATAAGGACCGGGCGGCGCGGGGCGCGACAGTGCGCGCTCGACCAATGCCGCACCCTCCGCGATCCGCGCACGGTCCCAGAGGCCCCGGTCCTGCTCTTCGAGCAGCAACAGATCGCCTGCCCCGTTGCTGCGGCCGGCAAGGCGGGCGGTATGTAGCAGCATCAGAGCAAGCAGCCCTTCGACCTCAACCTCTCTCGGCAACAATTGGTCGAGCAGCCGCCCGAGCCGGATGGCTTCCTCGCAGAGCTCCGGCCGCGTCGCGGCATCGCCGGCACTCGGCGCATAGCCCTCGGTGAAGACCAGATAGATCACCGCCAAGACCCCGGCCAGCCGCTCGCCAAGGATCGCCAGCGGCGGCACTTCGTAGGGGATGCCAGCCTCGCGAATTTTCGCCTTGGCGCGCACCAGCCGCTGCGCCATCGTCTCTTCGCCGACCAGAAACACTTTGGCGATCGCCGGCGTCGGCAGGTCGCAGACGACCCTGAGCGTCAGCGCGACCCGAGCTTCCATCGCGAGCGCCGGATGGCAGCAGGCAAAGATCAGCCGCAGCCGATCGTCGGCGATTTCCTCCGGGGTATCGTCCTCAACCGGCGCGCCGGGCTGCAGATCGATTGCAGCTTCCGCTCCCACCAGCTTGAGCTTGCCGCGCAGCGAAATTTTGCGACGCAGCCGGTCGACGGCCTTGTTGCGGCCGGTATTGACCAGCCAGGCGCGGGGGTTGCCGGGTATGCCCGATTTCGGCCAACGCTCGAGCGCCGCGGAAACGGCATCCTGCAGCCCCTCCTCGGCCAGCTCGAAATCGCCAACGAGGCGGATAAGGGTGGCCAGCACCCTACCCGCCTCGTTGCGATAGACCGCTTCGATCGCGGTATGGTCGACTGCCGCGTCCACTCAGTACTGGCGCGACATGATGTCGACCGGCCGGACCTCGACCGCACCGGAAACGAACGGGATCTTCTCGGCAATCATCGTCGCCTCGTCGAGATCCTTGGCCTCGATGAGGTAGTAGCCGGCAAGTTGCTCGCGGGTCTCGGCGAACGGCCCATCGGTCATCATCGATTTGCCGCTGCCGCGGCGAATGGTCGTCGCCGTGTTCGACGGTTTCAGCCGGTCGCCGCCTTTGAGATGGCCGCTCTTGACGATGTCCTGGGTGAACTTGCCATAGGCCTCGGTCATCGTTTTGATCTGATCCGGCGTGGCCCCGCCCATCGCGGCTTCGTCGCCATAAATCATCAGCAGGTACTGCATGTCGTTTCTCCGTTCCTTGACGTGGTGGCATCAGGTGCCGGCAATCGGTCGAATGGTATCGGACGGACTCGACAATTCGGATGAACTTTTTTGTAAAGATTATTCCTCGGCGCGCAGAAATGCCGCCGGCCGGGTGGAAAGCGCCGACCATGTCGTCGCGAGCCCGGCCAGGATCGTCGCAACAACCGCGGCCAGCGCCACCTCGATCAGCAGCGGCACATCGAACGTAAAGCCGAGCTGCAGCACCCTTGTGGTGATCGCCCAGCCCCCGATGCTGCCGAGCGCTGCCGCAATAAGCGTCGCCAGCAGGCCGAGGAGCCCATATTCAACGAGATAGGCCAGCGCAATTTCCCCCCGCGTTGCGCCCAGCACCTTCGTGACGACAGCATCGGCCTCGCGCTGCTTGCGACCCGCTGCCAACGCCCCGGCGAGCACGAAGACGCCGCTCAGCAGCGCCACCCCACCGACAATGCCAACGGCATTGGCCAGCGCGCCGACCACCGACGATATTTGGGTCAGGACATCGCTGACCGGAATGAACCCGAGCGTCGGAAAATTCTTCACCAGCGCCGCTTCGATGGCGGCGACGTCGCCGGGCTCGGTCTTGAGCGATCCCATATTGGTTGCCGGCGCCCCTTCGATCATCCCCGGCGAGAACAAAATATCGAAGCTGAGGCTCGCATTTTGCCAGTCGACATGCCGGATATTGGCGATCGTCGCATCGATCGGCCGGCCCGAAATGGCGATGGTCATCCTATCGCCGACCTTGAGCTTCAGCGGCTTCGCAAAATCTTCGTCGAGTGACAGCAAGGGCGCGCCGGTGTAGCCGGCGTCCCACCATTTGCCATCGAGCACCTCGTCGCCCTTCGGCAGATCGGGGCGCCACGACAGCGACTGGTCGCCACCGATGCGACGCAATGCTGCATCGTCGAGGCCCTTGAGGTCGGCCACCGCCACGCCATTGATCTTGGTGATAATGCCGCGCAGCAGCGGCGTGAAGGTCAGCGACTCGATGCGATGATCCGAACCAGCGAGGCCGTTGAGCGCCGTCACCGTCGGCTTGTCGACGTTCATCAACACAAACGATGGCGCCCGCACCGTCAATTGTCCGTTGAGCTGGCTCCGCACGCTCTGTTCGACCAGCGCCAGTCCCAGCATCAGCGCGAGGCCGAGCCCCAGCGACAGCATCACGATCGGCGTCGGTGACCCCGGCCGGTGAATGTTGCGCAGCGCAATCCGGGCCGCGAGGGCAGGCGCCGCAGGCAGATGGCGGATCGCGAGCTGGATCAGCCACGCTGCCGCGCGCAGCAGCAGGAACGCCGCCGCCGCCCCGCCGGCATACCAGAGTACCAGCGCCGTGTCGGCCGTCGTCAACAGGGCCAGCCCGAGGACCGCAACGGCGCCGATCAACAGCGGGCCCCCGGTGCGCGGCCTGAGCAGCGCGCGAAGGCCCGCCGTGCTGCCCCCGATCCCGCCACTGGCGCGGAACAGTGCCGCCGGCCTCAGCCGCGCCGCACGCAGCAGCGGCAGATAGGCGAAGACGAAGGCGATCAAGAGCCCGAATGCCGCTCCCACGACCAGCGGCGGCGCATAGATCGCCGGCGGCAGGACGATCGACAGGTAGCCGCCAAGGATCGGCAGCACGGCGAGCGTCGATATCGCCCCGAGGACGAGGCCGATCAGCGTGCCCACCACCCCGAGCAGCATGATCTGGATGAGAAAGTGCACCATGATCCGGCTGCTGGTCGCCCCAAGACTGCGAAGCGTCGCAATCGAGCGCTCGCGCTCGCTGACATAGGCCGACGCAGCATTGGACACCCCGATGCCGCCGACCAGCAGCGAGGAAAGGCCCACCAGCACCAGGAAGCGATCGAACATATCGAGATAGCGCGTCAGCGTCGCCGTCGCCTCGCGCGGCGAGCGGACCTGCCAGCCGGCATCCGGCGAGGCGGCCTTGATCGCCTTAGCGGCATCGTCATAAGGCGTGGCGCCGAGATCGACCTTGTAGCGATAGCGAGCCAGCACGCCCGGCTGCAGGATGCCGGTGGTAGGAAGGCTCGCGGTCGACACCAGCACTGTCGCGCCGATCGCAAAGCCGCGCGCTGCCTGGTCGGGCAGCGCATCGAGCGTGCCGCGAAGCGCAAAAGTTTCGTTGCCGATGCGGATCGGATCACCGGGCTTGAGGCCGAGCCGGTCGAACAGCAGCGGGTCGGCAACGGCGCCATAAACCCCGCCCTGTGGCGCCAGCAGCGTCGGCAGCGCGGCCGCCCCGCCCGCCGCCGGCGTCACCGTAACGGCGCCAACCAGCGGATAGGCATCATCGACCGCCCGGAGCGCAATCAGCGTGCTTTGCTGACCGGCAGTCGCCCGCGAGGTGATTTCGATGACCTCGGTGGTCTTGCCGAGCTTTTGGAACAGCGCCCGCTCATCGGCAGTGGCCGCGCGGTAGCCGATCGAGGCTTCGAGATCGCCGCCGAGAAAGCTGCGCGAATCCCGCGCGATTGCATCTGTCAGCGCCGCCCCAACGGAGCCGACGGTGGCAATCGTCGCCACACCGAGCGCGAGACAAACCAGCAGCACCGCGAATTTCCGCAGATCGAATTTGAGATCGATCAGCGCGACGCGGACCCAGCTGCGAAAATCGGTCATTCGGGCGTCACCGGAGGGTGGTCGGGCAAAGGCGGCATGGCTGAAGCGTGCCACATTTGCAGCTCTTTATCGTTATCACCTGCGAGAGATAGGGACGGAAAGGGCCGCCGCAATGCCGATTGACGACAAAGCCTCGCGGCGGACGGTGCTGGCGCTCGCCGGCGCAGCACTTTTGGCCGCCGGCACCAGCCCGGCGCGGGCGGCCAACAAGACCGTGCTGGTGTTCGGCGATTCCCTCGTTGCGGGGCTTGGCCTTTCCGAACCGGATGGGTTCGTGGCGCAGATGCAGGAGGCACTCGACAAAGCCAATGCCGGCGTCACGCTGGTCAATGGCGGGGTTTCGGGCGACACCACGGCAACCGCCCTCGACCGGCTCGACTGGGCGCTTGGCGACAAACCGACCGGCGTGCTGGTGGAGCTGGGCGCCAACGACATGCTGCAGGGCATTCCGGTGGCCACCACCAGCCAGAACCTCGACGCCATCCTCGCCAAGCTCACGGCGCAGAAGCTGCCGGTCTTTCTCGCCGGCATGAAGGCCAATCGCGGCCTCGGCCCCGACTATGTCACGGCGTTCGACGCGCTTTATCCGGCGCTGGCGGCAAAATATGGCGCAACGCTTTACCCGTTCTACCTCGACGGCGTCGCCCTCGATCCAAAACTCAACCAGTCCGATCTGATGCACCCCAACGCAACGGGCGTCACGGTTATCGTCGGCAAGATGTTGCCATCGCTCAAGGCATGGCTGGCGAAGCTTTCCTGAGCGGCCTGCCGATCAGCAATCACCAGAATTGGAAATCTGCTTTTGCTGTTCCAGTCCACGCCCGCTATGACACCAGCAAAATAACGGGAGGATGGCATGACAGGACGACTTCAGGGCAAGACGGCGGTGGTCACCGCGGCAGGACAGGGCATCGGCCGCGCTATCGCCGAGGCGTTTCTCGCCGAGGGCGCCAAGGTCTGGGCCACCGACCTCGATCTGAGCAAGCTCTCGACCCTTTCCGGCGCAACGACCCGGGCGCTCGACGTCCGCTCGACGGCAGCGATCAATGCACTGGCGGAGGAGACTGGCCCGATCGACATTCTCGTCAACGCCGCCGGCTACGTCCATCATGGTTCGGTGCTCGAGTGCTCCGACGAGGACTGGGACTTTTCCTTCGACGTCAACGTCAAATCCATGCACCGCACGATCAAGGCGTTCGTCCCCGGCATGCTGCAGCGCGGCAATGCGTCAATCGTCAACATCTCGTCGGGCGCGTCCTCGGTGCGTGGCTTGCCCAACCGGCATGCCTACGGCGCGAGCAAGGCCGCCGTCATCGGGCTCACCAAAGCAGTCGCCGCCGATTTCATGCGCCGCGGCGTCCGCGCCAACGCCATCTGCCCGGGCACGGTGGATTCGCCCTCGCTCGACGGCCGCATCGCTGCCCTCGCCGCCCAGACCGGCCGCACCCAGGCCGAAGTCCGCAAGGATTTCGAGAACCGCCAGCCCATCGGCCGCCTCGGCACCCCAATGGAAATCGCCATGCTGGCGGTGCATCTCGCAGGGGATGAATCGAGCTTTACCACGGGCTCGGTCTATTCGGCCGACGGCGGCTTTTCGCTCTAGAGTTCGGCACGGAGGGCTCTTGGCTCCCCCTCACCCGGCCTCCGCTTCGCTCGGCCGACCTCTCCCCGACGGGGCGAGGAATCCGATCGCCATGGGTCCAAGCAACATGAGGCACGGTCTCGCCATTCCTCGCCCCGTCGGGGAGAGGTCCGTCCGGTAGGACGGGGTGAGGGGGTGCCACATGCGTAAACCGATCAGCTACCTCTACACCCGCCCCAGAAACGGCGTCTGCGTGATCTCGTAAACCTGTCCTGTCACCGGCGAGGATTGGTCCGATAGCCAGAACACGACGTGCTTGGCGACATCTTCCGGCCCGAGCAGCTTCCCCGTCGGAATCACGGCCGGCGGCAGGGTAAGAAACCAGTCGTCGGGTTTTCCTTCCTCCCGCTGGATGACTTTTTCGGTTTCGGTCAAAATCCAGCCTAGATTGAGCTGGTTGACCCGGATCAGGTCCTGATTGAGGGCATTGGCGAGGCCGCGGGTCATCGTCATCAGCGCCCCCTTCGACATCGAATAAGCGACGATGTTGGGTGCCCCGCCATAGGCGTTGACCGAACCGATATTGACGATCGATCCGCCCCCGCCCTGTGCCTTGAAGGCTGCCGCGGCGCGCTGCGCCACCATCAGCGGCGAGCGTGCATTGATCGCAAACATTCGGTCGAAAAAGGCCGGCTCGGTCTGCTCCAGCGTCTGGCGCGGAAAAATGCCCGCATTGTTGACCACGCCATCGACCCGTCCATAGACCTTCAGCGCCGCCTCGACGATATCGCCGCCCGCCCTTGGCTCGACCAGGTCCACCGCCAGCCCCGGCACGCCGCCGAGCGCCGCCGAAGCCTCATCGACCGCCTGTTTCGTCGGCCCGTGGATAAAAACCTTGGCGCCGGCGTCGAGTGCCGCCTTCGCCGTGCCGAAGCCGACACCGGATGTCGAGCCGGTGATGACGACGACCTTGCCCTTGAGCATCTTGAGAACTTTCGTATTTGGGTGAATGATCCGGGCCGCACACTAGCCAGCGCGCGCCCGCGCGCAATCCTTCACAGTCCCAGATTCGTCCAAAACCGCCGGGCGCCGATGCTTTTGGCGTCCCCATATGAGGAAATTTCAATTGGCAGATATGTTCAACGGCCTCGTCATCCCGGATTTGAAGGGCAAGGCGGTGCTGGTTACCGGCGCCTCGACCGGCATCGGAGCGGCCGTGGCCGTGGCCTTCGCGCAGATGGGCGCTCGGGTCGGCGTGCATTACAATTCGAGCCTCGATCAGGCCGAAAAGGTGGCGCAGCAGATCCGCGCTATCGGCGGCGACGTTTTCCTGACGCGTGGCGATTTTTCGAAATCCACCGATGTCCGGCGTGTCGTCAGCGAGACCATCGACCATTTCGGCGGCCTCGACGGGCTGATTAACAATGCCGGCGGCATGGTGGCGCGCCAGCCCTGGGCCGATGCCACCGACGACCACTACGACGCGGTGATGGACCTTAACGCCCGCTCCGTCGTCACTGCCTCCCAGACGGCGATCCCGTGGCTGCTGAAAAGCGGCGGTTTCATCATCAACACCACCTCCGTCGCCGCCCGCCATGGTGGGGGCGGCGGCGCCGGCATGTATGCGTCATCGAAGGCGTTCGTTTCCAACATCACCCGCGGCATGGCCAAGGAATTCGCCACCAAGGGTGTGCGCGTCAACGCCGTGGCCCCCGGCATCGCGCTGACCCCGTTCCACGACCGCTATTCGACCGAAGCACAGCTCGCCGCGATGGTCGCGACGATCCCGATGGGCCGCGCCAGCACGTCCGACGAAAACGTCGGCGCCTACCTGTTCCTCGCCTCGAAAACCCTCTCGGGATACGTCACGGGACAGATCATCGAGGTGAACGGCGGGCAGTTGATGCCGTGAGGAGTCCATCCTTTGTGGCTCACGACGTGCCCCATCGTCTCCCTCCCCCTTGAGGGGAGGGATCAAGGGTGGGGGTCGTTCAAGTTGCGCAGCGCAACCGAATCGCCCCCCACCCGGCTGCCGCCACCCTCCCCTCAAGGGGGAGGGAAATTTGTGGCACCGCCTTCCTTCTCCCCTTGCGGGAGAAGGTGGATCGGCCAAAGGCCGAGACGGATGAGGGTGGGCAACAAGCCCAGAGTCTTTGGCCCACCCCTCATCCGCCCTTCGGGCACCTTCTCCCACAAGGGGAGAAGGAAGCGCCGCCCTAAATCACCTTGGTCAATTCCGGCACGATCTCGAACAGATCGCCGATCAAGCCATAATCCGCCACCGAGAATATCGGCGCCGAGGCGTCCGAATTAATGGCTACGATCACCTTGCTGCCCTTCATCCCCGCGAGGTGCTGGATGGCGCCGGAAATGCCGATGGCGATGTAGAGATCGGGGGCGACGATCCGCCCGGTCTGCCCTACCTGCAACTCGCTCGCCGCATAACCGGCATCGACCGCCGCCCGGCTGGCTCCGACCGCCGCCCCGAGCTTTTCGGCCAACGGCATCAGCAGCGCATCGAAATTCGCCTTCGAGCCGAGTGCCCGTCCGCCCGAAACCACGACGCGAGCCGAACCGAGGTCGGGCCGATCGGCCGTCTTCTGTGTTTCCGACACCACCCGGCCGAGCCGTGGATCGGCCGGGACGGCGACGTTGACCACGCCCGCCCGGCCATCCATTGGTGCCGCCGCGAACGCACTAGTCCGGACAGTGACGACCTTTTTCCCATCCCGAGACCGGACGGTCTCGATGGCGTTGCCGGCATAGATCGGCCGCCTGAACGTGTCGGGCCCCAAAACCTCGATCACGTCTGAAATCTGCATCACGTCGAGCAGCGCGGCGACGCGCGGCATCACGTCCTTGCCGATGCTGCTCGCCGGCGCGACGATCGTATCGTAGTCGCCCGCGAGCGACACGATCAGCGCGGCGAGCGGCGCCGCAGCCTGATGGGCGAGCCCGAGATTGTCGGCGGCCAACACGCGGGCAATGCCCGATAGACGCGTCGCAGCGCTGGCGAGGCCGGATACCACCGCACCCGCCACCAGCACATCGACCTCGCCGCCGAGCGCCAGCGCCGCCGTCAGCGCCTGCGCCGTGACCGCATCGAGCTTGCCGCCGCGATGTTCGGCAATGAGCAGCGTCCTCATTTGCCGAGTGCTCCTGCTGCCTTAAGCTTTTGCACCAGCGCGCCGACCGAGCCGACCATCTCGCCAGCCTTACGTTTCGGCGGTTCGCCCGTGGTAATCACTTCGAGGCGCGGGGCGATATCGCCGCCGAGCTCGGCCGGGCTTTTCCGCTCCATCGGCTTTTTCCGCGCCGCCATGATTTTTGGCAGCGCCGCAAAGCGCGGCGTGTTGAGGCGCAGGTCGGCAGTGATCACTGCGGGTAGTTTCAGCTCCATCACCTGCAGACCGCTATCGACCTCGCGCTCGACCCGAGCTGTAGTACCCGTGATCTCGACTTTCGACGCAAACGTCGCCTGCCCCCAGCCGAGTAGCGCCGCCAGCATCTGCCCCGTCTGGTTGGCGTCGTCGTCGATCGCCTGTTTGCCGAGGAGTGCGAGTTGGGTGCCTTCGGCCTTCGCAACGGCAGCCAACAGCTTGGCGACCGCCAGCGGCTCGTTGCGCCCGTCGGCCTCGATCAGCAGCGCCCGGTCGGCCCCCATCGCCAGCGCGGCGCGCAGCGTGTCCTCGGCCTTGGCTGGTCCGATGGACACCGCCAAAATCTCAGTCGCGATACCCTTTTCCTTGAGCCGGATGGCTTCTTCGAGCGCGATCTCGTCGAACGGGTTCATCGCCATCTTGACGTTGTCGGTCTCGACGCCCGAGCCGTCGGGCTTCACCCGCACGGCAAAGCTTGCATCGATGACCCGCTTGACGCCGACCAGAACTTTCACGCCTTCACTCGCACATTCTTTGGATCGTAAAGCGGTTCGAGATGGATGTCGGCAGCGAGCCGTTCGTTGGCGACCACCAGTTCGTAGCTGCCGGCCTTGAGATACTCCGCATCGACCCCCGCCGCGTTGCGGACGTAGCCGAGGCCGATAGGCTTGCCTAGCGTGTAACCGTAACCGCCTGATGTCAGGTAACCGGCGAACTGGCCATCGCGCAAAATCGTCTCGCGGCCGACAAGAACGGCGCTCTCGTCGCGCGTCGTGAAGGTCGCGAGCACCTTCTTCAGCGGCTTTTCGTGCGCTGCTTCCAGCGCGGTCCGACCCATGAACGGCGCGTCGGTTTTGAGCTTTGCCGCCCAGCCGAGCCCGGCCTCGAACGGCGTATCGTTCGGCGTGATGTCGGCGCCCCATGCGCGATAGCCTTTTTCGAGCCGCAGCGATTCGAGCGCCCGGTAGCCGACCGGCGCGATGCCGAACTTTTCACCCGCTACCATCAGCGCATCGAACACATCGCCGGTTTTACTCAGAGGAACATGCAGCTCCCAGCCGAGTTCGCCGACATAGGTCACGCGGAGCGCCCGCACGTCGGTGCCAGCGATCGGCAGCACGCGGACATGGCTGAACGGGAACGCGGCGTTGGACACGTCGGCATTCGTCACTGCGGCCAGCACGTCACGCGCCCGCCGCCCCATCAGCGACAGCGTGCCAAAGTCCTCCGTGACATCCTGCGTTTCGACGGTCAGCGCTGAAGGAACGTGCTCGCGTATCCACGCAAGGTCGTGCGTCCGAAAACCCGTGCCGGTGACGATGTAGAACCTGTCGTCCGCCAAGCGCGCCACGGTGAGGTCGCACTCGATGCCGCCGCGCGAATTGAGCAGTTGCGTATAAGTCAGCCGGCCGGGCTCGCGGGCGACATTGTTGGCGCAGATCCAGCTCAGCGCCTCGGCCGCACCCGCCCCCGAAACCTCGTACTTGGCGAACGAGGACTGATCGAAAATCCCGACGCTGTCGCGCACGAGCCGGTGCTCGTCTCCGACCGTCGCAAACCAGTTCTGCCGGCCCATCGAATAAACGTCGACCGGCACAACACCCTTAGGCGCAAACCAGTTCGGCCGCTCCCAGCCGAGCTTTGAGCCGAACACCGCGCCGCGCGCCTTGAGCCGATCGTAAAGCGGCGACGTAATAACCCCGCGTCCGCTCGCATATTCCTCCTGCGGATAGGCCACCGTGTAGTGCTTGCCATAAGCCTCGAGCGTCCGCTCGTTGACCCACTTCCGGTCGCGATGCATCGCCGAAAAGCGCCGGATGTCGACGACCCAGAGGTCCATCGGCGCCTCGCCGGTCACCGCCCATTGCGCCAGCACCCACCCCGCCCCGCCGCCCGAGGCGATGCCGAAGGCGTTGAACCCCGCGCCCACATACATGTTGGCGCATTCGGGCGCCGGCCCAAGGATAAAATTGCCATCCGGGGTAAAACTCTCCGGCCCGTTGATCATTTTGCGGACACCGGTTTCGGCCAGCGCCGGTACGCGCGTGATCGCCGCTTCCAGGTGCTGCTCGAAATGGTCCCAGTCGTCGTCGAACAGCTTGAACTGGAAATCGCCCGGCACGTCGCCGGTGCTCCAGGGGATGGGGTCCGGCTCGTAGCCGCCCATCACCAGCCCGCCGACTTCTTCCTTGAAATAGGTACGCCGGTCCGGGTCGCGGATCGTCGCCGCGTCGGCCGCCAGCCCCTCGACTTTTTCGGTGATGATGTATTGGTGCTTCACCGGCTGCAGCGGCACGTTAATGCCGGCCATGGCGCCGACCTGCCGCGCCCATTGCCCGGCGCAGTTGACCACCGTGTCGCAGCGGATGGTGCCGTCCAAAGTCTTGACCGCCGTGATACGGTTGCCCGTCATCTCGAAGCCGGTGACGGTCACTCCTTCGAAGATTTTGGCCCCGGCCTGCCGCGCCCCCTTGGCCAGCGATTGCGTAATGTCTGAGGGGCTCGCCTGCCCGTCGGTCGGCAGCCACGAGGCGCCGATCAGATCGCCAACCTCCATCAGCGGCCACATCTTCTTCACTGCGGCCGGCGAGACGAGCTCCATCTCCATGCCGAAACTGCCGGCGGTGGTCGCGAGCCGCTTGAACTCCGTCCAGCGGTCCTCATTGGTCGCGAGCCGCAGGCACCCCGTCATCTTCCAGCCGGTATCGAGGCCGGTCTCGTCCTTGAGCCGTTTATAAAGCTCGACCGAATATTTTAGGACCTGCGTGATCGACGCCGACGAGCGGAGCTGTCCCACGAGCCCCGCCGCATGCCACGTCGAGCCGGAAGTGAGCTTTCCCTGCTCCAGCAACACCACATCGGCCTTGTGGTCGCGCGCCAGATGATAGGCGGTTGAGCACCCGATGATGCCGCCGCCGATAACAACGATCTGCGCGTGAGAGGGGACAGCCATCAGAGCTCACCATAGGCGGCACGGTAGCGGCCGACCGCCGCGTCGAACCGCGCAAAATTCTCGGCCGTATAAGCCGCATAATCGGCGCCCGGCGCCGACATGTTGATTTCAGACACCAGCCCCCACAGCGCCTCGCGCAACAGCGAGGCGCACATCATGCCGGCGTGGCTGCGACGTAGCTCATCTGAAGGCGCACCGCCAAAGTAGGCGCCCATCAACGCATCGGACTCGTCAGGCGAAAAACTGGCATTCGAGGCAAGCCCTGCAAGGTCGAACATGCCGGTCGAAAAGCCCGCATATTCGTAGTCGATGATCCAGAGTTTTTTGCCGTCATCGATGAGGTTGCCAGGGAGGAAATCGTTGTGCCCAAAGATGATCGGCAGCGGCGCCTGTGCCCGCTCCAGCCCGTCGGCTGTTTCGAGCAGCGCCGGCAGCCGCGAGACCGACGGATTGCCGGTTCCCCACAGCATCCGGGCGTAATCGCGGATGACGTGGAACGGCCAGAACAAAAACGCCGCACCGGACACATAACGCGGCATCGCCTCGTGAAAGGCCCGCACCAGGTGGCCGATCTGCGCGATGTTCTTGCGCACATCGGCTTCGCCCAGCGCCCTGCCCTCGATGAAGCGCGACACCATCAGGCCCGGCTCGGCATGCACGATTTCGGGCCCGAACCCCGCCGCATGCGAAGCCCGCGCCACCATCAGCTCGCGGTCGCGGAACACGTGGTGGAAAGCGAAATCGCGGCCGAACCGCGCCACGTAGCGGGCCGCGCCGTCGCGCACCTCATAGCTTTCGTTGGAAAGTCCGCCGTGCAACGGCACGATTTCCGGCCGCTCGCGCCAGACCGGCAGGGCCTCGATGCGAGGAACCGCCGCCGCGAGGCGAAGATCGTCCACTTCTGCCAATTACAATCTACCCCGGCGCCCCCGCGCGGCAAATCCTTACGCAATAACGGGAGTTTGGCAAAGGGGGCAGTGCTGCCGGGCGACTCCATCGTCTCCCTCCCCCTTGCGGGGAGGGATCAAGGGTGGGGGTCGTGCCGCCAGCACTGTGAAACCGGATGGACCCCCACCCGGCTGCCGCCACCCTCCCCTCAAGGGGGAGGGGAGCCGGGGCTCGACTTCTCCCGAACGCCAAGCCATGGCGGCCGAGGCTGGCACCCAGTTGACCCTTCACGGCTATATCCCGCTATTTCTCCAGCCGAGCCACCAGACTCGACGTATCCCACCTTCTCCCGCCCAGCGCCTCGACATCGGCATAAAACTGGTCGACCAGCGCGGTGAGGGCCAGCCGCGCGCCGTTGCTCCGAGCCTCGTCCAGCGCGATCCCAAGGTCTTTGCGCATCCATTCGACGGCGAAGCCGAAATCGAATTTTCCGGCATTCATCGTCTTGTAGCGGTTCTCCATCTGCCAGCTCTGGGCCGCGCCCTTGGAGATCACCTCGATCACCGCCTCGATATCCATGCCGGCCCGCTTGCCGAAATGAATGGCCTCGGCGAGGCCCTGCACCACGCCCGCAATGCAGATCTGGTTCATCATTTTGGCGAGCTGGCCGGAACCCGCCGGTCCGAGCAGCCGGCAGGCCTTGGCGTAGCTCATGATCACCGGCTCGACCTTGGCAAAGGTTGCCGCATCGCCGCCGCACATCACCGTCAGTTGCCCGTTTTCGGCCCCCGCCTGCCCGCCCGACACGGGCGCATCCACAAAACCGAAGCCGAGTTTTCCGGCCGCCTCCGACAGCTCGCGGGCGACTTCCGCCGAGGCGGTCGTGTGATCGACGAACACCGCGCCCTTGCCCATGCCGGCGAACGCGCCATCCGGACCGAGCGTCACCGACCGCAGATCGTCATCATTGCCCACGCAGGCGAAAACGATGTCCTGGCCTTTTGCCGCGTCGCGCGGCGTCGGCACGGCGTGGCCGCCGTTCTCCGCCGCCCATTTTTCGGCTTTGGCGACGGTGCGGTTGTAGACGGTCACCTCGTGCCCCTTGGCCTTGAGATGCCGCGCCATGGGGTAACCCATTACCCCCAGCCCCAGAAACGCTACCCTTGCCATGCCGCTTTCTCCTTGAATTGCGCGGTCTTTCTCCGCCGTGCTGGGCGCGAAGGCAAGCCTCCGTTCAGACGACGAGTTCCAACCGGTCGGCGGGAAAGCGCGTCAGCATGGCGTGAATGGGGACATCCGCCATATCGACATCGACCGCATCCGTCACCAGCACCACCGAGCCCGGGGTGAGTTTCAGCGCGCGCGCTTCGTCGGTCGTCGCGTGCCGCGCCGAAATCCGGGTATATTTTCGCGCATAGTCGTCGATGCCAAAACGCTTCAGCGCCGCGGTGACCGAAACCGTTTCAGCATAAATCTCGGCAAAATCGGCGAACCGTGCCTCGGGAAACCAGCCCGTGGCGCGAGCCAGCGGGCGCCCATCCGCAAACGACACCGTCTCGAACCGGATGACGCGCGTTCCCGGCTTGAGCATCAGCCCCCGCGCCACCGAAGCGGTCGCCCGTTCGATCCGCGACGACAGCAGCGTGCGGCCACGCTCCCGCGTCTGGCCGGCCAGATTTTCGGAAAATCGCGTGCGGCGGCCGATGGGGTAGCTCAACCGCCGCGCCTCGTTGACGAAGGTGCCGCGACCGTGTTCCGCCCGCACCACCCCCTCCTCCGCGAGCACCGCCAGCGCCCGGCGCACCGTGTGGCGGTTGACGCCGAACCGTATCGCCAGCGGCAGCTCGCCGGCGAGCTTGTCGCCTTCGTTCAGCTTACCGCCGACAATGTCGAGACGGATCGCGTCGGCGATCTGCCGCCACAGCGCCACACCCCCCGCAGGGGCATCCAGATCTCGGCTCAACATTGTCATTGCAAATTCACGCGGACGGCGTACGAGGGAAAAAACGAATGTACTTGTATAGTGCACTAGACAAGTTGGAGCAAGCCGGATGAGTGCAATCGAGGGCGCGCCGAACGGCCGCCAGGCAAATATGGCCGTGCTGGCGCAGGCGGCATCCAGCGATATCGCCACGGCCTGGGCCGCCTGGCCCGAGAAGCCAGATTTTCATCTGGTGCGCGGCCCCGAAACCGGCCTCGTCATGGTGCGTGGCCGGGCCGGCGGCGGCGGCGCGCCGTTCAACCTCGGCGAGGCGACGGTAACCCGCGCCACAGTGCGGCTCGCGACCGGCGAGATCGGCCATTCCTACGCCCTCGGCCGCGATGGCGAAAAGGCCCGGCTCGCGGCGATCTTCGACGCGCTCTGGCAGCGGCCGGATGACGCCCCGGCGGTCGATGCGTTGGTCGCAACCCTGCGCGAAAAGACCGAAACGGCGGATGACCGGCGCCGCGAAGAGACCGCGGCCACGCGCGTCAACTTCTTCACCATGGTCCGGGGAGACGACTGATGACCGACGCATCCGCGATCGAAGGCGGCTTTGCCGATCTCGTCCTCGAAGGCCAGCAGGTCTTCCGCGCCACGATGGATGCGTTGGCCAACCCCGGCACCATCTGCCCGCTCGGCGCGCTGGCCCAGCCGCCCGCGCCATTGACGCCCGAACTCGCCGCGCTGGCGCTGACCGTGCTGGATCATGACTCACCCGTCTGGCTCGACCCGACGCTCGCTGCCGCGCCAATCGTCGCCGACTGGCTGCGCTTCCACACCGGCGCCCCGATCGTCGCCGATCCGGCCGAGGCAATGTTCGCGCTCGCCGCCAACGCAGCCACGATGCCACCGCTCGAAAAATTCGCGATGGGCACCGACGAGTATCCGGACCGCTCGACTACGCTAATCGTCGCCACTGACAGTCTCACGGGCGGCGCGCCGCTGATCCTGCGCGGCCCGGGCATCGAAGCCACGGCAACGTTCGCGCTCAGCGTGCAGATCACGAACTTTCACGCGCAATGGGCGGACAATCGCGCGAAATTTCCGCGCGGCGTGGATGTGATTTTCGTCGCCGGCGGTCAGGTCGCCGGCCTGCCGCGCACCACCCGGATCGGGGAGGCCTGACATGTACGTAGCCGTCAAAGGTGGCGAAGCCGCCATCGCCAACGCTCACCGCCTGTTGGCCGACCGCCGCCGCGGCGACCGCAGCGTGCCTGCCCTCCGGCTGGATCAGATCATCGAGCAGCTCGGCCTCGCCGTCGATCGCTGCATGGGCGAAGGCTCGCTCTACGACAAGGAACTGGCGGCCCTCGCCATCATCCAGGCGCGCGGCGACCTGATCGAGGCAATCTTCCTCGTCCGCGCCTATCGCACCACCCTGCCGCGCTTTGGCTATTCGACCCCCGTCGATACCGGCAAGATGTTGATCGAGCGTCGTATTTCGGCGACCTTCAAGGATTTGCCGGGCGGCCAATTGCTTGGCCCGACCTTCGACTACACGCATCGCCTGCTCGACCCGACGATCGCCGAAAACGGCGCCGTTGCCGAAGGCGAACGCCGCGACGCCGACGCCGAACAGGCACCGCGCGTCACCGATCTGCTGGCCGGCGAAGGCCTGATCGAGCCCGATGGCGTGGCCGAAAACGGCGAGGTCGGCGATCTCACCCGCTCGCCACTCGAGTTTCCCCTCGACCGCGACTTGCGCCTGCAGGCCCTCGCCCGCGGCGATGAGGGTTTTCTCCTCGGCCTCGCTTATTCCACCCAGCGCGGCTACGCCCGCTCGCACCCCTTCGTCGGCGAAATCCGCATCGGCGAGGTGGATGTCGAGCTCGATATTCCCGAACTCGGCTTCGCTGTGAACCTCGGCCGCATCAAGGTCACCGAGTGCCAGATGGTCAACCAGTTCAAGGGCTCGGCCAAGGCCCCGCCGCAGTTCACCCGCGGCTATGGCCTCGTTTTCGGCCAGGCCGAACGCAAGGCCATGTCGATGGCGCTCTGTGACCGTGCCCTGCGCGCCAGAGAATTCGGCGAAGACCTCGCCGGCATCGCCCAAGACGAGGAGTTCGTCATCTCACACCTCGACAACGTGCAATCGACCGGCTTCGTCGAGCATCTGAAACTACCGCACTACGTCGATTTCCAGGCCGAACTCGGCCTCGTCCGCCGCATGCGCGCTGAATATGAGGCGAAGCAGGCCGAAGGCGACGAACCTCTTCAGGAGGCCGCAGAATGACCGCCGCCATCGCCCACTACAACTTCGCCTATCTCGACGAGCAGACCAAGCGGATGATCCGTCGAGCGATCCTCAAGGCCATCGCCATTCCCGGCTATCAGGTGCCGTTTGCCAGCCGCGAAATGCCGATGCCTTATGGCTGGGGCACTGGCGGCGTGCAGGTTACGGCGTCGATCATCGGCCCGGACGATCAGCTGAAAGTCATTGACCAGGGCGCCGACGACACCACCAATGCTGTGTCGATCCGCGCCTTCTTCGCCAAGGTCGCCAACGTCGCGACGACCACGCACACGAGCGAAGCAACAATCATCCAGACGCGCCACCGCATCCCCGAGGAGACGCTGAAGACCGGCCAGATCCTCGTCTATCAGGTGCCGATCCCCGAACCCCTCCGCTTCCTCGAGCCGCGCGAAACCGAGACGAGGAAGATGCACGCGCTCGAGGAATACGGCCTCATGCACGTAAAGCTTTACGAGGATATCGCGCGCCACGGCCGCATCGCCACGACCTACGCCTATCCCGTGAAGGTCGAGGGCCGCTATGTCATGGACCCTTCGCCGACGCCAAAATTCGACAACCCGAAAATGCATCGCTCTCAGGCGCTGCAACTGTTCGGCGCGGGTCGCGAAAAGCGCATCTACGCGGTGCCACCATTTACCGATGTCGTGAGCCTCGATTTCGAGGACCACCCGTTCGAGATCCAGCACTTCGATGAACCCTGCGCGCTCTGCGGCGCCGAGGGCGTCTATCTCGACGAAGTGATTTTGGACGACCACGGCGGCCACATGTTCGTCTGCTCGGATACCGACTTCTGCGAGGACCGGCGCAATCACGGCCATCGCGGCAAGCTCGCCGGCCATCCGCTGGAGGCGGCAGAATGAGTATAGTTGATACCGACGAACCCCTCCTCAAGGTCCAAAACCTCAGCAAGTATTTCGGCAGCCGCGTCGGCTGCGCCGATGTGAGTTTTGAGCTCTGGCCCGGCGAAGTGCTGGCCGTCGTCGGTGAAAGCGGCTCAGGTAAGACGACGCTGCTCAACTGCGTCTCGACTCGGCTCGAAGCCTCCGCGGGCACGGCCGAATACCGCATGCGCGACGAAAAATTTCGTAGCCTCTTCGACCTCTCCGAGGCCGAGCGGCGTTTCCTCATGCGCACCGACTGGGGCTTCGTCCACCAGAACCCGGCCGACGGGCTGCGCATGACGGTGTCGGCCGGCGCCAATGTCGGCGAGCGCATGATGGCGACCGGCGACCGGCACTATGGCCACATCCGCTCGACCGCCATTGAATGGCTCGGCCGCGTCGAAATCGCCGAGGACCGCATCGACGATCAGCCTCGCGCTTTCTCGGGCGGCATGCGCCAGCGCCTGCAGATCGCCCGCAACCTCGTGACGCACCCTCGGCTCGTCTTCATGGATGAGCCGACCGGCGGCCTCGACGTTTCCGTGCAGGCGCGCCTGCTTGATCTGCTGCGCGGCCTCGTCACCGATCTCGGCCTCGC
>Ga0105239_10001983_pt1 | contig 26623 bp, 22 predicted proteins | sample KBSC44metaG_FD_92761 | JGI IMG/M metagenome (GOLD analysis project Ga0105239, IMG submission 92761) | Corn rhizosphere microbial communities from Kellogg Biological Station, Michigan, USA - KBS C4-4 metaG | ecosystem: Host-associated > Plants > Roots > Rhizosphere > Soil | place: Michigan, USA...
ATGAAACGCTCGGCGCGGTCCAGCGCACGCAGCAGCTTGACGACGTCGCCTGTTCGAGGGCCGAGCATGCGGCGGTCGGCGATCAGGTTGTAGGTTTCGGTGTAGATGCGGGGATCGTCGAGCACGATGCCGTCGGCGCCGAGGGCTTTCAACGCCGGCCCGGTATGCCGGCTGTAGCCGGCGAATGCGTCGACCTGCCGCTGCTCGACGGCTGAGGCGATCTGTTCCGGCAGCAGCGCGACGAGCCGAACCTGCTTCGGATCCATGTCGTGGAACAGCAGGTAGGCATCCAGGTAGTAGTGCGAGCTGCTGCCGAGGATCACGCCGATGCGCTTGTCGGCCAGGTGCTCGGGTCGCGTGATGCCGGCGCTTTTGCGGCCGATCAGCTTGATGTTGCCGGTGGAGGTGGCGATGGTGGACACGATGGCGTAATCGCTGCGCTCGAAACTGGCGGAGACCACCGGCAGCTCCGACACGGTGACCAGCTGCGCGGAGCGCTCGAACAGCTGCTGCATGCAGCGCGGGCCGCTGCTGCAGTCGACCACGCGCACGTCCACGCCTTCGGCGGCAAAGTAGCCCTGTGCCTGCGCCACGTCGACCGGCAGGGACAGCGCCGAGGGTGTCACGGCAATGGTCAGCTCGGCCGCCTGACCGGGACATGCCAAGGTCAGGCCCAGCAGCACTGCGCCGGCGAACTGCCATATGCGTGGACTGGCCATGAGGCAGGGGGGCGTGGACATGAGAAGCGGGAATGCGCGCGTTGAAGGCGTCGAGACTCTAAGGCCGCGCAATCCGGGCAAAGGGCCGACGAGCGGCTCGATTCACGCCCTATTCGGATCGGATGGCGCCTTGGGGGCTCACCGTGGACGGTTCCGCCGTGCCCCTGCGAACCGCCGCCGCGCGGGTTCGATAACGTGGGCTCTGGCAGACTGCGACCCCATGATCGATTCCTCCCTCGACAACACGCCGGCAGTGCCGCAGGCCGACCCGGCGCCGAACAACGGCAACGGCCTGCTGTGGCTGCTGCTCGGCGTCGCACTGCTGTTCGCGGTGTTTCATCCGCGCCCGCCGCTGGAGTACCTGAAGCTCGTCGACTGGCAGACCATCGGCGCGCTCGCCGGCCTGCTCGTGATCACGCAGGGGGTCGAGCGCAGCGGCGTGCTGCAGGCGACAGCGCAGCGTGTGCTGTCGCATGTCACCGAGCTGCGGCGCCTCGCCTTCCTGCTGACCGCCTGCGCCGCCGTGTCATCGGCCCTGGTCACCAACGACGTCAGCCTTTTCGTGCTGGTGCCGCTGACGCGTGTGCTCGCGAGCCAGGCCAGGCTGCCGCTGGCGCGCCTGGTGGTGCTGGAAGCGCTCGCGGTGAATGCCGGCTCGGCGCTGACGCCGATCGGCAATCCGCAGAACCTTTTCCTCTGGCACCGCTCCGGCGAAGGCTTCGGCAGCTTCGTGCTGATGATGGCGCCGACGGTCGGCGTGATGCTGCTGTGGCTGGTGGTCGCGGTCTGGCTGCTGGTGCCGCGCACGCCGATCGCGATGAAGGACACGCGGGACGATCACGAGGTCGCACCGCGCATGCTGTGGCTCGCCGGGGCGCTCTTCATCGGCTTCGTGATCGCGCTCGACCGGCACTGGATGCCGGCCGGCCTGGCCGTCGTGTTCGGCGCCTTCCTGCTGTTCTATCCGCGTGTGCTGCTGAAGGTCGACTGGGCCTTGCTCGCGATCATCGCGCTGATGTTCGTCGACCTGCGCCAGCTCGCCGCGCTGCCCGCCGTTGCGTCGCTGCTGCACGGCCTGCCGATCGCCGAAGGCTGGCGTGCCTACCTCGCGGCGATCCTCGCGTCGCAAGCGATCAGCAACGTGCCCGCGGCGATCCTGCTCGACGGCTACGTGAAAGACCTGCCGGCGCTGGCCGCGGGGGTCAGCGTCGGCGGCTTCGGCTGCGTGCTGGGCTCGCTCGCGAACCTGATCGCGCTGCGGCTGGCGCGCGTGCCGAAGGGGCTGAGCGAGTTCCATCGCATCAGCCTGCCGTTCCTGATCGCTTGCGCCGCGTCGGCAGCGCTGCTGCGCCTGTGAAAGTCAGGACTGGCGGGCCGGGGCGCTGCCGGGCCATGTGTGCGCGATGCGTCTGAGCGGCGCGGCTTGTAACTGACAAAACGGTCATTTGCCTGTCAGCCTGGGGTCGGCCGCGGCTCTCTAGAGTCGGTGCATGAAGCCCCCGACTCCCTGGCCGTCCCCTCGGCCGGCGCTGCTCGCGCTGGCCGCCGCGGCCGTGCTCGCCGGCTGCGCCGCCGGTCCCGACTACGTGCGCCCGACCCTCGACACGCCGGCCCCCGCCGCCTACAAGGAAGCCGGCCCCTGGAAGACCGCCGAGCCGCAGCAGGTCGACAGCCAGCACCCGTGGTGGACGCTCTACGGCGACAGCACGCTGAACGGCCTGATCGCGCAGGCCAACCAGGCGAACCAGACGGTGCGCCAGGCCGAGGCCGCGTACCGGCAGGCGAAGGCGATCGCCGACGCGGCGCGCTCCGGCTTCTTCCCGACCGTCGGTGCCAATGCCGGCGCGCAGCGCGCGCGCACCAACACCAACGGCGTGAAGGTCGGCAACGGCGTCAGCCTGGGCCTCGATGCGAGCTGGGAGCCCGACCTGTGGGGCGCGGTACGCCGCTCGGTCGAATCGGGCGAAGCCGGCACGCAGGCGAGCGCCGCCGACCTGGCCGCCGCGCAGCTGAGCATCCAGGCCACGCTCGCGCAGGATTACTTCCAGCTGCGCATCATCGACATGCAGGCGGACCTCTACGTGCGCACCGTCGATGCCTACAAAAAGTCGCTGCAGCTGACGCAGCACCAGTACGCTGCCGGCGTCGTGCTGCGCTCCGACGTGGCGCTGGCCGACACCCAGCTGCAGCAGGCCGACGCGCAGCGCATCGATCTGCAGGAACAGCGCGCCCAGCTCGAACACGCGATCGCGATCCTGCTGGGCAAGGCGCCGGCCTCGTTCAGCCTGCCGCCGATCGACGGGCTGCAGGCCAAGCTGCCGGTGATCCCGGCCGGCCTGCCATCCGAGCTGCTCGAGCGCCGGCCCGACATCGCCGGCGCCGAACGCCGCGCCGCCGCGGCCAACGCCAACATCGGCGTGGCGCGCGCGGCCTACTTCCCGTCGCTGCTGCTGAGCGCGAGCGGCGGCTTCGATGCCGGCACCGTCGGCTCGCTGTTCGATGCGCCGAGCCGGGTATGGTCGCTCGGCGCCGCGCTCGCCGGCACCTTGTTCGACGGCGGCCTGCGCGAGGCGCATGACGCGCAGGCCGTCGCGGCCTACGACGGCACCGTCGCGGCCTACAAGCAGACCGTGCTGAGCGGCTTCCAGGAGGTCGAGGACAACCTGGCTTCGCTGCGTGTGCTCGATCAGGAATCCGCGGTGCAGGACAAGGCGGTGAAGTCCTCGCAGCTCTCCGAGAGCCTGGCGCTGAGCCAGTACCGCGCCGGCACCGCCACCTACCTCAGCGTGATCACCGCGCAGACCCTGTCGCTCGGCAACCAGCGCAGCGCGGTGCAGCTGCTCGGCCGGCAGCTGGTCGCGAGCGTCGGCCTGATCAAGGCCACCGGCGGCGGCTGGAATGCCTCGGCGCTGGGCTCGGCGCCGATCGCGCAGGCGCATTGATTCGATTCGAGAGAACGCCATGAACCCCTCTTCAGCTCCGCGGCGCAACGCCGTCATCGCCAGCGTCGCATTCATTGCCGTGCTCGGCGCCATCTGGGTCTTCACGCGCAGCGCCGAGGCCAACAATCCGCCGCCGCCACCGAAGGCGCCGGCGGTGCAGATCACCTCGGCGAAGGTGCTGGCGCAGGACGTGCCGATCTACCGCACCGGCATCGGCACCGTCACCGCGGCGCAGAGCGTGACCGTGAAGGCGCGCATCGACGGCCAGCTCGACAAGGTCGGCTTCAGCGAAGGGCAGGACGTAAAGGCCGGCCAGATGCTGGCCGAAATCGACCCGCGCACCTTGCAGGCGCAGCTCGCGCAGGTGCAGGCGCAGAAGGCGAAGGACGTGGCCCAGCTCGGCAACGCGCGCACCGACCTGCAGCGCTACACCACCCTGATCGGGCAGGACGCCGCGACGCAGCAGCAGGTCGATACGCAGAAGGCCCTGGTGGCCCAGCTCGATGCCGCGGTGAAGACCGATGACGCGCAGATCAACTACGCGCAGGTGCAGCTCGGCTTCACGAAGATCAGCGCGCCGATCAGCGGCCGTGTCGGCGCGCGCCTGGTCGACCCGGGCAACATCGTGCACGCCGCCGATGCCAACGGCCTGGTGGTGATCAACCAGGTCGATCCGATCTCGGTCGTGTTCACCGTGCCGGAAGGCGACTTCCAGGACATCAACCGCGCGCTGAACAGCAGCAAGCAGGCGCTGACCGTGGTTGCCTACCCGCGCAACAGCGAGCGCCCGCTCGGCACCGGCAAGCTGGTGCTGTTGAACAACCAGATCGACACCACTACCGGCACGGTGCAGATGAAGGGCAGCTTCCCGAACCCGACGCATGCCCTGTGGCCCGGCCAGTACGTCAACGTGCGCCTGATGCTGGGCGATCGCAGCCAGGCGCTGACGGTGCCCGCGGCCGCGGTGCAGCGCAGCCAGGACGGCACCTATGCGTACGTCGTGAAGGACGACAACACGGTGCAGAACCAGCCGATCCAGGTGGCGCAGATCCAGGACGGGATCGCGGTGATCGAGAGCGGCCTGAGCGCCGGCGAACGTGTCGTCGTCGACGGCCAGTACAAGCTCAAGCCCGGCGTCAGCGTGATCGAGTCCGCGGACGCGAGGAAGGCCGCAAAACTGGCCGAGGCCTCCGCTTCCGGAGCGTCGAAATGAGCGTATCCGCCGCCTTCATCAAGCGCCCGATCGGCACCACGCTGCTCTCGCTGGCGATCCTGCTGGTCGGCATCGCGGTGTTCCCGCTGCTGCCGGTCGCGCCCTTGCCGCAGGTCGACTTCCCGACGATCCAGGTCTCGGCCAGCCTGCCCGGCGCGAGCCCCGAGACGATGGCCTCGAACGTGGCCCAGCCGCTGGAGCGCCAGTTCTCGCTGATCGCCGGGCTGTCGCAGATGACCTCGCAGAGCGGCATCGGCTCGGCGCAGATCACCTTGCAGTTCGACCTGAACCGCCCGATCGACGCCGCCGCGCTCGACGTGCAGGCGGCGATCAACGCTTCCAGCGGCCAGCTGCCGGCCAACCTGCCGAACCCGCCGACCTTCCGCAAGGTCAACCCGGCCGATTCGCCGATCATGCTGCTGACGGTGCAGTCGAAGACGCTGCCGCTGATCGAGGTCAACGACTACGCCGACAACATCCTGGCGCAGCAGATCTCGCAGATCAGCGGCGTCGGCCTGGTCAACATCGGCGGCGCGCAGAAGCCGGCGGTGCGCATCCAGGTCGATCCGACCAAGCTGGCCGCAGTCGGCATGAGCCTGGAAGACATCCGCGGCGTGATCGCCACCGTCTCGGTGAACCAGCCCAAGGGCACGGTCGACGGCAAGACGCAGAGCTTCACCGTCTACACCAACGACCAGCTGCTCAACGCGGCGCCGTGGAACGACGTGGTGCTGGCCTACAAGAACGGCGCGCCGATCCGCGTGCGCGACATCGGCGTCGCGGTCGACGCGCCGGAGAACAACAAGGTCGCGGCCTGGGCCTTCGGCGGCGCGGCCGCGCCCGACAGCAAGATCCAGAACGGCCGCGGCATCGTGCTCGTGATCACCAAGCAGCCGGGCGCCAACGTGATCGAGACGGTCGATGCGATCAAGGCCGCGCTGCCGCGGCTGCAGGCCTCGATCCCGCCGACGGTCGAGGTGAACACCCTGATCGACCGCACGCAGACCATCCGCGCCTCGGTGCGCGACGTCGAGTTCACGCTGATGCTGACGATCGCGCTGGTCGTGCTGGTGATCTTCCTCTTCCTGCGCAACGTCGCGGCCACGCTGATCCCCAGCGTGACCGTGCCGCTCGCGCTGATGGGCACCGCGGCCATCATGTACCTCGTCGGCTTCAGCCTCGACAACCTCTCGCTGATGGCCTTGACGATCGCAGTCGGCTTCGTCGTCGACGACGCGATCGTGATGCTGGAGAACATCTACCGCCACGTCGAGGAAGGTCTGACGCCGATGGAGGCGGCCTTCAAGGGCGCCGGCGAGATCGGCTTCACGATCATCTCGATCTCGGTCTCGCTGGTGGCGGTGTTCATCCCGCTGCTGCTGATGGGCGGCATCGTCGGGCGGCTGTTCCGCGAGTTCGCGATCACCGTGACCTTGACGATCTTCGTCTCGGTCGTGATCTCGCTGACATTGACGCCGATGCTCTGCTCGCGCTTCCTGAAGAACGAGCACGCGGTGCGGCACGGCAAGCTCTATCAGCTCTTCGAGCGCGGCTTCGACGCGATGCTGAACGGCTACAAGCGCGGGCTCCACGTGGTGCTGCGGCACCAGTTCATCACCTTGCTGGTCTTCCTTGCGACGCTGGGTGCGACGGTGGCGCTCTTCGTCGTCATCCCGAAGGGCTTCTTCCCGCAGCAGGACACCGGCTTCATCTTCGGCAACGCCCAGGCGGCGCAGGATTCGTCCTTCGAATCGATGAACCGGCGCATGCTGCAGTTCGCCGACATCGTGCGCCAGGATCCGGACGTGACCGGTCTCGCGATGTTCGGCAATTCCTCGCAGTTCAACACCGGCAACTTCTTCATCGCGCTGAAGCCGAAGGACGAGGGCCGTAGCTTGAGCGCCGACCAGATCATCGCGCGCCTGCGGCCTAAGCTCGCGAACGTCGAAGGCGCGTCGCTGCTGATGCAGGCAGGGCAGGACATCAACGTCGGCGGCCGGCTCGCGCGCACGCAATACCAGTACACCATCACCGACGCCAACCTCGACGAGCTCAACGAGTGGGCGCCGAAGATGCTCGCCGCGTTCACGAAGCTGCCCGAGCTGACCGACGTCGCGACCGACCTGCAGAACGCCGCGACCACCGCGACCTTGACGATCGACCGCGACCGCGCGTCGAGCTTCGGCATCTCGGCCTCGACCATCGACGCGACGATCTACGACGCGATCGGCCAGCGCCAGGTGAGCCAGTACTTCACGCAGATCAACAGCTACCACGTGGTGCTCGAGGTCACGCCGCAGCTGCAGGCCGATCCGTCGCTGTTCAGCAAGCTCTACCTGACCTCGCCGCTCACCGGCCAGCAGGTGCCGCTGTCGACCTTCGTCAGGCTCGATACCAACAAGACCGCCTACCTCGCGATCAGCCACCAGAGCCAGTTCCCGGCGGTGACCTTGTCGTTCAACCTCGCGCCCGGCGTGGCGCTCGGCCAGGCGGTGACCGCGATCAACAAGACCCAGGCCGAGCTCGGCCTGCCGCAGGCGCTGACCGGTTCGTTCCAGGGCACGGCCAAGGCGTTCAGCGACTCGCTGTCGTCGCAGCCGTACCTGATCGCCGCTGCGCTGGTCGCGGTCTACATCGTGCTCGGCCTGCTGTACGAGAGCTACATCCACCCGCTGACGATCCTGTCGACCCTGCCTTCCGCCGGCGTCGGCGCGCTGCTGATCCTGATGGCAGGCGGCTACGACCTGACGGTGATCGCGCTGATCGGCATCATCCTGCTGATCGGCATCGTCAAGAAGAACGGCATCATGATGGTCGACTTCGCGCTGACGGCCGAACGCGAGCAAGGCATGAAGCCGGAAGAGGCGATCTACCAGGCCTGCCTGCTGCGCTTCCGTCCGATCATGATGACGACGATGTGCGCGCTGCTCTCCGGCCTGCCGCTGATGCTCGGGCATGGCGCCGGCTCGGAGCTGCGCCGGCCGCTGGGCTATGCGATGGTCGGCGGCCTGGTGTTGTCGCAGGCGCTGACCCTGTTCACGACGCCGGTGGTATATCTCTACCTCGACCGGGCGCACTACTGGTACGAGAGCCGCAAGAAGGCGCGCAAGGCCCGCAAGGCCGCCGCCGCGGGTGTCGCGCCGGTGGCGGTCGCCGACGGAACGCATTGATCGCCGACCATGAAGATCCTGATCGTCGAAGACGAGCTGAAGACGGCCGACTACCTGCACAAGGGCCTGACCGAGCAGGGCTGCGCGGTCGACCTGGCGCATGACGGCGTCGACGGCCAGCATCTCGCGCTGACGCACGACTACGACGTGATCGTGCTCGACGTGATGCTGCCGAAGATGGACGGCTTTTCGGTGCTGCGCGCCTTGCGCGAGGTGAAGCAGACGCCGGTCATCATGCTGACCGCGCGCGACCGCATCGAGGATCGCATCAAGGGCCTGCACGACGGCGCGGACGACTATCTGATCAAGCCGTTTTCGTTCCTCGAGCTGCTGGCGCGGCTGCAGGCGCTGACGCGCCGCGGCCGCACGCAGGAGCCGATGCAGCTGAAGATCGGCAACCTGCAGATCGACCTGATCACGCGCAAGGCCTGGCGCGGCGCGACCCGCATCGACCTGACCGCCAAGGAGTTCGCGCTGCTCGCGGTGCTGGCGCGGCGCCAGGGCGAGATCCTGTCGAAGACGGCGATCGCCGAGCTGGTCTGGGACATGAACTTCGACTCGAACACCAACGTCGTCGAAGTCGCGATCAAGCGGCTGCGCGCGAAGATCGACGCCGCCTTTTCTCCGAAGCTGCTGCACACCATCCGCGGCATGGGCTATGTGCTGGAGCTGCAGGACGAAGAAGCGGCGAGTCCGGGATGAGCGAGCGGGCCGAGCGCCGGGCCGTTCCCAAGCCGGCCCGCATCCCCCTGGGGGATCGACCGATGTACTCATCGGGCGAGGGGCCGACATGAAGCGCTCCATCACTTGGCGGCTGGTCGCGATGTTCGCGGTCGCGGCGCTGGTGACCTTTTCGCTGATCGGCGGCGCGCTGTACGTGGTGCTGCGCGGCGAGCTGATGCGTCACGAGCGTGAAGAGCTGAACACGCACCTGCAGGACATGATGTACCTGATCCAGCGCATCACCACCGCCGATCGCTGGAACCGCGTGCAGACCAAGATGGACACGCTGACCCCGGCCGACGGCAGCGTGCGCTTCTGGGTGCTCAGCGACGACCCGCGCTTCCAGTACGGCAAGGGCATGGCCGAGATGGAGCGCATGGAGCGCAATGCCGACGGCATGGGCACGATCGTGCTGCCGCAGCGCGAGCACGCGTTCCAGACGCTGACGCGCACGATCCCGGCGGACGACGAGCGGCCGGTGATCCGCCTGATCGTCGGCATCGATGGCGCGGCCTATGCGCACACCTTGCGCACCTTCGTGATCGCGATGCTGGCCTTGTCGCTGACGGCCGTGCTGCTGGTGATGCTGCTCGGCTACTGGATCGCACAGCTCGGCCTGCGGCCGCTGAAACAGCTCTCGGTGGCGGCGCAGGCGCTGAGCCCGGGCAGCTCGTCGCAGCGGCTGGAGGTCTCGCCGCTGGCCGATGAACTGTCGGACCTGACGGCCGCCTTCAACGGCGCGCTCGGCCGGCTCGAGGCCGCGTACAAGCAGCTCGAAGCCTTCAATGCCGACGTTGCGCACGAGCTGCGCACGCCGCTCGCCAACCTGATCGGCGAGACGCAGGTGGCCTTGTCGCGCCAGCGCACCGCGCCGCAGTTCGAAGAGGTGCTGCAGTCGAATCTCGAAGAGCTGGAGCGGCTGCGCTCGATCGTCAACGACATGCTGTTCCTGGCCCGCGCCGACCAGGGCGAGGCGGCGACCGGGCTGGTCGTCACGCCGATCGAGCAGGAGGTCGCCAAGACCATCGACTTCTTCGAGTTCGTGCTCGACGAGCGCGAGATGTCCGTCGCGATCGAGGGCGACGCCGCGGCCTCGGCGCCGATCGAGACCTCGCTTTTCCGGCGCGCGATGAGCAACCTGCTGCAGAACGCGATCCAGCATTCGCCGGACCAGGCGTGCATCGCGATCCGCATCGAAGAGCGCGAGGCGGCGGTGCGGGTCAGCGTTCGCAATCCCGGCGAGCCGATCGGCGCATCGCATCTGCCGCGGCTCTTCGACCGCTTCTTCCGTGCCGATCCGGCGCGCCATGACCAGGGCGGCCACCACGGCCACGGTCTCGGGCTGGCGATCGTCAAGGCGGTGGCCGACATGCACGGCGGCGAGGTGTTCGCCACCAGCGACGACGGGGTCACGGCGATCGGCTTCAGCGTCGCACGTCCGGCCTGAGTGCCTGGCGCTTCGGCGCCGCTGCCCTTTGCAGCCGGCCGCGGTGCACTTGCTCAGGTGCCGGCGTTCCCGGGTCGCGGATCGGCTCGCCGACCTCGGGCGGGATCGGGTCGACGATCGGCGGCATCGACGGCTCCGGCATCGGTTGCGGCGGCATTTCCGGGGGCGGCGGCCCGGGGGTCGGCGGGATCGGCTCCGGCGTATGCATCAGCCAGGGCTTGGTGGCGGGGGTCGGGGCAGCGGCGGAGTTGTGGAATATCGAGGTCATCGCGAATCCTTCCTGGCGGCCGTGATCGGGTCGAAGCCTGCAGGCCGCATCCCCGCACTGTCGGGATGCAGGCGAGCGGCGTATGTCGGCCGGCCGCGTCAGTGGCTGTAGGGCATCGCGCCACGTTCCTGCGGGCCCGTCTGCGTGCCATCATCCGGCGATGCAAGGCGTGCCCGAATCTTTCGATGATCCGCTGGACCGGGCCGAGTTCTTCCGGCCGGCCCATCGTGCGGGCATCGAGCTGTACCGCGCGCACATCGTGCGCTACGCCTTCGATCCGCACACGCACGAAGCCTTCGGCCTCGGCGCGATCGAGTCCGGCGTCGAGCGCTTCCGCTATCGCGGCAGCGATCACCTCGCGCCGCCCGAGTCGCTGGTGCTGATGAATCCGGACGAGCTGCACACCGGCCGCGCCGAAACCGATGGCGGCTGGCGCTACCGCATGCTCTACCTCGATCCGGCCGTGCTCGAAGACGTCACCGGCGAGCGCGGCTGGTGGTTCGCGCAGCCGGTGCGGCACGACCCGCGCGTGGCGGCGCTGGTCAGCGGCCACTTGGCGGCCCTGTGGCAGGCGCCCGATGCGCTTTCGGTCGACGGGCTGCTGCACGATCTGCTGGCCCTGCTGCGTGCGCATGCGCGGACGCCGAGCGCGGCGCGGCCGACACTCGGCGAGCCGGCCGATCCGCGGCTGCGCCGCAGCCTGCAGTCGATGCGCGAGGCGCCGGCCGAGCGCTTCACGCTCGAAGCGCTGGCGCGCGAGGCCGATCTCAGCCCGTTTCATTTCCTGCGCCGCTTCAAGGCCGCCTTCGGCGTCACGCCGCACCAGATGCTGATGGCGCTGCGCCTTTATCGCGCGAAGGAATGGCTGGCCGCCGGCATCGCCCCGGCCGAGGTCGCGGCCGGGCTGGGGCTGGTGGACCAGGCCCATCTGACGCGCCGCTTCGCGCGCATGTACGGCGTGACGCCGGCGCGCTACCAGCGCCAGGTCGGCGCGCGCGCCGCTTGAGAGCGTGACCCGACGGCGCCGCCTGCGCAATCCGGTACAAGACCGGCGCACCGCGCCGCACTACGCTGCGCCTCATGTGGATCGGATTGCTCTTCGCCCTCGCCGCCGGCCTAATGTGGGGCCTCGTCTTCATCGCGCCACTGCTGCTGCCGCAGTACCCGGCGGCGCTGCTGTCGTTCTCGCGCTACCTCGCCTTCGGCCTGGTCGCGCTGCCGCTTGCCGGTTTCGACCGCGCCCGCCTCGCGCAGCTCAGCCGCGGCGACTGGATCGAGGCGGCGAAGCTCTCGGCGGTCGGCAACCTGCTGTACTACCTGTGCCTGGCCGCGGCGATCCAGCGCGCCGGCGGCCCCCTGCCGACGATGGTCATCGGCACCCTGCCGGTGGTCATCGCGGTCAGTTCGAACCTGCGCGACGCGCGGCGCGACGGCCGCCTGCCCTGGCTCGCGCTGCTGCCGTCGCTGGCGCTGATCGGTGCCGGCATCGCCTGCGTCAATCATGTCGAGATCGAACATCTGCGTGCCGACCGGCAGGCCGACCTGCCGCGTTATGCGCTCGGCGCTCTGCTCGCCTTCGGTGCCGTCGCCTGCTGGACCTGGTACCCGCTGCGCAATGCCGACTGGCTGCGCGCCCACGCCGATCGCAGCCCCAGCACCTGGGCCACGGCGCAAGGCCTCGTTACCTTGCCGATGGCGCTGGCCGGCTTCCTGGGCTTCTGGCTGTGGAACGCTTGGGTCGACCCGGCGTTTCCGATGATGTCGCCTGTGGCCGGCCTGCGCCTGCCGCTCGGCCCGTCGCCCGGTCTCTTCGTCGGGCTGATGTTCGCGATCGGCCTGTTTGCGTCCTGGCTCGGCACCTTGTGCTGGAACGAAGCCAGCCAGCGCCTGCCGACCGCCTTGTCCGGCCAGCTGATCGTCTTCGAGACCCTGGCCGCGCTGGGTTATGCCTTCCTGCTGCGGTGGCAGCTGCCGGCACCGCTGACCCTGGTCGGCGTGCTGCTGCTGGTGGCCGGCGTGGTGTGGGCCTTGCGTGTCAAGCCCGAGCCGATGGCGGTCGAAGCGCCGCGGCCGGTCGCCTGAAACCGCATTTCAGCTGCAGCGCTGCTCGGGCGGCTGCACGCCGATCGTGATGCTGCGCGCCCCGCGGCCGGTCTTTTCGTCCGGCGCGAGCGAAAAACGCAGCGCCGGCGCGATGCCCCGGGGCAGCGGCTGCTCGCCTTCGACGACGTAGAGCGCGCCCTGGCGGCGCATCTCCGCCGGGTCGATCCACGGGCTTTCGGTCGCGCCTTCGAAGACCGCCGCGGTGCCGCCCGAATACAGCGAGATCAGCCCCGCCTGGAACGACGGGCCGGCGACGAAGCGCAGCGGGCAGCTGGTGGTGCTGCGCCACACGCCCATCGCGGCATCGGCCATGCGCTGTGCCGGATACACCGTGTCCATGCGGCGTGTCGACAGGATCGCGTCCGGATCGCGCTGCTGCACCGCGTATAGGCCGAGACCCATGCACTGCACGACGAATGCGACGACGATCAGCCGGCGCAGATCGCCGAGCAGGAAGCGCTGCCAGCGCCAGGCCATCCACAGCGTCACGAACTGCATCGTCTGCACGCCCCAGTGGTTGCGCAAGGTCACGCCGCCGGCCAGGTCCAGCACGACCAGCGCCAGCAACGGGGCCCAGATCAGGCCGAACAGCCAGATCCGCACTTCGCGCGCCGGCAGACCCGCCGGATCCGCCGGCACGTCGATGCCGCGCTGGCGGCGCGCCATCAGCCAGCAGATCAACACCGTCGCCAGTGCCGGAAAGACCATGCGCAGCTGGTTCGCGATGAACGACAGCAGCACCTTCAGCCGGTGCTCCGGCCCTTCCGGATCGAAGGATTCCGAGGCGTAACGCAAGGTCGTGAAGTCGTGGTTGGCGACCCAGCTCATGTGCGGCACGAACATCATCAGCGCGACCAGCACCGCCAGCGCCAAACCGAAGCGTTGCGCCGGCGTGCGCAGCCGGCCGCTCCCGGCGAGCGCGAGCAGCAAGCCGCCGAGCGGCACCAGGGCCTGGTACTTCGACAGCATGGCGGCGCCCGCGCAGGCGCCGGTGGCGATCCACCACCCGGCGCCGCCACGCTGGGTGCGCAGTGCGCACCAGACGGTTGCCGCGATGAAGAGCACCAGCACGGTGTTGTGGTTGTAGAGCTGCACCCGCGCCGAGAAACAGAGCTGCAGGCTCCACAGCAGCAGCACCGCCGCCGCGGCGCGCGCGCCGAGCAGCTGCTTCGCGATCGATCCGGTGAGCATGGCCGTACCGAGCGCGCAGGCCGCGGCCAGCACGATGGCCCACCAGCGCGACGGGCCGAACAGCTGGATCACGCTGCCGAGCAGCCAGGTCGGCATCGGCGGATGTTTGTAGTAGCCCCATTCGAGGCTGTGCGACCAGTTGAACTGTTCGAGGTTGTCGCCGAATTGCGCGGTGTTGAAGGCCACCGCCCACAGCGCCCAGACCATGACCGAAATGGCTGTGGCCCATGGCGCGGCGCGCAGCAGGCGTTCGGACCGGGCCGGCTGCAACGACCCGGCCAACGGTGTCGCGGAAGAGGACGGGAACATGCGGCGAGGGCGCGCCGCAGCGGGGGGGCGCCGGTATCAGAAAAGTTGCAGAACTGTAACCAGCAATCGGGCGGAAACAAGTGCTTTCATCACCTGACAAGCACCGCTGGTGCAAGTTATGGCACCAAAACGATGGGCCGGCACAACACTTCGGCCTCGGTTCGCGGCTTTGGGCCTTACAGGCCTGGATAGAGGCGCCCGGGGTTGAACACCGCGTTCGGATCGAAGGCTTTTTTCAGCTCGCGATGGATCCGGTCCAGCGGCGACTTCAGCGGCGCGAACACGCCGGCCGACTTGTCGTGGCCGTTGAACAGCGTGGCGTGGCCGCCGACCTTGTCGGCCGCATCGCGCATCCGGTCCGGGCTCGCGGTGCTGCAGATCCAGCGCTGTGCTCCGCCCCATTCGAGCAGCTGTTCGTCGGGCAGTGGCAGCGGCGACGCCGTCTGCGGCACCGAGAGCCGCCAGAGCCTGGCGTCGCCATCGGCGTTCACCGCATCGCGGGCAGTGGCGAAAAATTCGTCGGTGTGCTCGCGCAGGCCATGCCAGAAGCCCGCCGCCAGGCTGCGCTCGATCATTTCGCCGCCCAGCGTGGTCACCGCGGCATTCACCGCCGCCGCCGCGCCGAGCAAGCGGACGACGAGGGCGCCGTTCCACCATGCGCTGGCGTTCAGCGGCAAGGGCTGGCCGGCCCAGGCATTGAGCTGCTGCAGCGCGGCGGCCTGGCCCATCTCGAAGCGCAGGGTCGCGCTCGCAGCGGCGATCGGCAGCACTTTCAGTGAGACTTCGAGGATCACGCCCAGCGTGCCGAGCGAACCGGCGAGCAGCCGCGAGACGTCGTAGCCGGCGACGTTTTTCATCACCTGGCCGCCGAAGCTCAGCACCTCGCCGCGGCCGTTCAGCATGGTCGCGCCGAGCACGTAGTCGCGCACGCTGCCGACGCTCGCGCGTGCCGGCCCCGCCAGCCCGGCGGCGACCATGCCGCCGACGGTGGAGGCGCCGCCGAAATGCGGCGGCTCGAACGGCAGGCACTGGTTCTTCTGCGCCAGCGTGGCTTCCAGTTCGGCCAGCGGCGTGCCGCAGCGCGCGGTGATCACCAGCTCGGTCGGCTCGTAGCATGAGATGCCCGACAGGCCGGTCACGTCGAAGGGTTCGCCGCTCGCCGCTTCGCCGTAGAAGGCCTTGCTGCCGCCGCCGAGGATGTTCAGCTGGGCGTTGGCGGCGCGTGCCGCGTGCACGCGGTCGATCAACGGCTGGAGTGCAGGATCAGTAGGCGTCATGCGTCAAAAACGCGAGATGTCCGCAAACGGCAGCAGCCCCTTGCGCACGTGCATCTTGCCGCCCTCGGCGCAGCGCTGCAGCGTCGGGATCACCTTGCCGGGATTCAGCAGGCCCTTCACGTCGAAGGCGCGCTTGACCGCGAACATCTGCTCGCGCTCCTCGGGCGAGAACTGCACGCACATCGAGCCGAGCTTTTCAATGCCGACGCCGTGTTCACCGGTGACGGTGCCGCCGAGGCGCACGCTGGTCTCGAGGATGTCGGCGCCGAAGAGCTCGCAGCGGTGCAGCTCGTCCGGGTCGTTGGCGTCGAACAGGATCAAGGGATGCAGGTTGCCGTCGCCGGCATGGAAGACGTTGCAGCAGCGCAGCCCGTATTTGCGCTCCATGTCGGCGATCGCGATCAGGATGTCGGCCAGGCGCTTGCGCGGGATGGTCGAATCCATGCACATGTAGTCCGGGCTGATGCGGCCGGAAGCCGGGAAGGCGTTCTTGCGGCCGCTCCAGAACTTCAGGCGCTGCGCCTCGTCCTGGCTGATTTCGAGGCGTGTCGCGCCGGCGCCCATCAGCACCGCTTCCATGCGGCCGATCTCTTCCTCGACCTCTTCGGGCGTGCCGTCGCTTTCGCAGAGCAGGATCGCGGCGGCGTCGAGGTCGTAGCCGGCATGCACGAAGTCTTCGACGGCGGCGGTCATCGGCTTGTCCATCATCTCCAGGCCGGCGGGGATGATGCCGGCGCCGATGATCGAAGCCACCGCGTCGCCGGCATTGCGCACGTCGTCGAAGCTGGCCATGATGCAGCGCGCGAGTCGCGGCTTCGGGATCAGGCGCACGCTGACTTCGGTGGTCACCGCGAGCATGCCTTCGCTGCCGATCAGCAAGGTCATCAGGTCGAGCCCCTGCGCATCGAGCGCATCGCTGCCGAACTCGACCGGCTCGCCTTCGATGGTGTAGCCCTTCACGCGCAGCACGTTGTGCAGGGTCAGGCCGTATTTCAGGCAGTGCACGCCGCCCGAATTTTCGGCGACGTTGCCGCCGATGGTGCAGGCAATCTGGCTGCTCGGATCGGGCGCGTAATAGAGACCGTGCGGCGCGGCGGCTTCGCTGATCGCGAGGTTGCGCACGCCGCACTGCACGAGCGCGGTGCGCGCCAGCGGGTCGATCGCCAGGATGCGATTGAACTTGGCGAGAGACAGCGTCACGCCCATGCGGTGCGGCAGCGCACCGCCCGAGAGCCCGGTGCCGGCGCCGCGCGCGACCACCGGCACGTTCAGCCGGAAGCAGGTGCGCAGCACCGCCGCGACCTGTTCATCGGTCTCCGGCAGCGCGACGACGAGCGGATGTTCGCGGTACGCGGTGAGTCCATCGCATTCGTACGGCGCCACGTCCTCTCGCTGCCACAGCAGCGCGCGCTGCGGCAAGGACTGGGAGAGCGCGCTGACGATCTGGCTCTGCCGCGTGTTGCGGGCATGACGTTCATCGACGTTCGCGGCCGTGTTCGGCGGCACGCTTTCGAGCCGTTCGGCCTGCTCGGTTTGCCAGATGGCGTTCATGGCCAGTCTCCCAACGCGGCGCAGTGATCATGCAAGCCTGCACTGTACTGCTTGCCGCGCGAGCGAGACGCCGGCCCCCGGCCGGGCCGCAAGGCGTTACGGCGTCTACTCCACTGCGCGCAATTGCCGCAGCCCGGCGAGCAGCGGCCGGTCGCGCGGATCGACTTCGAGCCGTGCGCCGGTCTGTTCGAAGCGATAGCGCTTGCCGCTGCGCGAGGATTCGACAGTGAACGAGCCGCCGCTGCCGATGTACTCGAACATCATGCGCTTTTGCGCGGGAGCGCCCGGCGAACTACTGGCCGGCGTGGCGGCAGGACGCGAAGGCAGCAGGCCGGACCAGGAGGCGCGACGTTGACCACAACAACTCATGGGGTGTCCTTCGTGCGGTCGCGAGGGGCCGCGGGTTCTTCATGGATGGCGAGTGGCGAGCTGCCGCCGCCGATGCGTTCGAGCAGGATCGCCGCGCCCGAAAGCGCCAGCCATCCGGTGAGGCCCTGGCCCCAGCCGCCGGCCAGGCCGGCGGCGAAGGGCAGCGCGACCCAGAGGCTGAGGCAGTTGAAACAATCGGCCATGCGCCCCAGAGCCCCGTCGCCGAGCGCCTGGCGCAGCCGGGCGAACACGTCGCCCGGCCCGTCTTCGGCCCACAGCAGATGGGTGACCCGCCACACGGCCAGTGCGGCGAGGGACCAGCCGAGAGGCCCATTCATAACAGAGCCCTCGCCGGGCCGCCCCAAGAGCGCGGAACTCCCCTCGGGGGGCGACGCTGAAAGCGTCTTGGGGCTGACATTTACACGGCCACCGTCAAACTGTAGAAGCTGAACGCCCGGTGCGGCCAGTTGCCGTCGCAGTTGGCGATCGTGCGCTTGTAGACGTGCAGCTCGATCTGATAGCAGCAGGTCTCGGGGAAGGCCAGCCGCAGGTCGGGCACGTGCAGCCGCAGGCCGCCGCCGCTCCACACCGGCGCCGTCGCCCCTTGGCCGAGCGCCACCGGATAGGTCGGCCCCACTTGCACCGCCGCCGGCACCGCGCCGATCGCCACGCCTGTCAAGGTCGCGCCCGACGCCAGCAGCCCGAGCAGGTTCACCGACAGGTTCTTGCCATAGGTGGCCGCCAGGTCGTACTCCGCCAGGTGCCCGTCGACGTCGTAGGCGATGAAGTCGATCTCCAGCACGCCGCCGTTCTTCGCATCGATGTTCGAGCACGGCCCCGCGGTCACGCCGTTGATGCGCACGTCGACCACGTCGGCGCGCGGTTCGTCGGCGACGACGGTGCGGTTGTCGAGGTAGAGCACCGTGTGGTTCGGCGTCGGCGGGTCCTGGTTCTCGCTGCCGCACAAGGGCATCACGCGCGGGTTCGTCAGCGTGTCGCCGACGCGTGTGTAGCCGACCAGGCGCAGATGCTGCTCGCCGTTGTCGTAATGGCCTTCGGTGAGCCAGTTCATCAGGGTGAAGTAGTTGGCGGCGGTCCACAGGTGCGTGGTGCCCCACTCGCCGGGGAAGTTGTTTGCCTCGAAGTGCTCGCGGCTTTCCACGACGTAATGGCCGTCCAGCATGTGGAAGCTGAAGTCCGCCGGTTTGAAGGGCAGCGCGCCGTCCCAGTACGAGCGGCTGAAGCCGCCGGCGGAGGGCAGCACCACCGGCGCCCAGCCGCTGCTGTTCGGCGGCGCCGACGGGTCGGCGCCGGTCGGCGAGACCTCGAACTCGTAGTAGTCGACACCGGCCGTGCTGCCGAACTGGCCTTCGATCGAGACCAGGCCGGCCCATGGCGCATCGCTGCCGGGCTGGCCGCCACCGGCATGGGCGAAGCCGGCGGGTGCTGCCGGTGCGCCGAGGTTGCCGCCGATGTCGTCGACCTGGATGCCGCAGACCGACGAGACCAGCAGGCAGTCGCCATCCGGCCCGGGGTCGGGCGGTGCGAGGCAGCAGGCGTTGTCGTTCGCCGTCAAGGTGACGTCGAGCGTGGTCGCGACATTCCAGCGGGTGCGCCACCAGGGTTCGTTGAGGATCAGCCGTTCTTCGCCGCGGCAGGTCTGCGTCACGCGGAAGGCCAGGTCGGGCTGGCAGTCCCACCAGGGTTCGGTCGGGAACCACGGCCAGACCTGCAGCTTCTCGAATTCGGGCGAAGCGGGCAGCAGCTTGATCAGCCGGTCGCGCAGCGGCGTGATCTGCGAGGTATCGATGCTGGTCTTGAGCGCCGTCCGGGGCTGGAGTCGCGGTGCCGTGACGCCGGGCGCCGGCAGCTTGGTGTCGCCGAGCAGCAGCTTGAACACGTCGAGCGAGGGCGTGACCGTCGGCCGCGGCGGGATCGGCAGGCGCGGCTCGCGCACCAGGGTTTCGCGAATGCGTTCTGCCAGGTCGAGGTCGAGGCGCCAGTCGCGCAGGCGCCACCACCACCACGGCCACCAGCCGCAGCACCAGCGGAACTTCAGCGAGAAGCTGCCGCTGGCATCAGTGGTCGCGCAGCCGACGTTCTGGTAGCTGGCCCACCACCACCACGAGTCGACGTCGAAGGCGCACACCGTGGCGCCGGGCACCGGGCTGCCGTCGGCGCACAGCACGCGGCCGTGCACGGTGTAGGTGTTGCACCAGCGCAGCCAGAAGCGCCAGTAGTACGGCGTGATCACCACCGGCGGTAGGCGCAGCTGCTTCTCCTGCCACATGCTGGCGGCCACGGTGACGCCGAGCGTCTGCAGGCCGATCAGTTCCTCGTCGCTGGCGTCGTCCGGGCCGATCAGCACACGCAGCGTGCCGGGCGCCTCGTCGAAATGCAGCGCCACCTCGGCCTGGCCCTTGTCACCGAGCTGCAGCGTGCTCGACGCGACCGTCTTGCCCGCGCTGTTCACCGCGCTGACCTTGAGGCCGCGCTCGGGCTTGAAGTCGGGGATCGCCGACGCGTCGAGCGGGACGACGAGGGCGAACGGGCTGTTCTCGGTGGGCGTAGTCATATGCATGTTCCTCGCGCAGTGGCGGTGCCCGTGGATCGGGTGCCGTGCGGAGAAAACTAGGCGCCAGCGCGAGCTGCCGCCTCCTCACTGCGAGGGCGGCATGATGGGTGCGTCCTTATGGGGGTGCCTGGGCCGCTGTGCGCGCAGCGTGCCTTAGTGATCGACGAAGACCGTCAGCACGCCGGTGTAGCCGTAGAGATGGTGGCGCGCGATCTCGCCGCCGGCGAAGAAGCCGACCAGCGGCACGTCGCCGAGCGCGTGGCGCACGATCGCCAGCTCGGCCGACGGCGCGCCGAAATGCGGCCCGCCGCGCCCGGCGCAGCTGATGTAGACCGCTCCCGCGATGCGCTCCGGCCCGCGTGCCGCAGGCGCCTCCGCGCCCGCATGGCTCAGCGCGAGCGCGGTTTCGAGCGGCAGCTCCTCCGGCTCCAGCTCTTCGCGGATCTCGGAGCAGATGCGCACCAGGTCGCGCCGCGCGGCTTCGGTATTGCGCTGGCAGAAGGTGATCTGCATGCCGAGCTCGGCGGTGTCGCCGATCGCGATGCCGCGGCGGTGCGGGTCGAAGCCGACGAGGTGCCGCACCCGCGTGTCGGTGCCGAACTGGCCGCCGCGCACCAGGGCGTCGGCACTGCTATCGCTCAGGCCGACCAGGGTCTGGCGCAAGGCCGGCAGTGCGCTGCGCGGGTCGGCATCATTGACGCCCAGATCGCTGAGCACGCAGTCGAGCGCCGGTTGGTCGTCGAGCATCGTGATCACGTTGCGGTCGGCTTCGGTGACACGCCGCACGCGGCCCACCGGCTGGCAGCCCTGCGTGACACGCGAGACCAGGGTCACCTCGCTGCCGAAGGCCACGCCGGAGAGGCCGCCCTGGAAGACGCCGTCGGCGAGGTGCACGGTGCGCGTACGCCCGTTCGCCAGGCCGCCGAACAAATAGCCGGTGGCGGTGCGCCCGGCCATCTCGGTGATCAGCTCGGTCAGGTCCGGCGTGTTGCCGTCGACATGCACTTGTGCGGTATGCGCCGCGATGCCGCCGAGCGGCCGCGCACCGGAGAAAACACGGTAGTGGTCGCGCGGCAGCGCGCTCAGCATCAGCGCGAGGGCCGGCTCGTCGAAATACTCGATGCCGCTGGCGGCCACGCCCGGGCCGACCGCGCCCACCCAGTTGACGCCGGCCCAGCGGCGCTGCAACTCGGCCAGCAGCGCCTCGGCATGCGGCGCGTAGTGGTCGGTCAGGTAGACCCAGCCGAGCGTCAGGTCGCCGCCGCGGCGGCTGGCGCGCTGCGCATCGATCTGCGCCGCGGCGAGTGCGAGGGCCATGCGCCAGTCCGGGTGGGTCGCGTGGGCTTGGAGAAAGGCAGTCATGGCAAGGGCCCGGCACGGGCCGGGGTCAGGGTTTGGGAGCGGCCTTGGGCGCTGGTTTCTTTTTCTTCGCAGGGGCGCGCCGCGGCGCCGCGCTGCCGCTCTTGGCAGCAGCCTTGATCGGCGCGGTCACCGCCTTGCGCAGGCTCTCGCTCGCGGCTTCGAAGGATTGTTTGGCCATCGCGCCGGCCAGGTTCTTCGCGGCATCGGCAGCGCCATCCTTGATCGCCTTGCTCGCCAGCTCGGTGAACTGCTTGGTGAGGGCGCCCCACCACTGCATCGGGTCGACCAGGCCGATCGCCGGCGCGCCGTTGGCGTTGGCCGCCGCCGGTTCGGCGGCTTGCGGCGGCTCTTCGTCGGCGGCTTTCTCGACCGCCCGAGCAGGTGGCGGCTCCGGCGTCTTCGCCGGCGCCATCTCCGGCAAGCGAATCTTCAGCGACTCGCGCAGATCGCCCATTTGCACGTTCATCGTCTGCAAGGTCGACAAGGTCATGCGCTGGACCTCGAGCGCCTGGATCGTCGCGCTGATCATGCGGGCGTTCTGTTCGAGCCAGAATTGCACGGTGCGCAACTCCTCGATGCGTTTCTCGATCTCCTCGGGATTCAATGTCGGCGCGACCCACTGCCCGATGTTCGGCAAGGCCGCCCCGGCGCCCTTGACCAAGGTTTGCAGGAAATCGAAGCCGGGCACGAGTTTGGCGAAATTGCTGGCATCAGCCATGACGGGTGTCTCCTGGGAGGGCGGATCGGCATGAGCCCCTTCCGGGCCTCGGTTGTCGGGCCATTCTGCACCCGGTGTCCAGTCCGGGAAATACGCGCATCTCCGCGGCGGGACACTAGCGCGGCGTGATCCGCTCGACCTGAAAACCCTTTGCGCGCAGCAGCGCCGGCAGGCCGTTCGCGCCGATCATGTGCAGGCTGCCGACGGCGACGAAGAGGCTCCGGCCTTCGCCGTGCAGGCGCGCGATGGCGAGCGCCATCTCCTGGTTGCGGTCGTCGAGCACGCGCTTCATGTAGCGGCGCTCGTGCTCGTCGCGCATGCAGTCGCACCACTGGGCATAGGTCTCGAGTTCGGCGAGGCGGCTGCCGGCCCAGATCGCCGCGGTGCGCTCCACCAGCCGGCGGGCGCGGCCGCTTTCCAGGTCGGCGAGTCCCTGTTCGATCAGCTCGCGCTCCTCGTTGGCGCTGAAGTCGGTGAGCAGCGCGACCTGCGCTTCCGGGGTTTCCAGAGACAGCACCGGCTTGCCTTCGGCGTGCGCGGTGGCGCCGAGCATCGCGTCGACGCCGAAGGCCGGATCGAGCCCGTCGCGCCGCGCCGCCAGTGCACTCAGCGTCGCGAGTTGCAGCAGCGGCGGGATGCCCTGCATCGCGGCCGGTGCGAGGCAGGCGGCCGCGACTTGTGCCTGCAGGCGTTTCGCCAGCCCTTGCACCAAAGGCTCGGGCCGGGCGCCGGCACGCAGGCTGGTGGCGAGTCGCTGCCGGATGTCGGGGTCGAGCAGGTCGAGCTCGAGGGCCAGTGCGTCGCTGCTGTGCAGCGCTTCGCGTGTCGCGGGGCCCGGCAAGGCAGTCGCCAGCGAACCGAGATGCAAGCTGCCGTAGAGGTAGCTGCTGCGGCCGTCCTTGCTGACACGCCACAGGAAACCGCGGTCGCGCGCCGCGGCCGTGGCCTGCTGCATCTCGGCCGGCGTCGGCTGGGCCGCGGATGCAGGGCAATCGGCAGCCGTCTTGGCACAGGCCGCTTGTGCGAGCAGCAGCCCCAGCAGCGCTGCGCAGGCGCGCCATCCGCGGGCGCTCATCGCACCGCTTCGATGCGCAGCACGCTGCCCTGCTGCGACCAGTGCAGCCGCGACAGCACGTCCATGCCGAGCAGCGGCGCCTCCAGCGCCGGCAGCACGCTGACGCGCAGGCGCTGCGCGAACACCCCGCCATCGAGGAACAGGTCCGCCCGCGCCACGTCCGCCCGCACCGGGCCGTTCGCGGTGGACGAATCCATCTGCCCTTCGGCCCGCAGGCCGGCCTGCTCCGCCAGCGCCAGCGGAACGGCGGTGGAGGTTGCGCCGGTGTCGACCAGGAAGTCGACGGCTATGCCGTTCACCGTGCCCGGCCAGTGATAGTGGCCGTCCGGCGAAAGGCGGATTTCGATTGCGGCGGCGCTCGCCATCAGCTGCGGGCGCTGCCGCTGCGCGAGCCAGGTCTGCACGCAGAGGAAGACGATCACGCCGAGCAGCAGCCAGACCGTCGCGATCTTCACCGTGCGGGGCAGTTCGTGATTCATGGGCGGGCCAGCGCGGCCACGCGCTGCTCGATCGCGCCGAAGAGGCTGTGGCCGTCGCCGCCCTTCATCTCGATGCGGATGGTGTCGCCGTAGCGCAGGTACGGCGTCTTCGCGTCGCCGCCTTCGAGCATCTCGATCGCGCGTTTTTCGGCGATGCAGGAATAGCCGCGCGCCCAGTCCTTGTTACTGACAGGGCCGCTGCCGATGATCGAGCCGGCACGCAGGTTGCGGGTCTTCGCAAGATGCGCGATCAGCTGGCCGAAGTGGAAATTCATCTCGGGCCCAGCATCGCACAAGCCGACGGTTTTGCGGTTCCAGGTGCTTTGCAGACCGAGCTGCACGCGCCCGCCTTGCCAGGCGGCACCGAGTTCGTCGGGGGTGACCGCGACTGGGCTGAAGGCCGCTGCCGGCTTGCTCTGGCAGAAGCCCATGCCCCGGGCGAGTTCCGCGGGCATCAGTTCGCGCAGCGCGACGTCGTTGGCCAGCATCAGCAGGCGCACGCTGTCGATCGTCTGGTGCGGCGAGGCGCCGATCGCCACGTCGCCGGTGATCACCGCGATCTCGCCTTCGAAATCGATGCCCCAGTCCTCGCTGGCGCAGACGATGTCGTCGCGGGGGCCGAGGAAGTCGTCGCTGCCTTGCTGGGCCATCAGCGGCTCGGTCTGGAGATCGGGTGGCAGCTCGGCGCCGCGCGCCTTGTGCAGCAGCTCGAGATGGTTGATGAAGGCCGAGCCGCTGGCCCATTGATAAGCCCGCGGCAGCGGCGCCATGCACAGGGCCGGGTCGAAGGCGAAGGCGTGGCGTGTCTTGCCGTGATTCAGGTTCTGCGACAGCTCTTCGAGCTGCGGGCTGATGAAGTTCCAGTCGTCCAGTACCTGCTGCAAACGGGTCGCGATGCCGGTCGCATAATGGGCCGAACCCAGGTCGCGCGCGACCACGACGAGTTGTCCGTCGCGTGAGCCGTCTTTGTAGGTTGCGAGTTTCATGACAGGTTGTCGTCGTCTTGTGGGCTGACCGAAGGGAGCCATTGTCCGGTCTGGCCCGGCAGACGGGCCGCCTGCATCTGGGCGGGCTGTTGTTGGTGGCCCTGCTGGTGATCGCGGCGCACCTGCTGCTGCTGGGCTCGGTCGATGGCTTTGCGTTGGTGATGTCCAGGAAGACTGAATTGCCGCCGCGCAGCGTGCAGGTGATGTCGATGACCGAAGCGGAGCCGGTGGTGGCCCAGACGGAGCCGGCGAAGATCGCGCCGCCGGTCGCCGCGGCTGCCCCGGCGCCGAAGGCTGCGCCTGCGCCACGCCGCCATCGGCCCAAGCCTGCGCCCAAGGCAAGCCATGAGCCTGCTGCGGCAACCGCGGCAACTGAAGCACCGACTTCTCCGCCCGAGCCGGTCGTGGCAGTCGCGGAGGCAAGTCCCACACCGGATTCGGCGGCGCCGGCCGAGCCCGAAGCTTCCGCAGCGTCGGAGCCCGCAGCCGCGCCCGCCGCGCCGCCGGCATCGGAAGCCCCAGCCTCGTCGTCAGGTGAAGCCGCGTCGGCCGCTGCCGCGCCGCCGCCGGCCTCCGGCGAGGCGTCGGCTGCGGCGCCAAGCGCCGGCGCCCGGCCGCCGGCCGAGCCGATGCCCGTCTACCCGACCAGCCTTCCGCCCGCGTTCAGCTTCGCCTATGACCTGAGCCGCAATCCGCTGCGCGGCAACGGCAATCTGGTCTTCAGCCTGACCGACGCGGGCTACGAGGCGCGTCTCACAGGCAGCGTCGCCGGCTTCAGCGTGCTCGAATGGATCAGCCGCGGCGGCTTCGATGACGCGGGATTCGCGCCCCTGCGCTTCACCGAGCAGCGCCTGCGCCGCGCCCCGACCGCGGCCAATTTCCAGCGCGAGGCCGGCAAGATCTCCTATTCGGCCAACAGCGACGAAGTGCCGCTGCCGCCGGGCGCGCAGGACCGTCTCAGCTGGATGCTGCAGCTCGCGGCGATCGCCCACGCGCGGCCCGAGAAACTGACCCCGGGCCAGCGCATCACGATGTTCGTCACCGGCGTGCGGGCCGATGCCGAGCCCTGGTCCTTCAGCGTCGTCGGGCCGGAAACCGTGCGCATTCCGCTGGGCAGCGTCGACACCGTCCACCTGCTGCGCGAACCGCGGTTCGCACACGACACGCGCGCCGACGTCTGGCTCGATCCGTCGCGCCACCACCTGCCGGTCAGGGCGCGCCTGTCGAATTCTGAGGATGGCAGCGACGCTTTCGAACTGCAGCTGAGGGAAGCGCCCGCGAGCTTGCCGTAACCAATGGCGCTGTCGGCGGGCGGCTTGAATATTGCGTTAAGCCCCTTAACTGCCGATCGAAGGGACCAAAGCCATGCAAATGCTCTATAACTCCGACAGCTACGTGATCGTCCAGTTCGACGTGCCCGCCGATTCGAACGCCGCGGGGGAAGGCCAGCTCACCCGCGGCGGCTACGAGATCGTCGACAAGTTCCTGCGCAAGGAAATCTTCATCGAAGGCGCGATGGCCGCAAGCTTCAAGGAAGGCGTCGACGCGCTGATCCAGACCTCCCCGTCCGAAGAAGAACTCGACGACTACATCGGCCGTTTCGCGGCACTGATGCAGCAGCCCGTCATCCTGCATTGACGGCAGAGCGGCCGGGCATCGGCGCCCGGCCGGTCCAAGGCCTTGCGCACCGGGGCTTGCCGACCGGCGCGCAGTGCGACAAGATGGGCCGCAGACCCTCCCCCGGGAGCCGCCCACCGTGAAGAGCCACACCGACGCCCGTCTTCTGTTGTCGCCAGGCCTGGCCGATGCACCCGTGCTCGACCGCCTGTGCACGCAGTTCGTGCTCACGCTGACCTTGAAGAGCGCCGGCCGGTTCAATCTGCGGCGCGACTGGAACAGCCTGCTGTCGCTGACCGGCAAACACATCGTCTGGCCCGCCTCGGTACTCGGCCGGGTGCGTGAGTTCCTGGGACGGCGCTGCAAGGGCAACGACCACTGGCGCGGCCACGAAGCATTGACGGACGAGGCTTTCATCGCGCGCCACGGCGAATGGAAGGGGCCTTACGAAGAAGGCACGCTGTTCTTCTACATCGACGAATACATCAAGGACGCGCCGAAGGACTTGCTCGCCGTGCTCGGCGCCACC